>ODAK010005503.1_pt1 | contig 12871 bp, 10 predicted proteins | sample 1539591 | NCBI WGS metagenome assembly ODAK01 (sample SAMEA3539303, study PRJEB22396) | soil metagenome | biome: tundra; feature: field; material: soil | place: USA | collected 2010-05 | depth 0.15 m | reverse complement strand
TATTTGGCGACACTCGACTGCGCCAATTCAAACCCAAGCTTGAGCAGTTCCCCGTTGTGTGTACCAAAAACCTAAATTCGAGCGTTGCGGTGATGAAGCCCACCCAGAACGGCAAGTGAAATTATGACGCCGGACCGTTGAACCGGGCGAGGGACAGGCGCATCTTTGTTCAACGACCGATGCGTTCTGATGCCGTTGTAATAATCGGCGTAAGATTTCAGAATTCGGCGCAAATGCACTTCGCCGAAGACGATGACGTGGTCCAAACACTCGCGCCGAATCGAGCCGATCAGCCGTTCGGCAAAGCCGTTCTGCCAAGGTGAGGCCGGTGCGGTGGGCTTGTCCCGAATGCCGATGGCACGCAATCGGCGTGTGACGACGGCTCCATAGATCCGATCGCGATCCCGGATCATGTAGCCCGGAGCACCGTCCCATGGAAAAGCCTCGGTAATCTGGCGCGCAACCCACTCCGCGGTCGGGTTGGTTGTGACGTTGATCCAGACGACATCTCTGCGGCAGAGCCGTACAATTACGAAGCCATACAGGAGTTTGAAGCCAACAGTCGGGACCACAAACAAATCCATGGCGGCAATGTCTGGACCGTGGTTACGCAGAAAGGTCCGCCATCCCTGACTTGGAGGCCCATTTCGCTTAACCATGTATTTGGCGACACTTGATTGAGCGACCGTAAACCCGAGCTTGAGCAGTTCGCCATGGATGCGCGGCGCACCCCAAAGCTGGTTCTCCATGCTCATCTGCCGGATCAGCGCGCGCAGTTCCATTTCGATTTGCGGGCGCCCTCCCCGCGAGCGCGATTTCCAACGCCAATAGCGGCGAAAGCCGCCCCGATGCCAACGCACCAACGTTTCAGGCTGGATAATCGTCACGACCTTCAGGATCGAGGGAAACCAACGATAGAGCTGAACGAAGAACCAGCGATCGTTGTCCGTAAGCTGAGCCCTACCCCCTACCTTGCGGCGTAAGACGATCAGCTGATGTCGGAGCGCCGCATTCTCCGCCTCAAGCCGGATCTTCGATTTGAACGGCAAGGCCAGCACGGCCAGAACGAAGCAGACCAGCGCTATCATCCCGCCAATTTAGCCGATTCTGTCGCTCGATAAACTGGGATAGGGTTTTCGGTACACACAGCGCTGCGAAAGGCGCGAAGCCAGGATGAAATGCCAGGATTTTCCGACCGGGAGCTCGAGGTTGTTGCTATGACGCTCATGGCGTCTCGCTACTATCTCTATTTACGCTTCGTGAAATCCGAGGGCGGACCGGGGCCTATGCCAGACTGGGTGGTCCGCGCTTACATGAAGCTCGTCTCGTTCGGGATTCGTGGCAGCGAAGACAGCGACAAACGAGGCATCGCAGCCGCACGGTCAAAAGCAAACAAAGTCCGGCGTTGACACGTCTTTGCAAATGATCCGGCGAGCATCATTTCAATGATGTTGTCTTCAACGATGTTTTCGTCACGGCCGATTGCGTGATCGGTATCAGGTCGACCTTCAAAATCACGTTGGACCACTCCCACACAGCTTCGGCCGTTGGCTTCGCCGTTGCGGGACCCGCCGCCACGCCTTCATCACCTGAAGACGGAAGCGACCGAAGCAGGTGCTATTGCCAAGGATGCCGAAGTATGTGAATCGGCTTGCCCCCAATCGGCTCCCAACCGACGCCGATCGAGCGTCAGACGCCACGCCGATTAACAGTTTTGCAACACAATCCCCTCGAGAGCAGACATGGCGCACCGCAGAGCGCTTCCGGTTCCGGCGATCGTCAACCGCTAATCACCCTTGCCGCTGGGTCGGTGGATTGTCGGAAGCGCGCGGGACCAACTCCGGCGCGAAAACAACAGGATCGGGAGCCTTTCCGATGATCACATCCAGAACCATGGCGCAAAGGGTTCGCCCAACAATCTGCGCCGGGGACCGGAACGTAGTCAGGGCCGGGTTCATGAGCGGCGCAATCGGTGAGTCGTCACAGCCGATCACCGACATGTCGGCGCCAATCTCGATCGAGAGCAGTTTGGCAGCCTGGGTGAACCCAAAGGCGATCGAGTCGCTGTTGCAAATCACGGCTGTCGGGCGCGGGTTCTGTTCAATCAGGCGCGGGGCCAGCGCGAAGCCGCTTGCTTCGTTCAGTTCGCTTTCGATTTCCCAGTCCGGGTGTATCGAAATGCCCGCCGCTGCCATCGCCTCGCGATAGCCCTGCCGAAATTTCCGACAAAACATGTACATCGCGGGACCGTGGATCACCGCGATGCGTTGATGGCCCATCCCGATCAGCCGCTCGCAGGCGACACGGCCAGCAACGCTCATGTCGACCTCGACATAGCTGAAATCGATCGGCAACTCGCTCATGCCCAGCGAGACGAAGCCGAAATTCTGTTCGTCCAAGTATCGGATTCGGAAATCGTCGGGCCGGGTACGGGCAAAAATCACGGCATCGGCGCGGCGACTACGAACGAGCCGCCGGAAGACGGCCTCCTCGTCGGATCCCGGCCGCGCCGAGGATACCGCCAAATCGTAACCCGCCGCACGCAACGCCTCGTCCAGATGGGTGAGCAGCGGAACGAAGAACGGCTCGACGAACTGCTGGTGACCGGGCGAGAGCACAAAGGCGACCGTATTGGTGCGCCCCTGCCGCAATCTGAGGCTGACCGCGTCGGGCGTGTAGTCGAGCAGTCTGGCACCTTCGACGACTCGCGCCCGCGTCTCGGCATTCACATCGACATAGCCGTTCAGCGCGCGTGAAACGGTACTGATCGAGAGGCCCAGGTGGCGGGCAAGGTCGGCAATGCTGGTGCGCCCGGAACGGTTCATCGGATCCTTGCTCGATCGCCAATCGCGCCGCTTTGTCCCGGCGCCCTACTCAAGAATAGCCAATTTGGCGTCGTCACGCAGGAACAGCGGGATTTGCTCCAGCGGCGCTTCGACCTCGATGGATTGGCCGCCGTTCCAGCTCTTTCCGGACCATACTTCCGTCCATCGCGCGCCCGCCGGCAAATAGACGCTCCGCGACCTCGCCTGGTAATGCTGGACCGGTGCGACCAGCAAATCCGGACCGAACATGTGGGCATCGTCGACGTCCGCGGCCTTGGGATCGTCGGGGAACTCGAAGAACAGCGGTCGCATGGGCGGTGCTCCCGTCGCGCTGTAAGCGGCCATCAGCTTCATCACATAGGGGCGAATGCGCTCGCGCATCGCCAGATATTTGACCAGAATCGCATAGATCTCGGGCCCCCAGGACCAAACCTCGTTCGAGCCACCGGTATCGGTGAAGACCAAGACGGCATCCTTGCCGTAGGGTTTCACCGGCTTTTCTTTCAGCTTCGCAACGTCGTCCGGGATGCGGAAGCCGTGCAAGCGGAAGATCGGGCAGAACACCGCCCACTCGAACCAGCGCACGAGCAGTTCGCGGAACTCCGGGTCCTCGCCGTTACCGTCGTAGAACCCGCCTATGTCGGTCGTCCACCACCCGATGCCGCTGAGGCCAACATTGAGTCCGGCCCTGATTTGCTGGCGGAAGGCTTGAAACGTCGACCGGATGTCGCCCGACCAGACGGCTGCGCCGTAACGCTGGCTACCCGCCCAGGCCGAGCGGCACAGAAACATGGCGGCGGGCTCGCCGGCCTCCCGGATACCCTCGTAGAAACCACGCTCGTGCAAGAATGGATAGGCGTTGATCACCTCTAGACCGTTGCCGAGATGGAAGCGCATCGCCTCCGGGTGGCAGGGGCGCGCTTCTGGCTCGCAGGCATCCAGCCAGAAGGCGCGGATGCCGTAGCTCTGGTAGTTGCGTTTGACCTGGTTGACGACGAAGGCGCGCGCTTCGGGGTTAGTCGGATCGTAGTAAGCGACCGGAACGCGATAGAGCGGCCCGGTGTCGGTGTCGATGAAGATTTTTTGGACAGGCAAGCCCCGCTCGGCGCGTATCAGCCAGCCCTCCTGAACCATGAGCGGATATTGTTCAGCGTTGGTGCTGACCGTCGGCCAGATCGACACCATGAGTTCGACCCCCATGGCCTTCAATTCCTTGACCATGCCGGCCGGATCGGGCCACGCCCTGGGATCGAACTTCCATTCGCCCTGGCGCGTCCAATGGAAGAAGTCGATGACGATGCAGGACAGCGGCAAGCCGCGGCGCTTGTGCTCGCGGGCTACTGACAACAATTCCTCCTGGTCGCGATAGCGCAGGCGGCACTGCCAGAAGCCGCTGGCCCACTCCGGGAATCGCGGAGCATGCCCGGTCGCCTCGGCGTAATTTCGGAGAATGTCAGCCGGCGAACCGGCCGTCACCCAGTAGTCAACCTGGCGGGCGGCTTCCGCCACCCAGCGGGTAAGGTTGCGGCCGAATTCGACTCGTCCGACCGCAGGATTGTTCCACAGAAAGCCGTAACCGCGACTGCTGAGCGCGAAGGGGATGTTGACCTCGGCGTTTTGCTGGATCAGCGGAAGCACACAGCCTTTCTGGTCGAGAAACCCGTGCTGCCGCTGCCCAAGGCCATAGATACGTTCGTCGTCGTAGGCCTCGAAGGTGGCCTCTATCCAATAGGTGTCCGAGGACCGCGCTTCGTAGTGACGCGGTGCCGGCCAGCCGAAATGCGAGCGGGTTTCACGCAGCAATTCCTTGCCGGTGGTGCCGTCAATAAAACGGATGTTAAGTTCCTGCTTCGGCTCGCCGTGCGGGTAGACCGTGAAGATCTCGGCCGTAATCCGGCCATTGATCAAGCGCGCGCGCGTCGCCTCGATCTCGATGCGCGCACCGGAACCCGGACACGACAGCAACGCCGACAACTCCTCGTCGCGAAAGTTTAGAGCCGGCGTCGCGCGCACGCGGACACTGTCCGTGCCCCAGGGGCTGACACGGATGGTCTCGGCGTTGAAGCGGCACACCAGGTCATCGGCGGATTTGGAGAAAATGTCGGTCACGTGGCGTACCCCCGGGGCTCTAGCCGGCCGGGCTCTCGAACCAATCGATCGCTGCAGACGTCGCCGGCCTGTTCGAAAAGCTACTACAAAATCGTTTTTGTTGACAATCGCAAATCTTCTTGAGAAGCTTCCCAATACAAAGTCGGGGTTAGCAGGAAAGCGCGCCGGTCGAACATCGGGTGTGCTTTGGTGTTCTACGCTGCCGCTCCAACCCGATTTGCCAGGGGGATAGGACGCATCATGGCCTCCGTATCGATGCGAAGCGCGCGCAAGGCGTTCGGCACTGTCGAGGTGATCCCCAGTATCGATCTCGATGTCGCGGATCGGGAGTTCGTCACCCTCGTCGGTCCGTCCGGCTGCGGCAAGTCGACCCTGCTCCGCATGATCGCCGGCCTCGAGAGCGTGACGGCCGGCGACATTTACATCGGCGATGAGCGCGTCAACGACGTTCCTCCGATGCGGCGCGACGTCGCCATGGTTTTCCAGAACTACGCGCTTTATCCGCACATGACAGCGGACGGCAACATGAGTTTCGGTCTGCGAATCCGCCGAATGGTCGCGGATCGGATCCGAACCACCGTCGACGACGCAGCTCGGATGCTCAACCTGTCGTCCTTGCTGCAACGGCTGCCGAGTCAGCTGTCCGGCGGGCAACGCCAGCGTGTGGCCATGGGCCGCGCCATGGTGCGCAAACCGCGGCTGTTTTTGTTCGACGAGCCGCTGTCCAACCTCGACGCGAAACTGCGGGTGCAAATGCGCATCGAGATCAAGTCGTTGCACCGGCGGCTCGGCAGTACCAGCATTTATGTGACCCACGACCAGATCGAAGCCATGACCATGGCCGACCGGATCGTGATCATGAATGCCGGTCGTATCGAGCAGCAGGGTACGCCGGAGGAACTTTACGACAGGCCAGCCAACCTTTTTGTCGCCGGCTTCATTGGTTCGCCGGCGATGAACCTGCTGCGCGGCCGCGTCGATCCGGGCAACCGCTTCGTCCTCGACGACGGCACCGTGGCGGCGGCGGCACCGCCGGGCGTCGAGGCCGGTCGCGAACTGATTCTTGGCGTTCGACCCGAACATGTCGGGTTGGCGGAAACCGGCGTCGGTGCCATCGCCGGGTCGGTCATCGAGATCGAACCGACGGGGGCCGACACGCACGTGATATCTAGAATCGCCGGCCACCAAGTCACGGCAAGCATCCGCGGGCGCGTGCGCACCGCACCCGGGTCGGCGATCCAGGTACGATTTCCGGCCGACACCCTGCATTGGTTCGACGCCCAAAGCGGCGTTTCACTGGAGCGGCGGGCAGGTTGACCAGCAGTTACGAAGCGCAAACTCGCGCCACTGGCGGCGCGGTATTTGGGGAGCAAAGCACAATGAGATATAAATGGGTTTGCTTACTGGCATCCACTGTCATGACGTTTGCCCTCGGGGCGAAGCCGGCTCCGGCCGCCGAAACCATCACCGTCTGGCATATCTTCGGCAACGCGACGGAGCCGGGGCTGGTCAACATCAAGAAGTGGAACGATACGCACAAGGACGTGCAGATCGACGCCAAGTTCATTCCGTTCGCCCAACTGTCGCAACAACTGATCAAGGGCATCGCCACCGGCGAAGTGCCCGATCTGATCACGATCGACAATCCTACCGTGGCGAGCTTCGCCACCCAGGGCGCGCTCGAGGAAGTAACCGACTTGGTCAAGGGTTCGAAGGTGATCAAGCCGGAGGCTTACTTCAAGGGCAGTTGGTCGACCACGATTTGGCAGGGGCACCAATACGCCGTCCCAGGTGAAGCCAACACGCTCGCACTCTACTACAACGCCGACTTGTTCCGGGCCAAGGGGCTGGATCCGGACAAGCCGCCGCGGACTTGGAGTGAGCTGAAGCAATACGCCGAAAAGCTCACCAATAAGGACAAGGACGTATACGGCTTGGCCTTTTCGGCGATCCAGAGCGAGGAAGGCACCTTCCAATGGCTGCCATTCCTGCAGCAGGCGGGCGGACGGCTCAACAACCTGACCGCGCCCGAGGCCACCTCGGCGTTGCAGCTGTGGGTCGACTTCGTCAGCAAGGGTCAGACTTCCCGGGACGCGCTCGTGAAGCGCCAGTTCGAGATGACCAACACCTGGGTGGCGGGCAACGCCGCCATGGTCGTCAGCGGTCCATGGGAACTCCAGAGAATATCGAAGGACGTCCACTTCGACTGGCGGGTCGCTCCGTTGCCCTATGACGATGACAAGAAGATCGAGGCCTCCGCCCTCGGCGGCTATGTCTGGGCGATTCCCAAGGGCGCCAAGAATCGCGATGGCGCCTTCGCGGTCATCGAATACATGTCGCAGCCCGAGCAGATGCAATTGGCGTGGAGCGGCGGCCGCTTGCCGCCGGTGACATCGATCACCATCGACAACCCGGCGATGCCGACGGCCTATGCCGTTTTCAAGAAGCAGATGGAGTTCGCGCGCGCGCGCGGACCGCATCCCGAATGGCCGCAGATATCGATGGCGATCCAGACCGCGATACAGGAGGCGCTGACCGGCCGGGCCACGGCCGCGCAAGCGCTCGAGAAGGCATCGAAGACGATCGCACCGATCTTGCAGCGCGCGCCGCTCGATACGATGTGAGCGGCGAAGTGACCGTGTGGGACAGCTTGCAGCAACCCGGCGCTTCCGGCCGGCCGTGGCGACGACGGCTCGACTCGGCTCTCGATTCGGAGGCAATATGGCCATGGATGGTCGGAATCGCCGTGTTGTTTCTGGCGTTCTTCGTCGGCTACCCCATCGTCTACAACATCATCATGAGCGTCCAGCATGTGACGCTCGGCAATATTCGCAGCTTCGATCGTCCCTTCGTCGGACTCGCCAATTACCGTTTCCTGGTCGAGGATCCGCTCTTCAGGGTCGTGTTCTGGAACAGTATCGTCTTCGTCGCCGCCAATGTCGGTCTGCAGTTCGTCATCGGGTTTGCACTGGCGCTGTTCTTCCGGCTCGGCTTCCCCGGCGCGAGCTTCTTCCGCGGTCTTATCGTCGGCTGCTGGATCTTGCCGCCACTGGTGATCGGGGCAATCTGGAAATGGCTGCTCGCCTCCGATAACGGCGTCATCAACTACGCCCTGCGGGAGCTCGGTCTTCTGGATGGCAAAATCTATTGGCTGTCGGACCCCTCGCTCGCCCTCACTGCCGTCATCATCGCCAACATCTGGTTCGGGGTGCCCTTCGCCATGATCCTGTTGGCGGCGGGACTTGCCGGCATTCCCGACGATATCTACGAGGCTGCCGCCCTCGACGGTGCCGGATCGTTCCGCCGTTTCATCTGGATCACCTTGCCGATGTTGCGGGCGACCAATTATGCCGTCTTGACCCTGCTCACCATCTACACGATGCGCGCCTTCGATTTGATCTGGACGATGACCCACGGCGGGCCGCTCGATTCCACTAACATCTTTCCGCTCTGGTCCTACCGGCTGTCGTTCGAATTGTTCAACTTCGGCGCCGGTGCCGCCATCTCGGCGACCATGATCGTCGTCGTGTTCGTGGTGGCGCTGCTCTATGTGCGCAGCGTGCGCTCGGAAGCCCGGCTATGACCGGACGTAGCGCGATGCTGGCCCGCGGCATCCTGAAGGCCGCCCGGCCATGGCTGCTCTGGCTGGTCGGGCTTTTCATCGCCGGACTCTATTTATTTCCGGTCTATTGGATGGTGGCGTCGGCCTTTAAGGCGCCGAGCGAGTTGTTCGCGGCCCCGCCGACCTTGATCCCCCATGCACCGACGCTGGCGGCCTTCCTTTGGATTTTCGAGCGCGAGAACATGTACCTGTACATGTGGAACAGCCTGCTGATCGGCGGCTCCGTGACGGTGCTGACCCTGGTGCTGGCGACCGGAGCCGCGTATGCATTGGCGCGGGTGCGGTCGATCTGGATGGACGGCGTCCTGGTTGCGATCATGGTGTCGCAGGTTCTGCCCCCGCCGCTCTTGGTAACTCCGATGTTCGTGATCTTCCGGCAGCTCGACCTGGTTAACACCCAGCTTGCGGTTATCCTGGCGACGACGACCAGAACGTTGCCGTTCGCGCTGATCATGCTGCGGACGACCTTCGCCCAAATCCCGATCGAACTCGAAGAGGCGGCGCGGGTCGATGGCTGCCCCCGGCTGTCGGCGTTTTTCAGGATCACTCTGCCGCTGGCGCGCGTCGGCTACATCGTCGTTGCGGCTCTGGTGTTCGTCCTGGCCTATGGCGAGTTCGTCTATCCGCTTTCGCTGGTGAACAAGAATCACCTGCAGCCCGCCACGGTTGGTCTTTACGGCTTCGTCGGCGCCGATTACGCCGATTGGGGCAATGCCATGGCGTTCGCCAGCGTGTTCGTTCTTCCGGTGGTCATCATATTCGTCCTGCTGCAACGCCGAATTGTCAGCGGCTTGACCGCCGGCGCGCTGAAGTAGGTAGCCGTGTTCCTCGGTCTCGATCTAGGCACGTCGGCAGTGAAGGTGGTCGTCATCGATGATGCCGGCGCGGTGCTCGACCAGGCCACGGCACCTCTCGCGGTATCACGACCGCGGGCGCTTTGGTCGGAGCAGCAGCCGGAGGATTGGTGGCGCGCCACGATCACGGCCGTCCGCAAGTTGGCAACGCGACAGAAGCTGCAAACTGTCGCCGGCATCGGCCTGTCAGGGCAGATGCACGGTGCCGTGGCACTCGATGCGGCTGACCGGATCCTTCGGCCGGCCATTCTGTGGAACGACGGCCGCTCGGCCGCGGAATGCACCGAACTCGAGCGGCGCGAGCCGCACAGTCGGAAGATTACCGGCAACCTGGCGATGCCGGGCTTCACCGCGCCCAAGCTGCTGTGGCTCGAGCGCCACGAACCCGATGTCTTCGCCGCGACCCGGCGTGTTCTGTTGCCCAAGGATTGGCTTCGGCTGCGTTTGGTCGGCGAGGCGGTCTCGGAGATGTCGGATGCGGCCGGCACCCTCTGGCTCGACGTGGCGCGCCGAGCCTGGTCGCCGGCGATGCTGGCGGCAACGCACCTGGAAGAGCGTCATATGGCGCGGCTGGTCGAGGGCACCGAAGTCTCCGGACAGCTACGTGCCGACGCCGCCGCGGAACTGGGCCTCTCCGCCGGAATTCCGGTCGCCGGTGGCGCCGGAGACAATGCTGCCGGCGCCGCCGGCATCGGCGTGGTCGCGCCGGGACAGGCCTTCTTGTCGCTTGGGACCTCGGGGGTCATCTTCGTGACCGACGCTGCTTTCCGGCCCGATCCCGAGCGGGCCGTGCACACCTTCTGCCATTGTCTACCGCGCACATGGCACCGCATGTCGGTGATCCTGTCGGCGGCCAGCGCATTCGGCTGGATCACCCGGGCGACGGGCGCGGGCGATGAAACCGCGCTGTTGGCCGAAATCGAAGCCGCAGGTGTCGGCGCGCGCCCGGACAGCCGACTGGTGTTCCTGCCCTATCTTTCGGGCGAGCGGACACCCCATAACGATGCGGGCGCCACCGGCGTGTTTTTCGGCCTCGACGCAGATTGCAAGCGCGCCGATCTCGGTCGCGCAGTGCTGGAAGGCGTCGCTTTCGCCTTGGCTGACGGGCTGGCGGCGATCGAGGCCAAAGCCGATGCGGTGACGCGGCTCTCGGTCATCGGCGGCGGTGCCCGTTCCAAATTATGGGGGCGGATCCTGGCTAACGCGCTGCAACGCACGCTGGTGTACCATTCAGGAGGCGAGGTTGGTCCTGCCCTCGGCGCGGCACGCCTTGCGCGTATTGCCGCGACCAGCCTCGACCCTGCGATCGCTTGCCCGGCGCCGCAAGTCGCCCACATCATCGAGCCGGAATCCAATCCGAGCCCCGGACCCTCTGCGCGCCAGGCGCTATTCCGCAAACTATATCCGGCTCTGGCGCCGGCTTTTGCGTCGTCTCTGTCCGTCATTTCCGGAGCCAAATCATGAATACGCCCTTCGACGACCTGCCGCGCGTCCGTTTTGCCGGCCCACAAACCGACAACCCCTTCGCTTTTCGTTACTACGATCCGGAACGGAAGGTTCTCGACAGGCGGATGGCCGACTGGCTACGCCCCGCGGTGGCTTACTGGCACAGCTTCTGCGGCACCGGTGCCGATCCGTTTGGCGCGGCTTCGCTGGACTACCCCTGGCACCGCGCGGCAGACGGCATCGCAGCGGCGGAAGCCAAAGCAGCCGCGGCTTTCGCCTTCATGGAGCGCTTGGGTTTTCCGTTCTTCTGTTTCCACGATCGCGATGTCGCCCCCGAAGGCGCGACGCTCGCGGAGAGCAACCGCAATTTGTCGGATATGGTCGATACGCTCGGCCGGCATATGGAGCGCACCGGCGTCAAGCTGCTTTGGGGTACGGCTAATCTGTTTAGTCATCCGCGCTATATGGCCGGCGCCGCTACAAACCCGGACCCGGACGTCTTTGCCTATGCAGCGGCCCAGGTAAAGGAGGCGCTGGAGGCGACCCACCGTCTCGGCGGCGCCAATTACGTACTTTGGGGAGGACGCGAGGGCTACGATAGCCTGCTCAACACCGACCTCAAGCGCGAAGGCGAACAGGCCGGTCGCTTCTTCGCCATGGTCGTTGAGCACAAGCACCGTATCGGTTTCAAGGGAACCATCCTGATCGAGCCGAAGCCGATGGAACCGACCAAGCACCAGTATGATCGCGATGTCGCAACGGTCTATGCCTTCCTGCGTCGCTTCGATCTCGCGGGCGAGGTGATGCTTAACATCGAGGCCAACCATGCCACTCTGGCCGGGCACGATTTTGCCCATGAAATCGCCTTGGCCGCGAGTCTGGGCGTGCTCGGCTCGATCGACATAAACCGCGGCGATCCTCGGACCGGCTGGGATACCGATCAATTTGCCCAATACGAGCCCGATCTGGTGCTGGCGCTTCTGGAAGTCGTGCGGGCCGGGGGGCTCGGCAACGGCGGGTTCAATTTCGACGCCAAGGTCAGGCGGCAGTCGATCGCGCCTGACGACCTGCTGCATGGTCATATCGGCGGGGTAGACGCTTTGGCGCGCGCCCTCCTGGCCGCCGCGTGTATCCACGAAGACGGCTTGCTCGACCGCGCCCGGGCCGAACGCTACGACGGTTGGCGGCAACCGGCCGGCGAACGGATCCGCGCGGGTAAGGAAACGCTTGCCTCGCTTTCCGCCCGCGTGCTGGCGGAAAGCCTCGAACCCTGCCCGCGCACGGGCGGCCAAGAGCGGCTGGAAAACATTCTGGCGCGATATCTGTGAGGCCGACACTCTGTGATGTGATCGAAAGATCCACGAGCGCCCGCCAGCGGGGGCATGTCATGCGCTGCGGTTCAGCTAGATCGTCGCCGGCACGGGCTTTAACATCCGCTTTGCGGTCTTGGGAAGCTTTCTCACCGAAAATTCAGGAATCCGGAATTGGCTTGGCCGTGATGATTCCCGACGATTGGTCTCGGGAGCATGTGTCGATCCGAATGATGGTCAACGACCGATCGTCAAGTCGGCAGACTGCGACGCCGCCTGAATAGTATGTAAGGCTCAATTGGTTGCGGGGACACGCAACACCCGGTTCTTGCGATTGGTCGAACAGGCGATTCCCCAGCTCGCCGCATAGCAAGGCTTACTATGGCTAGCGACGCGGGTTCGAAACCCTCTACGTCCTACATCCCGCCGAATCTGCGATATAGCGCGATGTTCTGCGACGCAGCCGCCGACGGGTTCGGAATCGCGTCGCATTGGTCACCGACGCTACGGCGGCGTTCAGCTCGGACGGGATGAAAGCGGCTGCGACGAACGCCCCGATGTTCGCACACGCCACCGAAGCATTGATGTCGCGGCTTCCCACTGTGAACGGCCTCGAGCCTGATTCAAAACTGATAGGCTCTCTACTTATATTATTCCTTATCAGTCACGCGACGCTGTTTGCGTATGAACGGCCGCTTTGCGCCA
>ODAK010005502.1_pt1 | contig 12871 bp, 14 predicted proteins | sample 1539591 | NCBI WGS metagenome assembly ODAK01 (sample SAMEA3539303, study PRJEB22396) | soil metagenome | biome: tundra; feature: field; material: soil | place: USA | collected 2010-05 | depth 0.15 m | reverse complement strand
GTTGGCGGCGCTGCTCGCGACCGATCCCGCCCCGGGCGCCGACACACTTCTGGGTGAGGGCTTTCTCGCGTTCACGGTCGACCCGGGTACCGGCGGCGACCGCCACCAGGGCATCGTGACGATCGAGGGCCCGTCGCTCGCGGAAATGGCGCTGCACTACTTCCGCACGAGCGAGCAACTGCGCTGCCTGGTGCATCTCGCCTGCGACCGCACGGAGGATGGCTGGCGCGCCGCCGCGTTCGTGCTGGAGAAAATCGCCGGCGCCGGCGGCATCGACCCAGAAATGAGCGAGGACGCGCAAGAGGAGGAATGGCGCACCGCGACCATCCTCGCCGCCACGCTCACGGACGCCGAACTGCTGAACGATGATCTGGATCCGGAACGATTGCTGCTGCGGCTGTTTCATGCCGAGGGCGTCGCGGTGGACCGGGCCCGTTCGCTGTCGTTTGGCTGCCGCTGCTCCCGCGCTCGCCTCGCGGGTATTCTCGAAGGGTTTTCCGCCGAGGACCTCGACCACATGGCGGTCGAGGGTGACATCGCCATGACCTGTGAATTTTGCAATTACGCTTTCCGCTTCGCGCGCGCCGGCGTGCGGGGCAAGGAGGTCTGATCGACCATGATGCTTCGTTTGACCCGCCGTGCCACGTTGCTGCTGCCGTTGTTGGTGGCGGCTTGCGGCGATGATGACGAGGTGCCGGCGCCAGCGGCGCGCCACGATTTTCCGCCGCTGCGCTATGGTTATCTGCCGCCCATCAAATTGAACGTTCAGCGCCTGGAGATGGCCGGGGATTTCACTCTCCCGACCGGCGCCGATGAGATGATCGGCTTCTCGCCCGTCGATCCGGTCGACACGTTGGACGCGATGGCGCGTGACCGTCTGAAGCCCGTGGCGCAAAATGGAATCGCGAGCTTCAGTATTCTCACGGCATCGATAACCCGGCGTCGTGACACGATGAACGGTGTCCTGGCGGTTCGGTTGGATGTTCATAACGGTGACAACACGGCGTCGGGATATGCCGAGGCTCACGTCACCGCGACCCATTCAGGCACGGTTTCGGATCAGCGCGGCGCCGTCTACGATATGCTGAAGTCCATGATGTCCGATATGAATGTCGAACTGGAATATCAGCTTCGGAATAAACTGAAGTCGTGGGTGGCCGATGACCAGGCCGCACCCCCGCCCGCGCCTGCGCCGGCGCCGTCCGCACCCGAACCAGTCGATCCGTCCGCGGAACCGCCGCCGCGATCCTGACCCGTCGCGCGGCGTGCCTCATTCGGAGCGCCGTCATGCCAGAGGATGACGCATCATTCCGTCTGGATCGTCGTTCCCCGGTTGTTGATCATCGCCAATAATTCCCGCCGCGTCGCGGCATTGTCGCGGAACGCGCCCAGCATGCGGCTGGTCACCATGGTGACGCCGGGTTTGTGAACGCCGCGCGTGGTCATGCATTGATGCGCCGCCTCGATCACCACCGCGACGCCGCGTGGCCGCAGCACGTCCTGAATGGTGTTGGCGATCTGTGCCGTGAGCTTCTCCTGAATTTGCAGGCGGCGCGCATACGCCTCGACCACGCGCGCGAGCTTGCTGATCCCAACCACCCGCCGATGCGGCAGATATCCGACATGCACTCGGCCGAGGATTGGTGCCATGTGGTGTTCGCACGTACTTTCCAGCCTGATATCGCGCAACAGAACGATCTCGTCGTAACCGTCGGTTTCCTCGAACGTGCGTTCCAGCAAGGAAACCGGATCGGTCGCGTATCCGGAGAACCATTCCTCATAGCCACGCGTTACCCGCGATGGCGTATCCAGCAACCCTTCCCGATCGGGATCGTCACCAGCCCACCGCAGCAATGTTCGAACCGCTGCCTCCGCCTCCGCGCGAGTGGGCCTTTCGCCACGCGATCCCGCGCCGGAATCCGCACCGCCATTATCTCTCACCGACCGTCATCCTTCACCGAGCGCCATCCTTATCCGAAAATCCATGCCATGTTAAAGGCCGTTCAATGAACCCTACTGCTTTGGTGAGGACTGTCCAGGCTGAAGGCGGGAATGGCAACATCGAACTTCTCGCCCGACACCGGCACGATCATATGATACGCGCCAACCATGAAGCCTGACGGCGTGTCGAGCGGCGTGCCCGAGGTATATTCAAACGACTGTCCTGGGCCCAACACCGGTTGTTCCCCCACCACGCCGGGACCATGCACATGTTGAGTACGGCCGCGTGCGTCGGTGATCTGCCAGGTTCGCCGCAACAGGCGTACCGTGTCGGATCCGTGGTTCTCGATCCGCACGCGATAAGCCCACACGAAGCGATTTTCGTCAGGTCTTGATTGATCGGCGAGAAAAAAAGAGCGCACCGTGACCGTTACGCCCCGCGTCGTCAGGGCGTAATCTTCTCGGGTCCGGGCTTTGCCGCCCGGCCCGGCGCGGCCGCTCGTGGGGCCGTTCTCCGACATTGAGCTTTCCCCGTTTTCATGGGTACGATCAGATCAAGACGCAAGCGAGGCCGTTTGTCCAGGATGGCACTGTCAAGGCGACAATGGACAGGCACCGCGCACGGTCATCCGGAAAACGTCCGCCGCCGGAATGATACGCACCTGTTTATAATAATCCCACAGCTCCGCGACCTGATCTGGTGGTTTCACACGAAATAACCCGACGTCGAGCAGCAGAGTACCATCGACCCGCAGCCGCCCGTTGGAGCCAAAAAAATATACCGGATCACGTCGCAGTCCGACGCTGAGCGCGAGGCCATCAATGGTATCGGAGGTTTCGACGGTCCGCAGGAAATGCTCGACCGCGGCATAGGTCGCCGCATGCGGTTTATCGGGCATGCGGCCGGTCAGTTCGTTGAATCGATACGAAAACGATCTGGTGCGGTCGTTCTGATTCCACCAGAACCCGGTGACCAGCCAAAGATCGCGCGCCTCAAGCGGTCCCATCGCATGAATGTCTTTGATGCAACCCGCGTATGCGCAGACCGCTTTGCTCCCGTCGAACAGTCCCAGGCCGCGACCCTCTCTGATCTGCGTCGCCAGCGCCGTGCCGAAAGCGCAGAGGCCGACCGCGTCCGCACCCGAATCACGCGCGCTCGTCAGCGCCGGCGCAAAGCTCGCGGCGTCGGAGGGATACCGCGCGAAACCGAGCACACGTCCGCCGGTACTCTCGATCGCGGCCGACGCGCCGGTCTGAAACGCGACACCCGTCACATCGTCGGGCGCGACGAGAAACCAGGTCTGCATTCCCTCGGCCCGCAGACCCAAAGTCATGGCCATTGTCACGGCCCGCGTGTCATCGAGCCAATGCGTGGCCGTCGGAGAGCATGCCACACCGGTCAGTGCCGCATTGAAACTGCCGGTGTTCATGATCGTCCGATTGTTCGCGCGCGCGAGGTTTTGCACACGAACCGGCGCTTCCGTGCCCGGCAGGTCCACGATCACCGCCACACCATCATGCTCGAACCATTGGCGCGCGATGTCCTCCGCCTGATCCGGCCGGCGCTGGAATTCCGCGTCGACGAGGTCGATGGGATAGCCGCGGCTGAACTGTCCGAAATCATCCACGGCGAGGCGCGCCGCGACAACCTGATCCAGCCCCGATGTCACCGCTCCTGTTCCGGAACGATCCCACAGCACGCCAATCCTTATCGTCGGCATGCTGTACTGGGCTTTTGTCCGCGACGTGGGCGATCCAGATACGGCGGCGGCAAGTCCGGTCAGTAAACTCCGCCGCCGTATCGCCAGTCCGGGCATTGATCCGTCAGACCGCCCGCGAATGCCCTTGGACGGGGCTCACCGCCGCCAACCCGCGTGCCAGATCGTCCTTGATATCTTCCGGATCTTCCAGCCCAACCGAAAGCCGGATCACGCCGTCGGAAATCCCCAGTTTCGCACGCTCCGCTTCACCGATCCGCATATGCGTCGTGGTCGCGGGATGGGTCACGAGCGACTTGGAGTCGCCCAGATTGTTCGACACCGCGATCAACTGAAACGCATTCATCGCCTGGAACGCACCGGCTTTGCCGCCGGCGACCTCGAACGTCACCACCGTCCCGCCGGCGGACATTTGTTTCATCGCCAGATCGCGTTGCGGATGATCGGCGCGGGTTGGGTACCAGACGCGGGTCACACCGCTGTGTCCGGCGAGGAATTCGGCGATCGCTTCCGCCGCGCGGCAGCCCGCGTCGACCCGCAGCGACAGCGTCTCCAGGCCTTTCAGCAAGACCCAGGCATTAAACGCCGACATCGTCGGCCCGGTGTTGCGGATGAATGGCTGCAGTACATCGGTGACCCATTTCCTGGCCGCCAGAATCGCGCCACCGAGCACGCGTCCCTGTCCGTCGATATGCTTGGTACAGGAATACACCACGACATCCGCGCCCATGGTCAGCGGCTGCTGCAACAACGGTGTCGCGAACACGTTGTCCACCACGACGATCGCTCCGGCCGCGTGCGCCATGGCGGCGACCGCCGGCAGATCGACGATTTCCAGCATCGGGTTCGACGGCGTTTCCAGCAGCACCAAATTGGTCGGCTCGCGCAATGCGTCGCGCCATTGCGTGAGATCGGCGCCGTCGACGAACACCGACTCGATGCCGAATTTCGGCAGCAGAGTCGAAACGATCCAGTGACACGAGCCGAACAGCGCGCGCGATGCCACCACGCGGTCGCCGGCTTTCAGATGCGACAGCAATGCCGCGTTCACCGCCGCCATGCCGGTCGCCGTCGTGCGACAGGCTTCCGCGCCTTCGATCAGGCACAGCCGTTCCTCCAGCATCGTGAGGGTCGGATTGGCGAACCGCGAATACTGATAGTGTTCAACCGTGCCGTTGAAGGTCGCTTCGGCTTGTTCAGCGTCGTCGTAGACGTAACCGGACGTCAGGAACAACGCCTCGGCGGTTTCGCCGTGCGCGGTACGTTGCACGCCGCCTTGTACGAGGCGTGTCGCCGGGCGGAGAGTTGATGGATCGATAGGCATTCTGTCAGGGCCTTTCCCACTACGTTGGCCCGACCGCGAAGCAGCTTTTCGCCCGAGATTTTTGGGCATTTCGCTGGCCTCTTTAGCGCGCTTGTTTCACCTCGCCGCAATCCGGCCGGACAAATCACGAGGACCGGCGAACCGGCGGGGCGGGACCATAAGAACGCATCCGGGGCGCGTCAATCCATGTCACCCGTTTGTCACCCGTTAACGCGGGACAATCCCTTGAACCGGGGAAAGCTCCGGGGCAGCGCCTTCTGGCGAGTTTGACGGGCGCCGCCCTCGCGCTTTCCGCGCTGGTTGCGGCGCGGAAACGCCCCCGCTAGCTTCCCGCGATGTCTGGAGCGAGGGCGGTATGATAACGATCCTGTTCAATTTGGCGATATGGGTCCTGAATCTCTACAAATGGGCTGTCATCATCGCGGCGATCCTCAGCCTCCTGACCTCATTCGGCGTGCTCGATACGCGGAACCGCATCGTTTGGACCATCAACGATTTCTTCTACCGGATCACCGAGCCGGCGCTACGGCCGATCCGGAACATCCTGCCGAGTTTCGGTGGAATCGACCTCAGTCCATGGGCTTTGGTCATCCTGTTGATCGTTGCCGAGGAGGTCTTGATGCGAGTCGAGCAGGCAATCATTTTTGGCACACTGCGCCCGCTGCTCATATGAGCTTCTGGCGAGCCGGAGCGGATGGTGTGACAGTGACAGTGATGGTGAAGGTGCGGCCGCGGTCGCGCCGGCCTGGACTGCAAGGCGTTCAGGAGTCGGCGGCGGGCCCGCGGCTACAGATCGCGGTCGCCGAGGCGGCGGAAGACGGCAAGGCCAACCGCGCCGTGTGTGCCATGCTGGCGCGTGCGCTGCACCGGCCGCAATCCTCCGTGCAAATTGTCGCCGGCGCCGCGAACCGCGAGAAACTGCTATCGGTGACAGGGGATTCGGCCACGCTCGTGGAACTGCTGCGGTCGCTATGACGGCGCGCCTGATCGATGGCAAGGCCGCCGCCTCCGCGCTACGAGCCAGCGTCGCGGCGCGTGTCGCGGCGCTGCCGTATCGTCCCGGTCTGGCGGTGGTTTTACTCGGCGACGACCCCGCGAGCATGACCTATGTGCGCAATAAAGATAAGGCGGCGGCGGAGGTAGGGATCGATGCCTCGACCATACGGCTGCCGGCGGAAACCCCCCAGAGTGCGTTACTTGCGCGGATCAAAACCCTGAACGCGGACCCGGCGGTGGACGGGATTTTGGTGCAATTGCCGCTGCCGCCGCATATCGATGCCACCGCGATCATCGAGGCGGTGGATCCGGCCAAAGACGTCGATGGGTTTCATCCCGTCAACGTTGGCCGGCTCGCCTCCGGGCGACCGGGCCTGGTGCCTTGCACGCCGCTCGGTGTGATGCGCCTGTTGGCGTACGCCAAGGTGACCGTGGCCGGTGCCAGAGCGCTGGTACTGGGCCGCTCGGCGGTCGTTGGACGCCCATTGGTCGCGTTACTGCTGGCCGCCGACGCGACGGTCACCGTCGCGCATTCCCGTACCAGGGAACTCGCCGAGGAGTGCCGGCGGGCGGAAATCCTGGTGGCGGCCATGGGGCGTCCGGAGATGATACGGGCCGACTGGATCCGACCTGGCGCGACGATCATTGACGTGGGGATCAACCGCCGGTCAGACGGGCGGCTGGTGGGCGACGTGGCGTTCGCCGAGTGCGCTGAAGTGGCGGGGGCGATCACGCCGGTGCCCGGCGGCGTCGGCCCGATGACGATCGCTTGTCTGCTGGAGAACACCGTGGAGGCCGCGGAACGGCGGAGGGGCATGGCGTCCCGCGTCACCGCATAACGTAACGGCCCGCGCCAAACCAGGTTCTCCCACCCGGCCCAACATCCAGCCGGTTCACCCCCAACGGTTCCGCGATCGCAGCCGCGTTCAGTACTGATCTGGGCGAGCCCAGTACCAGCACCGGCCTGCCGCGGCCAGGTGCCGGGGCGTTCGGCACCACGCCGGCGGCGGCGTAGGCTTTTGCCCGCTCGGCCGGCGGCAACGCCCACAGGTAGGTGATCGCGTTGAAAATCCGCAGGCTCGGTGCTGCCGGCGACCACAGCGCGTAATCCAGCGAGAATCGCGGCTGCGCGATCCGCACCCCGGCCTCGGTCCAGCCGTAGATGAACCCGTTGGCGGGATAGATCGAGCCGAGCGGCCCGCCCTCACCGAACTGCACTCGCACCGAGGTCCAATCATTGGCCAGGGACACGTCCAGCACCTGGACGGCGTGCGAAATCGCCCCGTGTTCAATGAACGCATTCGGCCAGTTGGCATGGTCGATCAGGATCTTCCGCTCACTCAGGACCTGGGTGACGACCGCGACATGGCCGAGCGGCATGCGCTCGATCCCGGGGAACGACAGCACGGCGCCAGGTTCCGGATGGTTGCCGCGAGCATAGATGCCGGCGGCCTTATCCCACCAGGTCCAGGCATCGCCGCGCAGGCCGATGCCCGACATGAAGCGGGCGTACGGCACGCATTGCAGGTCACCCGTCGCCTCGAATGCGTCCGGCGGCGGCGCGGGGGACGGGACCCAGGTCGCGTCCTCGTCAACGAAAGCAACGTGAACCGGCATTCTCTCCCGCCACTGGGCTTGCGTTGCTCGCTTAACGGGACCGACATCCGCGGGCAACGCATCAATCGCGTCCATCCGCGCGACCACACCCGCACGATCCTGACTTTGCGCGAACCCTTGAGACGGCGCATACAGTGACAAAAAGGCCACAGCGCCCATGATCGCGATCGCCGAGGCACGCCCGGTACGCATGAACCGTTCCCCTCAGAATGGTTTCGTTTGAACCCCTTCGGCGCTACCAGTCAGGAGCGGACGGTGACAACCCAACAGGGAACCAGTTCGACATTAAATGTGGCAGATCGCTCAAATAGCCTGTGGATAAGTCGGCGAACAGGAACCTTTGACCTGTTCTATCGCCGCAACCCGCTGGGGCGCGATGGTATGACCCGTTGTGGCCGTATTGCCACGGACTTGTGACACGGCATCCCCATGTCGGACAATCAGGTGAGGAACGAGGTGCAACATGGACGATCCGGAGTCTGGTACGACCACGCGACCTTATCCGCGCGCCGTCGCGCGACCTGACCCGCGCGCCGTAGCGCGACCTGACCCGCGCGCCGTCGCGCGACGCGTCGTGCGGGTTGGCGCGATCGAAATCGGCAACGACCGGCCGTTCGTCCTGATCGCCGGCCCGTGCGCGATTGAATCGCGCGCCCATGCGCTGGAAATCGCCAATGCCTTGCGGTCATTATCCTCCGCCACCGGCGTCCCGGTGATCTACAAATCAAGCTACGACAAGGCGAACCGCACCAGCGCCTCGGCTGGACGCGGGATCGGCATGGCCGAGGGGCTGGCGATCCTCGCCGAAGTGCGCGAACGGACCGGCCTGCCGGTGCTGACCGACGTGCACAGCCCCGAGCAATGCGCTCCGGCGGCGGAGGTGGTGGACGTGCTGCAAATCCCCGCGTTCCTGTGCCGGCAGACCGACCTGCTGCTGGCGGCGGGGGCCACCGGCAAGGCGATCAACGTGAAAAAGGGCCAGTTCCTGGCGCCGTGGGACATGGTGCATGTCGCCGCCAAGATCGCCAGTACCGGCAACCACAACGTGCTGCTGTGCGAGCGTGGCGCGAGCTTCGGCTACAACACGCTGATCTCCGACATGCGGTCGTTGCCGATCATGGCGCGGACCGGATACCCGGTGGTGTTCGACGCGACGCATTCCGTGCAGCAACCGGGTGGGCAGGGTGCCTCGTCGGGCGGTCAGCGGGAGTTCGCTCCGGTGCTGGCACGCGCCGCTCTGGCGGTGGGCGTGGCGGCGGTGTTCATCGAGACGCATGAGGATCCGGACCGGGCGCCCAGTGACGGGCCGAATATGATTCCGTTGCGGGAAATGCCGGCGTTGATCGCGCGGCTGAAGGCGTACGACGATCTGACCAAGAGTGTGTAATGTCGAACGACCTCGGCCGGCTGCGCGCGATTTGCCTGCGCCTCCCCGAGGCGGCGGAGAAAGCGACATGGGATATCCCAACGTTCCGTATCCGAGACAGAATTTTCGCCATGGCGCATGACCCGGGGACGGTTTGGTGCAAGGCGCCACGCGGTGTGCAGTCGATCCTGATCGGCGCCGCGCCGGAACGGTTTTTCGTGCCTCCCTACGTCGGTCACAAAGGCTGGATCGGTTTTCGTCTCGATAACGGCACGGACTGGCACGAGGTGGAGGCGTTGATCCGGCGCAGCTACCGGATGACCGCGCCGAAGCGGCTCGCCGTGTTGGTTCCCGCCGAGGAGTGACCGGGCCGGCCGCGCGGCGAGGCGCGGTTGGAACCATTTCGGGCCTGGCAGGTTGTTATTGCGCGCGATGCGGCCATCGCCGGTTCCGTCTCGTTCTGAGCGGTGACCGTGCGATGCGTTTTATCCTGAAGGGCCGCGATGAACGCGTTCGTCATGCACGCGCCGATCGCCCCTTCCACCAACAGGAATATAGCAACATGTTGAAAAAATCGCTTTTGACCGTGGCCGCCGCCGGGTTGGCCATCGGCACACTCGCCTCGGCTCAGGCCGCCGTCGGGGTCAGGGCTGGTGTGCTGACCTGCAACGTGGCCAGCGGAGCCGGATTCATTTTTGGCTCCGACAAGGCGGTGAGTTGCACGTTCTCGGGCACCGGCGGACGCGTTGAGCACTATTCCGGCACCATCCAGAAATTCGGGGTGGATATCGGCTACACCCGCGGCGGGGTGCTGATCTGGGCGGTGCTGGCGCCGACCAACAATCCGCCGCCGCATGCTTTGACCGGCCAGTACGGCGGCGTCACGGCCGGGGCGGCTGTCGGTGTTGGCGGCAACGCGAGCTTGCTGGTCGGCGGCTCGAGCCACGAAATCTCGCTGCAGCCACTAAGTGTTGAGGGCGAAAAAGGCCTCAACGTCGCGGCCGGCATCGCGATGATTACCCTGAGGCCCGCGGGCTGACGAACAATCGCCCCCGACTTCCACCGAAGCCGGGGGTGTTTCGTGTTCAGCAGTCCAAGCGATACACGCGCCGCGCGGTGCCCGCGAACATCGCCGATTTTTCATCCGCCGACGCGCCGGACGCCAGCCGCTTCAACGCGTTGAACAGCGCGGCGTAACCGATGCCCATTTTCTCGACCGGGAAGTTGCTTTCCACTACGCAACGATCCGCGCCGAACAGTTCGATGCAGGTTTCGACATAGGGCCGCCACGCATTCGCCAGTTGCTCCGACGATGGCGGTGCCTCCAGCGCCATGTAATCGAACGCCGCCAGACGCATCATCATGCCACCCAGCTTCATCGTGACGTTTTCGCATTTGGCCAGTTCAATCACCGACTTTTTCCAGTCGGCGAACACCGCGTCGGGTTTGCCCGCGTGCCGGCCGTAGCCGAGCGGGCCGCCACAGTGGCCCATGATGATGTTGGCATAAGGTAACGCACGCGCCAGGTCGGTGATGTCCGGAATTTGCGGATGGAAACCCCATGCATCCAGAGACAGGCCCAGGGCGCTCAGTCGTTTCATGCCGGCGCGGAAATCGTCGCGCAGGTAAAGACCGGGTTTGATGTCTGGCGCGCTGTTGCCGATCACCGGATCGGGATCGTAACCAGCCGAGTGCCTGACGCCGCGGAACCGGCCGCCACCGGCGCGGATCTGCGCCTCCAGCACCGGCGTCACCCAGTCGCCCGCCGTAAGGTCGGCGTAGCCCACGATCCCGGCGCACACTTTGGTTTTTCCAAAGCCGCCCGAATCGCTCATCGCGGCGATGCCGGCGACGAATTCGGTCTCACCGACCGGTTTCATTTGCTCCGGACCGGTTTTGCGATACATCGAGTGGCACTGTAGGAACACGCTGCCGACGATGTTGTGGCCAGTGTTGCAATCGGCCAGGAACTCATCGAGCAGATAGCGGAACTCCGGCACTTCCCACGATTCGCCGCGCGCGCCGCCACCCCGGCGCTGCCACAGGTGATGATGCGTATCGATGATTGGCAGCTCCGGCTCGATGATCGGCTCCGGCGGCGCCTTGGCGAGCCAGGCCTCGCGCAGGGGAAAGATGCGTCCAAACGCCGTTTTGGTTTGCGCGCCACTCATTGTCGTTTCTCCCGATCCGGTGGTTTCCTGATTACCGCATGGGAAGCGCGTTGGCCAGGCTCGGGGTCATCGCCCGAGCCGATGTGGAAATAAGCAACCAGCATTTGACCGCGGATGGACGCGGATGACGCAAGTGGATTTCTTGTGAATTTCGCCGGGATGCTTCCGTTCGTACTGTCGCGTTCTGGGCCGAGCTAAACGATCCCAAGAGAAATCCGCTTGCCTCATCGGCGTGTATCCGCGGTTGAAAACCTTCCTTCCGCCAACTCTGGCCTGGGAGAGGGGCACCCGGAAAGGAGATCGCCGCTTCGGGCGATTTCCATGGTGTTACCCGCCCGATCGATAGCCCCCCCGGACCGGGCGCGAGCGCGATTCGTGAACAGCCGGATGAACAATGGTCAGGCCCAGCCCCTCGCGGTAGCATCGCACCCACCGGCACGAAGCCGCGACCAACTTTGAGGAAACGGACGCTCGTGCGGTCCTGGATTGTTCTCGCGGCCCTGGCGATCGCCCGGATCGCGTTCGGTTATCAATTTCAGGCCGTCGCCACCCTGGGTCCCGACCTGGTGACGCGGTTCCACCTGAGCTACACGGCGTTCGGTTCGCTGATCGGCGCCTACATGCTGATGGGCATGTTCGTCGCCTTGCCGCTGGGGTTTCTCGGCCGGCGGTTCGGCGACCGCCCGGTGCTGGCGTCCGGTCTGGTGCTGATGGTGGTGGGTGCCGCGTTCGACGCCTCCGCGACCGGACCGTCCGGGATCGTACTGGGCCGCGGCATCGGCGGAGTGGGCGCGGTGGCGATGATCGTGCTGCAAGGCAAAATCATCGCCGACTTCTTCACCGGCAAGCGGTTCATGGTCGGCATCAGCGTCTCGGCCTGCGCGTTTCCGATCGGGGTCGGACTGGCGCAGATCGTGCTGCCGCCGGTGTCGCATGCATTCGGCTGGCAGGCGGCTTTGGCGACCGAGGCACTCGCCCCCGCCATCGCTCTGGTGCTGTTCCTGAGCAGCTATCGCCAGCCCCATTCTGTCGCGGCGCAACCGCGCGGCTTCTCCTGGCCGACGCGGCGCGAATGTCTGCTTGTCGTCATCGCTGGGTCGATCTGGACCGCGTACACGTCGGGTTATTCGGGTTACACATCCTACGTTCCCTCCACGCTGGCGGCGCGCGGCGAGAGTGTGGCGATGATCGGCCTGGTGCTGGTGATTGCGACCTGGGGCAACGTGCCGGCGACCATGTTGGGCGGCGGTCTCGCGGCGCGGTTCGGCGGGTTGCGGATATTCCTGATCGCCAACGCGGCGGTGGTGATCGGCATGGCCGGCACGGCGCTGACCGGCGGCCCGGTCGGATGGGCGTTCCTCGTCGGTGTGGTGGGATCGATCCACCCCGGCGTGATCATGGCGGTCGGCACATTGTCGGCTCGGTCGGAAAACCGCGCGGTCGGCATGGGACTCTTCTACTCCGTCTATTACCTGGGAGGAACGATCAGCCCGACGCTGTGCGGCTACGCGGCAGACCGCCTCGGTGGGCCGGAGGGCGGCGTGCTGGCGGCGGCGGTACTCTCCGCGCTCACGGTGCCGCTGTTTCTGCTGCACCGGAAACTGGCGCGGCATGAGACGATGCTGGCGCGGGCGTGAGGGGGGGCAGGCGCATGGCACCTGAGCACGGCATTGACGACCGGGATTGGCGGCCGTGTTAGGGTTGGATTGCCGCCGCGTGAGGAACTCCAGCCATGCAC
>ODAK010005501.1_pt1 | contig 12872 bp, 9 predicted proteins | sample 1539591 | NCBI WGS metagenome assembly ODAK01 (sample SAMEA3539303, study PRJEB22396) | soil metagenome | biome: tundra; feature: field; material: soil | place: USA | collected 2010-05 | depth 0.15 m | reverse complement strand
GGGCGCGTCGCTCCGCGCGCGCCGTTCGTTGCCCAGTCGGCGCGCGCGGAGCGACGCGCCCTACCAACGCAATGCGGGCCTTGATTTATTGAGTGACGCGGTAGAACCGCTGCGCCGGCGAGAATTTTTCCTTGAAGGAAGCCGAGTTGGTCGTGGCCGTGATATTGGTCAGGTCATTCCACGTTGGATCGCTTAATTGCTGCTTCCACTGCACTTTGTAGGTGCTGTTGGAAATCGTATTCCACGAGAAACTAAAATTGCCGTTGGTGCGGGTGATGGCCGTCAGCGTGAGCGGTGGGAACAGCGCGTTCAGCAAATCCGCGAGCCGATGGCCACCTTGGGCCATGCGTTGTTCCGTGATGGCCACGGCGGTGTCGAGATAGCCGGTCGAGATCGTGGCATTCTGCGTGAGGCCGGCATAACAGACGGTTTTGGCGACGTTGAAACTTTCCTGCGCCCAAATCATTGAATTGGTGATGGCACCAGGGTTCGTATTGTAATTGTAGGGATAGTCCGCTTCGATCAAGGCCACTTTGGCGTTCAGCGTATTCTGGCTGGCGGCGGAAAGCGGACGCGAGAGCGAGTCGAACAAAAAGCCGCCGCCCGCATCCCAAAGCGAGTGCAGGTTGCTCCAATAGTCGCTGGTGATATAAAAAGTATTGCCGCCGGCATCGCCGGTGGTGCGGGTGGCGGAAACCGCCGTGGAACAGTGCAGCGGCTGCTGGATGTCGCCCACAAAATGGAGCAGGAACCGCAGGTTGACGGCTTGATTGCTGGGCGTGAGGCCCGGATTTTGCAGGTTGGTAACGCACAGGTTGACGGCTTGAACGACGTCGAAAGCCGCGGGCACAATGCCCGAGGTTGCAGTGCCGTCGAGGCTGAAGGGGAGGTCTATGTAATGCCAGGTGCTGTAGGCGGAGGTGGAACTTTTGATGTCATCCGCCCAACAGGCGGCCGTTGCAAATGTGTTGTTGATGGAGCTGGCATATTGTACCGAGGTGGCAATGAGCGCGTCGCATCTGGCCTTGGCTGCGGGGTTGAGATGGTTGTAGGCGATCTGGGCGACGAGCATGTGGCCTTCGGCATTCCATGCGCGCACGGAAAGTTGCAGGCATAAAAAAACAAGGAGACTGGTTAAAAATTTATTCATGCACTCTTCATGGATCGTTCAAAGTCACCGGACGGTTTCAATCGTCTGGACATTGTCCATGCGACCGGCTGAAATTGCCAATGAAAATTTCTTATTCCCTTCGCCAATCTTCTCATCTGGTCCAAGCAGCCTTGGTAAAATTAAAAGCGGGCTTCGTTGGAGAAGGCCGCTTTCTGTTTGGTTGAATTTTTTGGTCCCATGAGGTCCGCGCATCCATGCTTAACCGGTCGTCTTGCCCGCCACGATCTGCTTCAGAACCTGAAGCCAGTCGTCAACCGCTGGTCCGTGCGGGGTAATGCGGATGACCTTGCCGTTCACCATCAGCGCGCAGTTGCGCGACAAAATCCGCCGCCGGCTCGTATTTGATGAACCGCGCGCACGGAGGTTTAATTTTGAATCCTGATTGCCGGATTACAAATCTGGCGGACGGGCAACCGTCCGCCTTTTTGTCTGTCCGCGCGGCCACCGTTGTAGTGAAAACTCGCGATTGCGGTTTCGCCTGTTCGTGCTATCAGTAACCTCATGCAGCCAACCCGCCGGTTCCAAAACGACTGTGCCTGCTTTCGCAGCAGCCAGCGGCCGGGTTTGCTTCACTTGAACAAAAGGATTCTGCCGTGAAAAAATCAAATCGCAATGGAGTCAGCCGCCGTCAATTCATCCAAACCTCCGCCCTCGCCGGTGCCGCACTGCTTTCGCCGTGGTCGCTGGTCCGGTCGCGCGCGGTGGACACGCCTGCTCCCGTCCGGACCGCCGTGGATCAGGTCACCTTGGGCAAGACCGGCATCAAGCTCAGCCGCCTTGGCTTCGGCACCGGCAGCAGCAGCGGCCACGAGCAAGCCGCGCTTGGCAAGGACGGCTTCATCAAACTCATCCATTACGCCTACGACCAGGGCATCACTTACTTTGACTGCGCGCAGGCCTATTCGACGTTCGAGTGGATGGGCGACGCCATCAAGGGACTGCCGCGCGAAAAACTTTTCATCCAATCCAAGGTTCCCGGCAAGCCGGCCGACATCCTCGCCGCCATTGATCATCACCGCAAAGTTTTCAACACCGACTACGTGGACAGCCTGCTGATTCATTGCATGGTCAAAAATCAATGGACCGACGATTGGAAACGCATCATGGACGGCTTCAACGAGGCGAAAGAAAAGAAATGGATTCGAGCCAAGGGCGTCTCCTGCCACAGCCTGCCCGCATTGCGCACCGCTGCCGCCTCCGACTGGACGGAGGTGCATCTGGTGCGGGTGAATCCCCAGGGCAAACGCATGGACGGCCTGGCGGAAGAGGTCTGGAACAACGATGATCCGACGCACGACGTCGCGCCGGTGATGACCGAGATAAAAGCCATGCACGCCAAGGGCCGGGGCGTCATCGGCATGAAAATCATCGGCAACGGCCAGTTCGTCAACGCGGAGGACCGCGAGAAATCCATCCGCTACGCGATGGCCTGCCGGGAAATTGACGCCATCGTCATCGGCTTCACCAGCAAAGCGCAGATTGACGAAGCCATCGAACGGATGAACCGAGCGCTCAAGGAAGTTTGACCGGCCAGGTTTTCCAGCATCCCGATTCGCGTCAAATCTGAAACCCGAAAAGCGAACGGAGAAATCCGTTCGCCTTTTTGCGTCATCATTCCAGGCTTGGCGGTCGCACCAGCCTCGGTTATAACAGCGGCAAATGAAATGGCGCGACTGGCTGGCTAACTGGGGTCTTGATTCCCTGAAGATCAACCTCAAGTTTCTCGAAATGGAGTGGACGCCGCAGGATGCGGATCGCCACGCGGCCTGGGATCTTTACGTCGAACTCCTGACGCGCATCAGCACCCAGCCGCTCGCGGAGGAGCACGGCGATGAGGCGACTGCGTTAAAAAGCGTTTACGACCTCTTCGGCGTCACCCGCGAAATTTTGCACAAGCACGGTCCTGGCTGCGGTCAGTTTGCCCGGCTTGCCATTCCGGTCCTCAATCAAATCATCCGCCCCTTTACCGCCGAATGGCATAAGCGCTCCGGGGCTGGTGAATTCAAGAAACCAGCCCAGTGCAAAGTGTTTCGGAAAGAGCTGCAGGAACTGCAAGCCAAACTGGTCTGTTACACGCAGGCGCTCGCCAAGATGGCCGACGTGGAAGATTTGACCAAACTGGAAAAAACTTGAATCAACCGACCATGCCTGGCAAAACACAATCTGCTGAACGGCGCTTTTCCTTCGATGCTTTCCTGAGTCACAACAGCAAAAACAAACCGGAAGTGCGCCAACTCAAGCAGCACCTCACCGCCGCCCACCTGAAAGTCTGGTTCGACGAAGATGAGCTTCGCCCCGGCATACCGTGGCAGGAATTGCTTGAAGCTGGCATCATGGCGTCCAAAAGCGTCGTGGTGGTGGTGGGTGCCGACGGACTTGGCCCTTGGGAAGACGAGGAAATGCAGGGTGCGCTGCGTCTGGCGGTGAATGACAAACGCCCGGTCATCCCGGTGCTGCTGCCGGGAGCGCCACGTCAGCCCAAACTCCCAATGTTTTTGGGCAATCGCACCTGGGTTGACCTCCGCAACGGCCTGACTGCCGATGGCCTCGAACGGCTGAAATGGGGCATCACCGGTCACAAAGGAAACGACAACCCGGACTCGCCGGAGCCGGTTGAGCCGCCGGAGCCGGAACCGTTCCCGCCGCCGCCGCCACCGCCGCCGCAGCAACTTGTGCTCAATCAAATCCTGCCGGGCCATTGGCAGGTGCAAATCCAATTTCCTTTTCCGCCCGGAGTCAGCGGACAGCTCCGCGTGGAAATACTGCCTAACGGATTGTTCAACGGCCAGTTGATGACGCCGATGGGATTGACCACGGTGCAAGGCCAGTGGCAGGCCAATCCTTTGACCAACCAGATCGCCTTGCAGGGCATGCAGACCAACGGCTTTCAAACCATGCCCTATGTCGTGATGGTGCAGGTCGGTTATTTCGACCCGCAACGCATCACCGGCGTCACCAGCGCGGGCGAGCAGGTCGCGTGGCAGCGAATGGGCTAGTGGCAATTTAACCCGAAGTCCGAAGCTCGAATGACGAATGACGAAAGAAGCCCGAATTCCCAATGCCGAATGGCGGCCATCTGCAGGGTGCGTTTTTTACCGGCACGCAGGTAGGCGGGAGTTCTATCCCACCGGTTTTGGGCTGCGGGTTTTGTCATTCTTTTGTCATTCGGATTTCGGATTTCAGGTTTAAATCGGAAACGCGAGACGCGAACAGTCTAGCCCGGTTGTGTCGCCGCTGATCCATGCCTTCGCGAATTCATGGCTGCAATTCGGACGCGCTGGCGATAGTCTGCACTCATGCGTTTGACCCAACCATCCCTCGTGATAATTGTCTTGCTTGCATCCGCCGCCGCCGTGTTGGCCGCGAAATCCCCCGTCGTGTTCAAAGACTGCACCGCCGCACTCGGCCTTAAGCTGGGCATCGACGCCGCGTGCTGGGTGGATCTGGACAATGACGGCTGGGTGGATTTGTGTGCGTCGGGCGTGGCCTGGAAAAATGATCGCGGCACGAACTTTATCCGTCTCGCCGACGTGGGACTTGTGGTCGCCGCAGATTTCGACAACGACGGGTTCGTGGATCTGTTTTCCTACTCGCAGATGAAGCTGTATCACAATGAGGGCGGGAAGAAGTTCACCGAGTTCAAGCTGCCGGAACTTCCGCGAACCGTCTCACGCGGGGCCTGTTGGGGCGATTTCAACGGCGACGGCTTCGTTGATCTTTTCATCGGCGGTTACGAGGACTGGGAGAAGCAGATTACTTTTCCCAGCTTTATTCTGCTCAACGAACAGGGCCGCTCGTTCAAGTTGGTGTGGACGCGCAGCGACTTCCGCACGCGCGGCGTGACGGCGTGCGACTTCGACCGCGACGGCGCGCTGGACGTGTATGTGTCCAACTACCGCTTGCAGCCCAATCAACTTTATCATAACGACGGCACCGGGCATTTCACCGATGTCGCCGCCGCTTACAACGCACTGAACACTTCGCCGGGCTTTGACGGCGGACACTCCATCGGCGCGGCCTGGGGCGACTTCGACAACGACGGTTGCTTCGATCTGTTCGCGGGGAATTTTGCGCACATGGACAACCGCGGCGATCAACCCAAGTCGCGTTTTCTCCGCAATCTCGGCCCCAAGCGGGGATTCCATTTCCAGGATCTCGGACCCTGCGGCATTTTCTACCAGGAATCCTACGCCTCTCCCGCCGCGGGCGACTACGACAATGACGGAAAACTTGATCTCTACTACACCACGGTCTATGGCGTGGCGTCGTTCAAACGCCCGAACTTCCCGGTTCTGTTCCGCAACCAGCGCAAGTTTGTGTTTGCCGATGTAACCAAGGAAGCGGGCCTCGCCGGACTGCCGCCCACGTATCAAGCGGCGTGGGCCGACTTCAATCACGATGGCAACCTGGATCTCGTGACGGGCGGAAAACTCTTCGTCAATCAAGGCGGCGGCGGCCATTGGCTGGAGGTGCGATTGTCCGGCGACGGCCGGCGCGTGAACCGTTCCGCCATCGGCGCCCAGGTCCGCGTCAAGCTGAAATCAGCGGTGCTGACGCGGCAGGTGGAGGCGGGCACGGGCGAAGGCAATCAGAACGACCTGACGCTGCACTTCGGCCTCGGCGCGCAGAGCAAGCCGGTGAACCTCGAAGTGTTCTGGCCGGATCGCACGGTGCAGATCGTGAAGAATGTGCCTGCCGACCGCCTCGTTGAAATCGAGTTCAAGCCGCCAGCCGCACCATCACGCTGAGTCGCGGTCAGCATGAACCCGAACGCCGAAGTTAAAACCGCGGATGACGCGGATAGCGCGGATCAAGCGGGCATTGCAACCGGCAGTTGCGGGTGGGATTTATTCCCAAGCCGGCGATGGCCAATCCTTTTCCATCCGAGTCATCCGCGAAATCTGCGGTTCCTATTTCGATTTTCGGGATGAATGCTCTCATCGGTGGCACGTTACCAACCGCTGCGGGTCGGTTCCGGCCGGGGCAAGGTAATGCGCGGATCACCGCTGCCGATGAGTTGATCAACCAGCGCGACCGCCAGATCCCGCCAGCCCGGAAACCCATCTGTGCCTTCACATTAACAACCGCGTCGCGTGGCAACGGATGGCGTAGCCGCAGTTCAAAGCTGAAACACGGAAAGCGAACGGAGAAATCTTCGTTCGCGTTTTTCATTTCACGCTTGGTTAAAGTGCTGACGTTTGGTATTTCCCAATCAAATCAGCGCCATGCGGACGGTTTTCATCAGCTACAGCCACCAAGACGAAGCGTGGAAGAATAAGTTGCTTCCGCATCTTCAGGCGCTTGAACAGGCAGGCGTGGAAATGAAAGTCTGGCACGACCGGAAGATTGACGGTGGGGACAAATGGTATCCTGAGATTCAAGAGGCAATGAACAACGCTGCGGCAGGCGTGCTGCTAATCTCTGCGGATTTCTTGGCCTCCGGATTCTGCGTCAAAGAAGAAGTCCCTTTCTTGCTCGACCGCCAGGAGAAGCAGGGCATGTTGCTAATTCCGGTGCTCATCCGCCAATGTCTGTGGAAGGCGCATCGGTGGCTGGCTGAACGGCAGATGATTCCCCGCGATGGCAAGTGCGTGGCGATCAATTTCCCTGGGGACTTGGCGGACGGCATTTTCAGCGAAGTGGCCGATTCCGTTTACCTGCATTTCTCGGAACTCGCGAAAAAGCCACGAACCGCTGCAGCCATTCCAGCAGCCGTTCAATCATTCGTCCGAGCGGCAGTTTCGAAGATTCCGCTTGAGGCGAGTCGCGCGGCAAGCCCTGCGCAAGTGCCCCCGCTTCCACCCGACTGCGTGGACTTGAGCCATCTTCCCGAAACCGGCGCGGCGTTGTTCGGGCGCGATGACGAGTTGAAACTTCTCGACGCAGCGTGGAACGGCGAAATTGAATTGACGCCAGGCACAAAGACCAACGCGCGCGTTCTCGCTTTCAAGGCGCAGGGTGGCGTGGGCAAATCCACGCTCATCAATCACTGGCTTGCCGAAATGAAGAGTGACCATTTCCGGGGAGCTAGCCGCGTCTTCGGCTGGTCGTTCTACAGCCAGGGCGTGCGCGAACATGGCGCAGCCTCCGCCGACACCTTCCTCGCTGCGGCACTGAAATTTTTTGGCGATGAGACGATGGCCGCCAGTCCCGCCTCGGCGTGGGACAAAGGTGCGCGGCTCGCTCATCTCGTCGGCACGGAGCGCTCGCTGCTCGTGCTCGACGGCATGGAACCGCTTCAATCCGCGCAGTGGGTTGACCATGGCAAATTGCGCGACCCCGGCCTGGAATCGCTTCTGCGCGGCCTGGCTAGGCAGTCGTCCGGCTTGTGCATCATCACTACCCGCGAAACCCTCGCGGATCTCGGAAAGAAATCCGGCATCGTCGAGCGTGATCTCGAACAAATCACTCCGCAAGCCGGCCGGGCGCTGCTGCGTGCGGCTCATATCGTCGGCACGGATGCGGAATTGGAAAAATTGGCGGAGCAATTCGGGCCGCACGCGCTGGCGATTTCACTCCTCGCGGTGTATTTGAACGAACAGCCTGGTCACGGTATCGGCCCGGCGGATGCACTCGAAAAGTTACCCGGCAACGAACCCGTGGATCGTGTGCTCGCCGGGTTTGAAAAATTGCTGGCCAATAGCGCGGAATTGGAAACCTTGCGGCTGCTTGGTTTCTTCGACCGGCCGGCGGACGAAGGCTGCCTCCGTGCCTTGCGCGACAAGCCGGCCATTGCCGGACTCACCGAACTTGTGGCGGGCATGAATGACGCCGACTGGCATCGCGTGCTTGCGCGGCTTGACAAGCTTCGTCTGGTCCATGCACGGCAGGGTAAATTAGGGAAAGGATTCGTGGACACACATCCGCTCATCCGCGAACATTTCGCCCGGCAACTGCGCGCGCAACAACCCGACGCCTGGCGCGCGGCCCACAAGCGGCTTTACGAACACCTCTGCAAAACGACCTCGGACAAGAAGCCCAATCCAACGCTTGAAGACCTCCAACCGCTCTACCAAGCCGTGGCCCACGGCTGCCAAGCGGGGATGCACCAGGAAGCTAACGACAAGGTCTACTTCGCGCGAATCAAGAAAGGTAACGACCTCTACAGCGTCCATAAACTGGGTGCGTTCGGCGCTGACTTGGGAGCCGTTGCCTTCTTCTTCGAAACCCCGTGGAGCCGCGTCTCGCACTCACTCAAAGAGACCACTCAATCTGTGCTGTTGAACTACGCCGCCTTCTGCCTGCGCGCCTTGGGCCGGCTCACCGAGTCTCTCGAACCGATGCGAGTTTCGGGGGAGATGGACGTCAAGGTGGAGGAGTGGAATGGCGCGGCCATAAGCTACAGCAACCTGAGCGAGTTGGAGCTGACGCTGGGCGAGGTGGCCGGGGCGGGGGGGGACGCCGAGCAGTCCGTGACCTACGCCGACCGCAGCGGCGATGCGTTCATGCGGCTGATGACGCGCACGACCCACGCCGACGCCCTGCACCAGGCGGGCCGCCGGGCCGAGGCGGAGACGCGCTTCCGCGAGGCCGAGCAAATGCAGGCCGAGGACCAGCCTGACTACCCGCTGCTCTACTCGCTGCCAGGCTTCATCTATTGCGATCTGCTTCTCGCCGCCCCCGAGCGCGCCGCGTGGCAGATCATTTTGGGGAGCGCACGCGGCCCGCGTGCAGAATCCGGCGGCCCGCCGGATTCTTCGTCCCCACGCTCTTTCGCCTTGGAGAAGTCAGAGGAACGAGGTTTTCGGCGGGCCGCCGAAAACAGCACGCGGGCCGCATGCACTCCCCTGACCGAATCTTGCCTTGCCGTCTCCCAGCGCGCGGCGCAGACGCTCAAGTGGGTAACTGGCAGGCTCGGACTTCTCGACATCGCCCTCGACCACCTCACGTTGGGCCGCGCCGCGCTCTACGAGGCGATTCTTGAATTCTGTAGGAGACGAGGTGACGAGTCTCAAACTTCTCCGGCTGAAAGTCAGAGACTTCTTACGTCGTCTCCTACATTTCAAACCGCATGCCGCGAACTGGACGCCGCCGTGGACGGCCTCCGCCGCGCCGGCCAACAAGACGACCTCCCCCGCGGCCTCCTCACTCGCGCCTGGCTGCGGTTTCTCACCGGCGCGCGCACCGGCCCCGAGAGCGCGCAGGAGGATTTGGACGAAGCCTGGGAAATCGCCGAGCGCGGCCCCATGAGACTTTTCCTGGCCGACATCCACCTTCACCGCGCCCGCTTGTTTGGGGCTGGCGTCTCGCGTCTGGGATCTGGGGAAAAGTATCCTTGGGAATCGTCCGCCGCCGATCTCGCCGCCGCCGAGAAACTCATTCACACCTGCGGCTACCACCGCCGCGACGAAGAACTCGCGGACGCCAAGCGCGTCATCCTTTCGTAGCAGGCGAAGTAAGGAGGCTCAAACTTTGTTAACGCAAAGGCGCAGCGCGGCCAAGCCGCAACCGATTCCTCTGTCAAACATTCCTCTGCCAATCTCCCTGCGGAACCGGGCGAGCCACCGATTGAGACAGGGGAATGTTTGGCAGAGGAATGATAAACCCGCACTGAATGTTGTGCTGAAAATCTTCTCAGCTTGCGACGATGTTGAGCGATAGCACTGCAAAGACGCGGAGGCGCAAAAGGTCTTTGCAGACGGCCACCATTTCCTGCGCCTTGGCTTCCTGCGTTGAATTCCCTCGATTCAATTCGACCCTCACACGTCGGCTGCACCAAAACACAGCGCCACCCTGCATTCTTGCAGGGAAGAACATCAATTTCGCGTTTGCGTCCCGCGCGGGGGAAAAGCGCCGTCGCCGCTGCGCTCTGCCGGCGCAGTCCACATGATCCGTTGGATGGCGGTGACTTCAACCGGCTTCTCGCCAAAAATTTCTCATTCCTTTCCGGGCTGAATTCTTTCACCCTCTCACGATGGAAAAGAAACGCGGCATTGCCGGCCTGTTGATCGCGTGCGGCATCTTCATTGCTTCAGCGGTGGTTGCCGATACGGCACCCGTCAAGCTGGACGTGGACGCGACGGACGCTCCGCGCGGACTGCTGCATGCCCGGCTGCACATTCCCGCGTCGCCCGGCCCGCTCACGCTGTTTTATCCCAAGTGGATTCCCGGCGAACACATGCCCAGCGGGCCGATCAACAATTTGACCGGCCTGAAAATGTCCGCCAACGGCCGGCCGCTCACCTGGCGGCGCGACGCGGACGACATGTTCACTTTCCATCTTGACGTGCCAACGGACGCGGACGCGGTGGAGGTGTCGCTGGATTTTCTCTTGTCGGCGGGCGGATCCTTTTCCGCCGGCGGTTCCGCCACCGCCCGGCTGCTGGACTTGAGTTGGAATCAGATGCTGCTTTATCCGCAGACGGCCTCGCCGTTAAAATTGTCCTACGCCGCGACCTTGAAACTTCCCGCCGGCTGGAAATTCGGCACAGCGCTGCCCCTCGGGATTTCGACGCGAAGCCAACCGGGCGAAGTCGAGTTTTCTCCCGCGCCGTTGGAAACGCTGATTGATTCGCCGGTCATCGCCGGGCAATTTTTCCGCACGGTGGAACTGACGCCGGGTGCAACGCCGCCACACTTCCTGCACCTCGCCGCCGACAGCGCCGCCGCGCTCGAACTCAAGCCCGACGATGCGCGGGCGTTCACGCATCTGGTGCAGGAGGCGGACGCGCTGTTCGGCGCGGCGCATTATCGCGATTATCATTTTCTGCTCACGTTGAGCGACCACGTCGCGCACTTCGGCCTGGAGCACCACGAGTCGAGTGACAACCGCGTGGGCGAAGACTTTTTGACGGACGCGGAGGTGCGGACTTTCGGCGCCGAGCTGTTGCCGCATGAAATGGTGCATTCCTGGAACGGGAAATTTCGCCGTCCAGCGGGCCTCGCCACGCCGGATTACCAGCAGCCGATGGAGGACGAACTGCTCTGGGTCTATGAAGGGCTGACGGATTATCTCGGCCAGGTGCTCGCGGCGCGCAGCGGCCTCCAGACGAACGCGGACTTCCGCGACAGCTTCGCGCTGACTGCGGCCATGCTGGATCATCGCTCGGGCCGCGAATGGCGCTCGCTTGCCGACACCGCCGTTTCGGCGCAACTGCTTTACGATTCGCCGGGCACCGACGTGAACCGCCGCCGCAGCGTGGATTTTTATCCCGAAGGCGATCTGATCTGGCTGGAAGCAGACACCGTCATCCGCCGGCAGACGCACGGTAAAAAGTCGCTCGACGATTTCTGCCGGCTGTTTCACGGCGGCAAAAGCGGTCCGCCCCAGGTGGTTCCCTACGCTTACGACGACGTGGTGAACGGCTTAAATTCCGTCGCCCCTTACGACTGGAAAACATTTTTCCAGAAGCGGATTTATGAAATCAATCCGCGGGCGCCCATGGGCGGCATTGAGAACAGCGGCTGGCGGCTGGCCTACACGAACGAAGTGACGCCGTTCTTGAAAATCTACGAAGGCCAGCGCAAAGTCACCGACTTGAGCTGTTCCCTCGGCATCACGGTTGGCAGCGAAGGCGGCATCGGCGATGTGCTGGCAGGTTCGCCGGCCGACCGGGCCGGCCTCAGCGCGAACATGAAACTGGTCGCGGTGAACGGCCGAAGCTGGTCGGCAAAAATTTTGCGCACCGCCGTCACCACCGCCGCGACGAACCGCGCGCCCATCGAACTGCTGGCCGAGCGGGACGGTTTTTACCAGACGTGCAAAGTGGATTATCACGGCGGCGAAAAATATCCCGTCCTCGAACGCGATGCAACGAAGCCGGATTTGCTGGCGGAAATTTTGAAACCGCTCACGCCCGCGCCAGGCACGAATTCGCCGTCCGGAAAATAATTTTCATGGCCACGCCCGACCAACCTGATCTAAACGCAATCCTCGACACGCAGACGTTCAACGAGGTGCAGTTGCTGCTGGCCGAGAAGCGCACGTCCTTGTCGGCGATGCGCACGGGCATCGCCATCTTCGCCTTTCCGCTGTCGGTCTTGAGCGTGCTCATCGCCACCTCCCGATCCTACGAGGTTCACGCAGTTTTGCACTGGCTCGTGCCGCTGCTCCTGCTGAATCTCGGCCTGGTCGCGCTCGGCGTTTATCTCATCGCGCGGGCGGTGCAGCGCATCCGGCATTACGACCGCCTGATTGACAAGCTCAAAGGCAAAAACAGCCGGCTCGCTGAATTGCTGGACTGATTCACTTCGCCGCCGTCAGCCTGTAAAGCACGACGCCGTGCGCGGGAACGGCCAGCGGGAGGACGCTGCCAATGGTGTTCACGTCGGCCAGGTTTTTCTGCCGCCATGTCGTCGCGTATTCAAACGTCTCGCCGTTTTTCTGGTGCGGACCGATGCCCTTGACCTCGGCGCGCTGGCGGCTGGTGTCGTGCCGGTCGCGGTCACCGTCCCACCAGTCGTCCGCGTGGAAGCGCAACGTCATCCTCACGGTGTTGCTGCCCGCGTCGGTGATGTTTGTGAAATCGTCCGGCACGAACTTTTTTTCCGCGACGATGTATTTTACGACCGGTTCTTCAATGCCCTCGAAGCCGGCGAGGTTCGTCGCCGTGAGGGCAAAAACGGGCGCAGTTAACAGGATCGTGATGAAGACCGTGGTGAAAATCTTCATTATTGTGTTACCTGAAGATCGGTCTTTGCAGGTAGGGCGCGTCACTCCGTGCGCGCCTGACTGGAAACAAACGGCGCGCACGGAGTGACG
>ODAK010005499.1_pt1 | contig 12874 bp, 11 predicted proteins | sample 1539591 | NCBI WGS metagenome assembly ODAK01 (sample SAMEA3539303, study PRJEB22396) | soil metagenome | biome: tundra; feature: field; material: soil | place: USA | collected 2010-05 | depth 0.15 m | reverse complement strand
CTCGTCCCCTTGGTGGTTTTCGCAGTCGTTTTTGTTTGGATCGACCACACGTTTTTGAATGCCAACAGCTTGGCTGCTATGCTCCGGGCGGTGGCTTTCATTGGGGTAATTGCGGTCGGCCAAACGTGGCTGATGGTGGCCGGAGAAATCGATCTTTCAGTGGGGTCAGTGGCAGGACTGGGTGCCATTGTCGCGTCTTGGCTAATGAAGAACGCCCATTGGCCATTGGAGGTGGGACTGGTGGCTGGTTTGGCCACCGGCGCGTTCGCCGGGCTCATCAATGGCCTAGTTGCAGTGCGTCTCGGGATCCCGGCGTTCATCGCCACCTTGGGCATGCTGTACATAGCGCGCGGGCTGAACTACCTGCTTTGCCAAGGCTACCCGATTTATCCGTTGCCCGATCATTTAGTGGCCTTCGGCAAGGCTGAGCCATTCGGCGTTTCTTGGGCCTTCGTTATGCTGATGACGACGGTGGTGGTCGGCGATTTTTGTCTGCGCAAGACGGTGTTCGGGCGCAAAGTGCTCGCCACGGGTGGCAATGCCGAGGTGGCGCGAATTGCGGGTATCAACACCGGACTGGTGAAGATAGGATGTTATGTGCTTACCGGCACGCTTGCGGCACTGGGCGGCATGCTGCTGATGGCGCAACTCAACGTCGGACAGCCGGAAATCGGCACTGGGTGGGAGCTGGACGTCATTGCAAGCGTCGTGATCGGCGGTGTCAGTCTGTTTGGCGGCGTGGGAACGGTAGCCGGTACACTTCTCGGGTTGTTGATCATGCAGGTCGTGCGCAGCGGACTTGTGGTCAGCGGGGTAAGCACCCACTGGCAGACCGTGGCCGTGGGCGTGATTATGATCGCCGCGGTAGGAGCCGACCTTCTAAGGCGTCAGACTAAAGCGTAGTCGCGGGAAAACCGTCAATTGCTCGGAAATTGGAACACACTCAAATGAAACCGACTTATCGCTTGGGAATCCTCCTGTCAGTTTTGACCGTTCTCTTCAGTGCTTGCGGGCGACCGGGGGAGACCCCGTCCAACGTCAAGGGGACTTTCTATTGGGTTCAACCCTTGAAGGGACATCCGGTTCATCAAATGACCCAGATTGCGTTTCTGGAGGGCTGTCGAAAACTCGGTTATGAGGGAGTTGTGGTGGGAACAGACGGCCCGGACATCGCAGGCACCATTGCGTTGGCCGAGCAGGTCTTGGCCAGGGGCAATGCAAAAGGCATGGCGATCTGGACCGGGAATCCTGCCTTCAATCCATTGATCGAACGCGCGGGCAAGGCGGGAGTGCCCGTCATTCTTCCCCATTTTCCGATGGCAGAGGGCACCATCCCCGGCGCCACAGGTATCATTGGTTGCGATCCTGCCGCTTACGCGCAAACCGCTGCGGAGGAGATCGGCAAAGCCATTGAAGGAAAAGGCACAGTGGCAATCACTCAGGGAAGTTTCAACACTACAGAGAACCTCGTAGCCGAGACTTTTACCAAGTTCCTCACGGAGCACTACCCGAATGTCAAAGTACTCAAGCCGGAGGAGGAGGGATTCGATCCGTCCAAGTCGGTGACCAAGGCGGTTTCGATTCTCCAGTCGCATCCGGACGTGGTCGCTGCGCTTTCCACCACGGGTGGCGGGCCCACGACTTGGGCGGGAGCCCAACGGGGGGCGGGCCGAAAGATTGTCGCGGTCGGCATGGACTACACGCGAATCAATCTGGACCTCGTGAAGAACGGCGAAGTGTTCGCGGTGATTGGTCAGCCCTTGTGGGAAGAGTCGTTTGGCGCGGCGGAACTGCTTGATCGAGCCGTCCGGGGAGAAAAGATTCCCTGGTGGACCCATTTACCGGCGCCTTTCATCACGAAAGACAAGCTGGCTCCCTATTCGCAGCTGTTGGACAAAGTGGAGTCCGCGCTCAAGCGGTAAGCACTCATCTGTCCATCGGAACCGCCCATGGATTACGCACTGGAGATGCTGGCCATTACCAAGGCGTTTCCCGGCGTCCGGGCTTTGACTGACGTGACATTGCGGATCCGCCGGGGCGCGATTCACGCTTTGGTGGGAGAAAATGGCGCCGGGAAATCCACCTTGGTGAAGATTCTCGATGGGCTCTATCCCAGCGGCTCTTACACGGGCAAGGTCGTGCTGGCCGGCGAATCGGTGCAGTTCAAGTCACCGCTGGACGCCAGATCCAAGGGCATTGGCTACGTGCCGCAGGAAATTCAGGTGTTGGAGAACCTGAGTGTCGCGGAAAACATTTACGTCGGAAATCTGAACGAGGGCGGCGGCACGCTGGTGAGTTTCAACACCCTATACGAGCGGGCGGAACGGCTGCTCACCGAGTGCGGCATCAGGCTTGGGGCGAAAACCTCAGTGGCTCTCCTGAACGCCAGCCAGAGGCAATTGGTGATGATTGCCCGCGCCCTGGCTATGCGGCCAACGTTGTTGGTGTTGGACGAGGCCACCGCGTGCCTGACCATGGATGAAACGCAGCGGCTATTCGAAGTGCTCGAGCATCTGAGAAAGAAAGGCGTCACGACACTTTTCATCACGCACCGGTTGGCGGAGGTCATCGCCCTGGCCGACTGGGTTACAGTCTTGCGCGATGGCCGGCTGGCGGCCGAATTTGAGCGCGGCCATTTTGACCCGCATGACATTGTGGCGGCAATGGTTGGACGGAAAATCGAGACGTTCTATCCGCACCGCAATTCCGTGCCCGGAAAAAAGGAAGTGCTGCGGGTTGAGAACCTCACCATTCCCCATCCCCATATCGCAGGCAAGCTGGTGGTGGAAAACATGGGGTTCACCCTGATGGCCGGAGAAATTTTGGGCCTCGGTGGCTTGGTCGGCTCAGGCAGAAGCGAAACCATCAACGCGCTCTACGGACGGACGAAACACACCGGCGCCATCTTTATCGACGGATTTGCCGCAAATATCCGGAATTCCCGCGATGCGCGATATCATGGGATCGGTCTGTTGCCCGAGGAAAGGAAGCGGGAGGGTCTGCTGTTCAACTTCGCTATCCGGGAAAACCTCACCCTCCATAGTTTGGAAACCGTCTCGAGCTTTGGCGTGATCAGCCGGAAGCGGGAGAACACATCGGCCGACAAATACCGCAATGAATTATCCATCCGGGCCGGCTCGGTTGATATCCCCGTACTTACCCTCAGCGGTGGCAATCAACAGAAGGTCGTGCTGGGGAAAGTCCTGATGGCTAATCCCAAGATTCTTTTGTTGGATGAACCAACCAAGGGCGTAGACGTAGGCGCAAAGGTTGAAATCTACAAATTGATCATGGCGCTGGCCGATCAAGGCATCGGCATTGTGGTGATTTCTTCCGACTTGTCTGAATTACTCGCGCTGAGTGACCGGTTGATTGTGCTCGCCCAGGGTAGAATCGCAGACGAATTTGTTAAGGCTGACGCCACGGAAGAACGAGTCATGCTGGCCGCTACCGGCATCACGCCATCGTCAAACTGAGGGCCTCGGCGGATGGATCACTTACAAAGCTCCCCGCGCTTCGAAAATTTGAGCGGAACCATCTCGTGGAGAGTGGACGGACGCCTGCAGGGAGTCCGCATTTGACGCAACTTCAAGACCCGCGAGGAGGCGGCTACTGAGAAGGCCTCGCTCGAACTCAAGGCCCTGCAGGCCGCGAGCGGAATGCGGCCGATCGCGACCTCGTTGACCGAGGCACAGGTACGCGACGCCGTGGCCGCGTTCCGCCGGCTCGCGCGCAACAACCGCCCGCTCGCATTCTGCCTCGGCTTCGCGCTCGCCAACTACCGCGAGCCGGAAAAGCAGAAGCTGTTTACCGAGGCGGTCACGAGTTACGCCGCCGCGAAAAAACACGAACTAGAGCAGGATTACATTTCGCTCCCGCAGTTCGACCGGATTCGCTGGGAGCTGAAACGGCTGGAAGCGCAATCGTTTGGACGAATTATTCCCTCGCGCGACGGTTGGCGAACTCACCGGGCCGCGACTCATCGACTTTATTGAGCGCGGGATGCCCTCCTCGAAGACGTACAACAATCGGCGCGGGATCGTTGCGACGCTCCTGAAGCATTCCGTCCAAAAGGGCTGGCTCGCCGAGAGTCCGCTGGCGCGCAGTTTACCGCGCTCGGCGTGACCTCTTTTCTGGACAAGCCCTACACCGCTGACCGACTCCTATGCGCGATTTACGGCGCATTGGCGAATTGAGCTGCAGCGTTGGGCAACGGCCTCCGGTCCGAGAGGTTATTACGATGTTTAAGGGAACGCCGGACCCGCGCCATGACCCAAGCGAAGGTGTCGATAGCGCCGCAGACTTTGGCGCAGGAAAGCCCTCGCTCCATCGACGGCAGGCTCGAGACGGGACCCTCTAGCGAGGAGTGTGGCAATCGCCGCCGAGAGGACGCAACCGGTGCCGTGGACGTTGCGCGTCGCGACCCGTGTGCCTTCCAGCCATTGAGCGTGTCCGTTCGTGGTGACGAGATAGTCGCGACACGCTTTGCCGGGAGCATGGCCCCCTTTCAGCAGCACGGCTCCGCACCCAGTCGCGAGGAGTGCGTTTGCGGCGGTCTCGACCTCGGCAAACGTCCGCACGGCAAAGCCGGTGAGCGCCGCGGCCTCGGCCCAGTTGGGGGTGACGAGGGTGGCGCGAGGCAGGAGTTCGCGCAGCAAAACGCGCATCCCGGCCGGCGAAAGAAAACGCGTGCCGCTCGTTGAGCCAAGTACGGGATCAACCACCAGCGGGATTTTGGGATAGGCAGAAAGCGCGGCGGCAACCACGCGCACCGCCGCGGCGCCGGGTAGTAAGCCCGTCTTGATCGCCGCGACCGGCAGGTCGTCAAGCACAACCGCGATCTGCGCCGTGAGTAGGGCCGTGGGCACCGGCCGCCACGCCGTAACGCCACGCGTGTTTTGCGCCGTCACGGCGGTGATGGCGCTGCAGGCGTAACCACCGAGCGCGTGGACGGTGCGCGCGTCTGCCTGCACGCCCGCCCCCGCGCAGCTATCGGATCCGGCGATGGTGAGTACACACGGCGGAACCTTCATGCGGAGGATTGCTGCCATGCCTTTAAACCACCACGCAGACTCGTCACGGCCGTGAAGCCGTGTTGAGCGCGCAGCAGGGGAAGCGCCGCGAGGCTGCGCACGCCAACTGCGCAATAGACGATCGTGGGACGTCGCGGGTCGAGTGACGCAAGCGCGGCGCGTGCGGAATCAGTGTGCAACCTGGCCAGAGGGGCGTGGGCCGAAGGCAGGATCGCGCTGAGCACACGTTCCCAGTCCTCGCGCACATCGATGAGCTGCGCCGATGCCAGTTGGGCGCGCAGTTCCTCGGGGGAAATTTCGTCCGGCGTCGGTCCTTCCAGGACACTGCAGGTCTCGCCATAAGCTTCGGGCGGCAATTGGGTGACATTGCGGCTGGCGGGATCGGCGGCGAAGCGAACCGTGCGGGTGGTCATGGTCAGCGCGTTCCAGAGGAGCAGGCGGCCGGAGAGTGGCTCGCCGATGCCGGCAAGCAACTTGATCGCCTCGGTCGCCTGAATCGTGCCAATGAGGCCGGGCAGCACGCCGATCACCCCCGCCTCGGCGCAGTTGGGCATGGCGCCGGGCGCGGGCGGCTCGGGGAACAAGCACCGATAAGTCGGACCACCGCGCCAGTTGAAGACACTCGCCTGGCCTTCATAGCCGTGGATCGCGCCGTAGACGAGCGGGCGGCCGGCGATCACGCAGGCGTCGTTGGCGAGGTAACGGGTGGCAAAATTATCGGAACCATCCACCACGACGTCGTGCGCCGCGACGAGTGCGAGCGCGTTGTCGCGGGTGAAACGGGTCACCAGCGGCGTGATTTTTATGAGAGGATTCAGCGCGCGCAAACGGCGCGCGGCGGCGGTGACCTTTGGCTGGCCTGCGTCATCGCTGGTGTAGAGCACCTGTCGCTGGAGATTGGAAATATCGACGACGTCAGGATCGATCAACGTGAGATGGCCGACGCCGGCCGCCGCGAGATAGAGCAACGCTGGGCAGCCGAGTCCGCCGGCGCCGATGACGATCACGCGGCCGGCTTTCAGCTTCGCCTGCGCCTCCGAGCCGAAGCCCGAGAGCGACAAATGGCGCTGATAGCGGGCGATCTCGTCAGGAGTGAAATTCATGTCACGCGGTCATAGCGGTCTGGCCGTCATAGGTGGGGTCCCAGTCTTTCCACACCGGTGCATAGCCCCCTTCCCGGAGAAAAGCGGCGATCTCCTCCGGGCTGCGCTCATCATTGATCGCGAACTGCTCCAGCGAGTCCTCGGCGTTGGCGTAGCCGCCGGGATTCGTTTTTGATCCGGCGCTCATGGAGGTGAAGCCGAGCCGGTAGGCGTGGTTGCGGAAATGCGGGCTCTCGCGGGTCGAGAGGGACAGTTCCGCCTCGGCGCGAAAAAGCCGGAACGCGCACGCCGCCTGCACCAGGTCGCGCTCATCGAAGGGCGCCACGGCAAGATCACCGCCTTGATGCGGACGCAGGCGCGGAAACGACAGGCTGTAGCGTGTGCGCCAATAGTGCTTTTCCAGATAGTTCAGATGGAGCCCGGTGAACCACGCCTCGGCCCGCCAGTCGGACAGGCCGTAGAGCGCCCCTAGGCCGATCTTTTTGACGCCAGCGCGGCCGAGACGGTCGGGGGTTTCGAGGCGATAGGCCATATCGGCTTTCGGGCCCTTGAGGTGATGCCGGGGATAGACGGCCGAATCGTAGGTTTCCTGATAGACGAGCACCGCGCTTAGCCCCGCGACGGCGAGCGTCTCGTAGTCGGGCTGTTGCAGCGGCTGCACCTCGATGGACAACCCGGAGAAATGCGGGCGCAGCAGGCGAAGGGCGTTCTCCAAATAGGAGACGCCGTAACGAGTCGATTCGCCGGTCACGAGCAGGACGTGCTCGAAACCGTGGCGCGCCAGCACCGCAGCTTCGGCCAGGATTTCGGCATCGTTGAGCGCCTTGCGCGGAATGCGGTTTTGCGCGCTGAAGCCGCAATAGGTGCAAACATTCGCGCAGACGTTGGTGAGATACATCGGCGCGTAGAGTTGCATGGTGTGGCCAAAGCGTTCCACGGTGAGCCGGTGGCTGAGTGCCGCCATCTCCTCCAAAAATGGCGCGGCGGCGGGCGACAGCAGCGCCGCGAGGTCGTCGAGCGAAAGCCCGCGGCCAGCCCGGTCGAGCGCGCGGCGCACCTCGGCCGGCGGGCGGGTCGCGATGGACCTGGCGACGACGGCGAAGTCGTGCTGTTTCCAAAGATCGACGAAGCTGCTCATGGGGAAGCGAGGAACGACGTGAGCGGCGACGTGGCGCTTGCCGTGGGCGCCCGCCCGGCGGCGCGCCCGGCGGCGCCGGCTTCGAAAGCGAGACGGCCGGCCTCGACGCCGAGCTTGAAGGCGAGGCCCATCGCGACGGGATCGACGGCGGCGGCGATGGCGGTGTTCACGAGGACGGCATCCGCCCCCATCTCAAGCGCGGCGGCGGCGTGCGAGGGGACGCCGAGGCCGGCGTCGATGACCACGGGCACGCGGGCCTGCGCGATGATGATTTCGAGGAAGGCGCGCGATTCGAGCCCGAGGTTGCTGCCGATGGGAGCGCCGAGCGGCATGACCGCGGCGGCGCCGGCTTCCTCGAGTTGTTTGCACAGCACGGGGTCGGCGTGGACGTAGGGGAGAACCACGAAGCCGCGCTTCACGAGTTCGCGGGTGGCGAGCAGCGTCTCCCCAGGATCGGGCATGAGGTATTTCGGATCGGGGTGGATTTCAAGTTTCAGCCAGTTGGTGTCGAGGGCCTCGCGGGCAAGCTCGGCGGCAAGGATGGCTTCCTTCGCATCGCGCACCCCGGAGGTATTGGGCAGGAGTCGGTAGCGGGCGCGGTCGAGGTGGGCGAGGATATCATCGGCAGCGCCGTCCGTGCGCACGCGCCGGAGCGCCACGGTGACGAGTTCAGCCCCGGACGCGGCGAGGCTGGCGGCCATCTCGGACCCCGAGCGGTATTTGCCAGTGCCGAGAAAGAGTCGGGAGCGCAGCGTGACGCCGGCGATCACCAGGGATGAGGTGCTCATGAAGGAAAAGCGTTCGCCCACGTGGAGACAAATGCGGCGTGGTTGGCGGAAACGCGGTCGTGGGTGTAGAGGGATGAGGACACGGCCACACCGGCGAGACCAGCGCGCCGCAGCGCGGGAAGATCCGCCGGTTCCACGCCGCCGATGGCCCACGCCGGCAGGCCGGCGAGCAACGGGAGGACGGCCGCGATGCCTTGCAGGCCGAGGATGGGCGCGAGCTTCTCCTTGGTTGTCGTGAAACGCAGCGGGCCGACGCCCACGTAGTCGAGGACTTGGGCCGAAGTGGCGCGGCGGGCATCGGCGGGATTGTTCACGGTGCCGCCAAGGAGCTTTTCGGGACCGAGGCGCGCGCGGGCACCGGCCCAGGCCTCGTCGAGACTCCCGAGGTGGACGCCATCGGCCCCCGAGGCCAGCGCGATGTCCACGCTGTCATTGATCGTGCAAAGCGCGCCGGCGTCGTGACAGATCGCGACGACCTCGCGGGCGGTGGCGAGCCAAACGGCAGGCGCGGCGTTCTTCATCCGCAGCTGAATCCATCGCGCACCGGCCCGGGCGAGGGTGTGAGCCTGATCGGTGTGCGACCGGGCGAGGCCGTCCTGCGTGAGTGCCATGATCGGCGGGAAATTATCGGGATCAAGCGGCATGGGCGAAGAGCGCGTGTTGGAGATCGCCGAAGGCGCGCTCGGGGTCGGGGGCGCGCCAGATCGCGCCAAGAACGGCAACGCCGTCGAAGCCGAGGTCGCGGGCGAGCGGTGCGGTTTCCCGCGTGATGCCGCCGAGGGCGAGCACGGCGGTGCGGCGTTCGTGCGGGGTGCGCGCCGCCAGCGTCGCGACGATTTCGGTGTGAGCGAGACGCGCATCGGGCAAATGCCCCGGCTTGGACACCGACGGGAACACCGGTGAAAGCAACACGGAGTCGTAGTGGCCGACCGCGGAGCGCAGGGTGACCAGATCATGACAGGCGCGGCTGGCAAAGCCGCTCGGCCGCGGAAGGCGGGCGGCGTCCACTTCGCGATAGTGACGGCCGCCGAGGTTCAGCCGGGCGACCAGTTCGTGGTGGGTATGCAACACGAAGTGCGGTCGCCAGGCGACCGGCAGCGCCTGCAGCCAGTTTTCCAGCGCCGCGGCCGGGACAGCTGGTTTGCGGATGTGATAGCATTCCAATCCGGCCGCGAACAAACGGGCGAGCACGGCAGGCTCGCGCGGTTCAAGGGCCTCGGGGGAAATGACGGCGAGTCTCACGGCGTGGGCTACCCGCCTTGGGTGGCCTGAATCACAAGGACATGGTCGGACTCGGCGAGAAAGCGATTCGGCCAACCCGAGCGGGGAATCACCTCGTCGTTGACCGCCACGGCGACGCCGCGCCGCTCGACGAGCGTGAGCTCGGCGAGAAGATCGTGCAGCGTCGCGGTGTCGCTTATGCGGCGCGTCTGGTCATTGACGCAGATCGTCATGGCGCAGGTGCCGGGGCGCCCGGCTCGACGTAGATCTCGCCGCCTTGGTTGCGGAACTCGCGGGCTTTTTCTTGCAGGCCGGACTCGAGGGCCGTGACGGAGTCGAGGCCGTGCTCCTCGGCGTAGCGGCGGACGTCGTCGGTGATCTTCATCGAGCAGAACTGCGGGCCGCACATGGAGCAGAAATGGGCGGTCTTGGCACTGTCCTGCGGGAGGAGGGCGTCGTGATATTCGCGGGCGCGCTCGGGATCGAGCCCAAGGTTGAACTGGTCCTCCCAACGGAACTCGAAACGCGCCTTCGAAAGGGCGTTGTCGCGGTATTGGGCGGCGGGGTGGCCCTTGGCGAGGTCGGCGGCGTGCGCGGCGATCTTGTAGGCGATGACGCCGGCGCGCACGTCGTCGCGGTTGGGCAGGCCGAGGTGCTCCTTCGGCGTGACATAGCAGAGCATGGCGCACCCGTGCCAGCCGATCATCGTGGCGCCGATCGCGCTGGTGATGTGATCGTAGCCGGGCGCGATGTCGGTCGTGAGCGGCCCCAGCGTGTAGAACGGCGCCTCGTGGCACCAGTCGAGCTGCTTCTCCATGTTTTCCGGAATGAGATGCATCGGCACGTGACCGGGTCCCTCGCACATCACCTGCACGCCGCGCTCCCACGCGCGCTGGGTAAGTTCGCCCTGGGTCTTCAGTTCGCCGAATTGCGCATCGTCGTTGGCGTCGGCGATGGAACCGGGACGCAGGCCGTCGCCGATGGAGAAGGACACGTCGTAGGCGGCCATGAGATCGCAGATGTCATCCCAGCGGGTGTAGAGGAAGTTCTCCTCGTGATGCGACAGGCACCACTTGGCCATGATGGAACCACCGCGGGAAACGATGCCGGTCATGCGGCGGGCGGTGAGCGGGATGTAACGGAGCAGCACCCCGGCGTGGATCGTGAAGTAATCGACGCCCTGTTCAGCCTGCTCGATGAGGGTGTCGCGAAAGATTTCCCACGTGAGCGCCTCGGGGCGGCCGCCGACTTTTTCCAATGCCTGATAAATGGGCACCGTCCCGACGGGCACGGGGCAGTTGCGGAGAATCCACTCTCGCGTCTGATGGATGTTCTTCCCCGTGGAGAGATCCATGAGCGTGTCGCCGCCCCATTTCACCGACCAGCGCATCTTTTCGACCTCCTCGTCGATGGACGAGGCGACCGCGGAGTTGCCGATGTTGGTGTTGATTTTCACGAGGAAATTGCGGCCGATGATCATCGGTTCCAGCTCCGGATGATTGATGTTGGCCGGGATGATGGCGCGGCCGCGGGCGACCTCCGCGCAGACGAACTCGGGGGTGATTTCACGCGGGATGCTCGCGCCGAAACTCCGGCCGGCGTGCTGGCGCCAGAGGGAATTGCGCGGCCCCTGCTCGGTCATCTCGAGGAGTTCGCGGGCACGCTGGAATTTCATGTTTTCGCGGATGGCGACGAACTCCATCTCGGGTGTGATGATCCCCCGGCGCGCGTAGGCGAGTTGGGAAACGCGTGCGCCCGATTTGGCGCGGAGGATGGGGCGGCCGGTGCGGTCGAATGCCTTCAGCGGATTGCGGCGGCCTTCAGCCTCGGCTTGCAGGCGGTGCGACTCGGAGAGATAGCCGTCATCGCCGGGCTTGACGGGACGGCCGGCGGTTTGCTCGACGTCGCCGCGCTCGCGAATCCACGTGGCACGGATGGGCGGCAGGCCGTGGGTGGGCTCTCCATCGAAATCGACGTCGCCCCACGGGCCCGCGGTGTCGTAAACGCGCACGGCTTCGTTGGGGACTTCGGTGCCGTTCGGCAGGCGCGTGGGCGCAAGAGTGATTTCGCGCATCGGCACGCGCACGCCGGCCCGCGTGCCCGCGATGTAAACGCGGCGCGAAGCGGGAAAAAGGCGGTGGCCGGATCCGGCGGGAACTTCGTTTGATGCGGGCATGGGAGAAGCTTTGGTTGCGGCGGCGACCAACACCGCCGGCGGTCCGCAAGCTCCCTCCGCGTGCGCGGGAGGCTCCTGTTTTTCCTACGGCGGCATTAACCGCGTCAGGTTCGAAGGATTTAGGGACGCGCTGTGTCCCCATCTCAGCCCAGTGCCCCGGGCTCTCCTAAACTGTTCGTCCTAGAACAGGCATGTTCGCTCGCGCTTTTCAATCGAAATTACTCGCCAAGCCGCCTGGCTGGTCCGAACCGCTGGGTCTGACCAACCAATTGCACGGGTATATAATTGGACAATCGCTCGCAGAATCGGTTTGGAGGAGGCCAGATCGGACCGCAGGGATTCTTGGTGATCTGGTTGAGGTCACTTTGCCAGCTATTCCTCAAGTTGGCCCGCGCCGTGGCCAAAAGAAATCCCAATAAGACGCCGGCGGGACCACCGCCCACAATGCAACACGTGCATCGTTCCTCTTGGGTTTCCACCGGATTGCAGACCACCGGGTGAATCGGGAGTTCGAACCCCGGAGAGGTTTGCAGAGTCCGGCAGTTTCAGGACAAAACAGGCCGCGCGGAGTATGCAGGTTCAAACGGTGGTTTGACCCGGACTCGGCGGCAGGTATCCCAGTCGCATGACGCGGACCTTCCTTAAACGGCTCTTCGTGCTCATGCTGGTGAGTGGAGCGGCGGCGGCCGCTGAAGATATTCCCGGCAGGATCCCCGCGGCCAAGGTCGTCGCCGCCCCACCGACGACGGGAGCGAACTTATTTTATACCAGCAATGGCCCGGCGCTCGCGCCCAGTCCGTTGGTGAAGCTGCCCATCGGGAGCATCGTGCCCAAGGGCTGGCTGCGGCATCAGCTGGAACTTGAGGCGCAGGGAACGATCGGCCACCTGGAGGAATTGTCGCATTGGTGCAAATTTGAGGGCAACGCCTGGGCGGACCCGAACGGTCAGGGCGAAAACGGATGGGAGGAGTTGCCCTACTGGCTCAAGGGTTACGGGGATCTCGGATACGTCCTGCAAGATCCGGCCATCATTCAGCATGCCCGCCGGTGGATTGATGCCGTCCTCGCCAGCCAGGAAGCCGACGGGTACTTCGGCCCGCGCGCCAACAAGACCGGGCTCAACGGCCAGCCCGACCTCTGGCCGCACATGGTCATGTGCAATGCGCTGCAGTCTTATTACGAATACAGCGGGGACAAACAGGTGCTGTCCTTCCTGACCAGCTATTTCAAATGGATCGGCGCGCAGGCCGACTCGACCTTCAGCAACGGCCTATGGCCTCACGTGCGCGCGGGCGACGCGATCGAGACCGCGTATTGGCTCTACAATCGCACGGGCGAGCCGCGGCTGTTGGAGATCGCGAAGACCATCCACGACCACATGGCGCGGTGGGATCGCGGGATCATTGACGAGCACA
>ODAK010005497.1_pt1 | contig 12877 bp, 11 predicted proteins | sample 1539591 | NCBI WGS metagenome assembly ODAK01 (sample SAMEA3539303, study PRJEB22396) | soil metagenome | biome: tundra; feature: field; material: soil | place: USA | collected 2010-05 | depth 0.15 m | reverse complement strand
GGGATTCCCCGGGCGATCGGGCCGACGCGATTGCGCGCGTTACAGGTCGGGCAGCTGATGGTGGTCACGATCACCAGAGTAGAACCCGGCCCAGCCGTGGTCGCCTTACACCCCCGATCAGCCGCCCGAAGGCGCGTGGGGACGCATCCCCGCCGCCACGCGAAGGACGTGCGTCAAGCGGTCAATCGAGACCACTAGAACGTCGTGCTCGACACGCTCGACGCCCCGCGCTCGGACGAGGCACATGACGCCAAGGGCGCCGTTGCGTGCCCATCGTCGCCGGCGCCGTGACAGCCACGCCGCCTGCTCGCGCACCCGAGCCAGATGGCGACCGTCGTACGTTCTGGTCTTCGTCTCGATCGCGACCGCAATCCCGGTCGGGGAGATCGCCACCGAGTCAATGTCTCCCCCACCCTGCCACGGCAGCGAATGCCGCAGCCGCCAGCCCTCCGCCTGCAGCGGTGCCAGCACGCGCTGGACGGCGTCCTCCGAGCGGGCCCCGACCCGACTCCGGCGAGCGAGCGAGAGCCAGTGGCGCGCGCACAGGCCGAGCGCAGCGGCGACGATGAGCAGGCACACGGCGACGAGAGCCGCACTCACGCTGGCGGCCCACAGGCCAAGGAGCGCGGTGCCGGCGCCCCCGATCCCCGCTTCGCCGGCGCGCGAGAGCCGGCGGTACTGCTGGCGCCGCGCATAGCTCACCCGGTGTGCCCTAACGATCACAGGTCCTCCAGCTCCGCGCCTACGCGAGCTGCGGCGTCCAGCAGCCACTTCGGCTGCTTGCCGGGCGCCAGAAGCACCGCTTGGCGGAACGCCTCGCGGGCCGTCGAGCCCTGCCGCCAGTCGCGCTGCCCCACCCGGCGCGCCAGCCATTCCCAGTTCCATCGACTTCCCGGACGCTGCGAGCGCCATTGCTGGCGCACGACCTAGACCTGTCCCCTCGGGGTCGGCACGGTGACAGTCTCGGAGCGATTTGCGATCGATCTGCCGGACATCACGCCCGCCGCCGCGCTCGGGGACCACCAGAGGGATGTCGAGAGATGGCGCATGTCGGGATCGTGCCACCCGGGCGCGACGACACCGTCATCAAAGACGGCTCGGCACGCGTCGCGACGTGACTCGCAGCCCCTCGTCCAATACCTCAGGACAGGAGCCATGAGGACCAGCATCGCCTCCGCGATCGTCACCCCCGGCCGAGACCCGGCCGATTACGACGACGATGCGCTCGACCTCCTCGCCGACCGGATAGCGGATCGACTCGCTGTGCGACTTGGCGGCCTCACGCCCGCCCGCGCGCAGCCCGAGCCGCTTGTGGACGCAGCCGAGATCGCGCGCCTGCACGGCAAGACGCGCTCCTGGGTCTACGAGCACGCCGGCGAGCTCGGCGCCGTGCGTCTTGGTTCAGGCCCTCGACCCCGACTCGGGTTCTCACCCGCGCGCGTGGCTGAGCAGCTCGAGACAGTCGACAAGCCGGCGACCACGCCGCTGCTCGAGCCCGCTCCGCCGCGGCGTCGACGCCAGCGTGCCAGTCGTACGGCGACGGGGGCGCCGCTGCTGCATGTGCGGTCCCACGAGAGTTAGATCGACTCTGCCCGACGGTGCCCGGCGGACGCCGCCCGCGCGTGCTCCCTCGGACGCCTGACACCCGTGCAGAAGCCGCGAGATAGCGACATCCGCCAGGCTGGCCCAGACGCCACGAGCGAACGGAGCCTGCATACTGGTCGGCAACCTCGCGAACGGATCCGGAAGCCGATGGCACGCCCCGCAACTGGACAAGTGGTCAGGCCGACCCCAGGCCAACCCTGCTTCGCGCTGCGCTTTCGCGCCTACGGCAAGCGCGAGTATCTGACGCTCGGCAAGCCCGAGGACGGCTGGACCCTGGCGATGGCGCAGCGCGAGCTCGCGGTCGTGCTGCGCGACGTCGACCTTGGCACGTGGCGGCCTCCCCGGCCGGATCCCGAGCCGACGAAGAACGCCAACCCGACCTTCCACGAGTTTGCGTCCGATTGGTTCGCGGCAAAGCGGCTCGAGATTGAGGAGAACACCGCCAGCAGCTACGGGAACGACCTCACCAACCACCTGCTGCCGTTCTTCAAGGACCACCGCATCTCCGAGATCACGGTCGCCGAAGTCGACCGCTACCGCCAGAGCAAGGTGCGCGAAGCCGCCGAGATCACGGCGGCTGCCGAGAACGGGACGCCCCTGACGGTGTCGTACGTCGACCGGCTGGGCCGGAGCTATTGCCGCCGCGCGCGACCTCTGTCGGCGCGCTCGATCAACATGCACATCGACCTGCTGACGCAGATCCTGGCTGTCGCCGTCGACCACGGCCACATCCCGAGCAACCCTGCGGTCGGCAAGCGCCGCCGCCTCAAGCTCTCGAAGCCGCGGCCTGTGCACCTGGATAGCGCCGAGCAGATCGCGATCCTGCTGGAGGCGGCCGGCGAGCTCGATCGCGGCGAAGCCGTCATCGACGTCATGGACCGCGACGGCCGGACCTGGACACAGCGCCACCCGATCCTGACGACGGGCCGGCGCGCCGCGATCGCCACGCTGCTCCTGGGCGGTGGGCGGGCGTCGGCTACCGGGGCGATGGTCTGGCGCGACGTGGACCTCGCCAACGGCCGGTTCGAGGTCGGCCGGGACAAGACCGACGCGGGCATGCGCGAGGTCGACATGCTGCCGCTGCTCCGGGAAATCCTGACCGAGCACAAGGCCGGAAGCGAACGCACCGGTCCCGACGACCCCGTGTTCGTAACCTCGAGCGGCAAGCCCCGCTCGCGGCACAACATCCGCCAGGTCGTCGTCGACGCGGTGGTCGCGCACGCGAACAAGCTCGTCGAAGAGCGCGGCCTACAGCCCCTGCCGCTCGGAATCACCCCGCACAAGCTGCGGCATACATTCGCCTCGATCCTGGTGGCGATCGGCAAGGACCCCACCTACGTAATGCAGCAACTCGGGCACACCGATCCGGCCTTCACGCTTCGGGTCTACGCGCACGTGATGCGCCGCAGCGAGGACGAGCGCGAGCGGCTCAGGGCGCTCGTCGAAGGCCACGTTTGGGCAGTGAATGGGCAGTATGCCCCTGATTCGGCCCCGCAGACCGGGTCCAAGACCGATTCCTGACTACTGGAAAAGCCCCGCGTTAGCAGGGCTTTCCTGATATCGGGGCGCCCGGATTTGAACCGGGGACCTCACCGACCCGAACGGTGCGCGCTACCAGGCTGCGCCACGCCCCGATCAGACCAGTATTCCATAGGTGCCGTGCTCGTCCGCGGCCGCCTGGTGTAACCCCGGCTCTGCGCAGGTCAGGTGCGTGCCCGTCCTCGGGCGCCCGGTCGTGGCCCGACCCTGCGCCGGTACGGTCCCAGACCTGCGGCCCGGGCGACGGCTACACGATGCGTTAGAGACCTGGCTCTCCCAGGCCGACCGCTCTGCGGGCTTAGAGCCCGGGGATCGGTGCTGTGCTGGTGCTGGCGGAGGGTGTGTGCGAAACGGCGGCACCAACGTTGCCGGTGGCCGAGCCCAAATTGCCCACGGCAGAGCCGATCTTACCGACGCCAGAGCCAACCTTGGCCACGGCAGTCCCCGTCTGCGAGACAGCCGAGCCGGCTTGCTTGACGACCGATCCCGCCTGGGTCACCGTTGACCCCGCGGTTGAGACCACAGATCCAGCCTGCTTGGCAACCGGCCCGCCCGCGCTCAGCGCCGGTCCGGCTTTTGACGCCACGGTCGCCGGCAGGCCCGACGCCGTGCTCGGCAACCGCGGCGTGCCGCCCGCCCCGCCGGCGGTCGGTGAGCTCGCCGCGGATCGCGGCGGCCTGCTCGATGACCCGCCTCGCCCGCTGGACGCCGATCCCCGGCCTGGCGCTGACCATGGGTGAGCTGATCTGCCCACAGCGCCTGCGCCGCCGTGAGTGCGCGAGCGCGCCACGCCGCGGGCGGCCGCGCGCTCGCGGCCAGCACGCAACGCGGCGCCGGCGCGGGCTTGGGAGGCCGGCGAGTTGGTGCGGTGACGAACCTGGGCGGGAACGGCTGGCACGCCCGCCCGGTGGGCCGCGTTCGGCGTGGTCGCCAGCCCCGTCACCACACCGCCCCCGGCGCCGGCGATCGCCAGCGCGGCCACTCCGGCGGCCGCGCGGCCGAGCGTGATCAGCTGACCGGCGGGATCGGCCACTTGAGCGACTTTCTCCAGCGGGCGCAGGGCAGTGACCTTGGGGCCCGCGCCAAGCTCGGCCGCCGTCGGCCTGGCGTCGCTGCGCCGCCAGCGAAGCAGCGGGAAGGGAAGCAGCGCCGCGATCTTGGCGGCGATGCTGGTGCGGCGCAGGGCGTCTTCGTCGAAGCCGGCCATCAGCGCCATCCGCCGGCATGGCTGGCAGTGAGAGAGGTGACGCGTCAGCTGGCGGCGCTCGCGAAGACGGAAGGTTTGCAGCGGACGACTTGGGCACTCGTCGATCAGAGCCTGAATCTGCTGGCAGCGACGGCCGCTGGCGAGCTCCTCGTATTCCTCACTCAGCCGCCGCCGCGCGCGGAATAGCGAGCTTTCCACCATCGCCCGGGTCATATCCAGGCGCTCACCGATCTCGTTGTAAGAGAGTCCCTCCAGCTCACGCAACACCAGCACCTTGTGCTGAATCTCCGACAGCCCGCCGAAGGCCCCCCTCAGGTCCTGCAGCTGCTGCTTGCGCTCCACCGCGGCGTCGGGGGTCGAACCGAGCGCGATCAGGCGGCGATCGTTGACGATTGGACCGTCATCAGCCCCGAGCGGCACCTCTCGCGCTCGCTTGGTGCACCGGAACTCGTCGATGCACGCGTTCTTGGCGATCCCGTAGATCCACGGCTTGAACGCGATCGACTGTTCGGTCTGGCGCAGGCGCCGCAGCGCGGACATGAACACCTCCTGGGAGATGTCCTCCGCCCGACCGTGGTCGCCGACCATGCGCCCCACATAGGCGACTATCCGGCCGGCATAGCGGGAGTAGAGCGCCTCAAACGCGCGATCGTCGCCGGCACAGGCAGCCGCGACGAGTTGGTGCTCGTCCCCTGATGTTGCAGCTGCGGCTGGGATCATGCTGAGCGTCAACCTCAGTTCGGTACTTCCCCGCTGGAGTGTTTCCCTATCTAGGTCCGACTGAACAGTAGCGTTTATCTGACATTTGTCCAACAGAATCTTCCGTATTGGGATCAGCTTGGATCGAGAAAATCCACGGAGCGGACAGAATTCGCACCTCGGCTTGAGACCATCCGGCCGGCGCGCCATACTTGTGTCCATGTAGTGAAATCGGCAAAGGAGGATGATCCGATGGCCAATCACCTGACGCCCACGGAGCTCGCACGCGAGTCCGGCTTGGAGCGTCGCGATGTCATCATCAAGTGCGTCGAATTGGGAGTGCCGATCTTCAACGGCCGAATCGACAAGACGCTGTTCCTCTCCAGTCTGCGTGAGCCCCCCGGAGTTCAGCGGGCCCAGCCTGCCCAGGCATAGCTGGCAGCCGCCCGGTCGCATCTGATCGCGGCCGGCCCCTTCGTCGCCGATTGCGCGGACGAGGCGCTTCAGTCCTGTGCCGACTGGCGTAATAGTGTTGAAGTCGTTTGCTCCAGGATCTTGCGCCAGGCGCGGTTCTGCTCGCGCTCCGCGCCGAAGTGCTTGACGACCTTGCGCACCCGCGTGGCGGAGATTTCGATTCCGTGCCGAGCGCAGATGCGCTTGAAGCGGGGATAGTCCTGGGCCAGCTTCAGCGTGACCGACTGAAAGCCGTGGCGTGCGATGTCCACCCGCGAGGTGAAGTTCATGACGCTGGTCTGGAACATGAGCTCGTCATCGGAGTCGGGCTCGATCAGGATGATGTCGACGCCCGGATAGCGCTCCTCCCACCGACGGGCGATCTCATGCAGGCGCTGGTGGGCCAGCAGTTTGAACGCCTGGTAGCCGATGTGCGCAAAGCCCATGTCAGACACCCGGCCGGCCCGACCCCCCGTGACCGTCGGGATCCTCTTCTGGTTGTCGTTGACGTAGGGCACCAGCGGGTTGACGACGACGATGAACTTGGCACCCGCCTCGACCGCGATGTCCAGGTTGGTGGTGGAGAGGATGCCGCCGTCTATCAGCTCGCGGTCTCTGACCTTGACCGGCTTGTAGAGCATCGGCAGCGCGCTGGAGGCGCTCACCGCGGTGGAGATCGGTACGTCGTTCCACTCCGCGGAGCCGAACACGACCCGCTCGCAATTGTCGAGGTCGGTGGCGGCGATGTAGAGCTCGTTGGCGAGCAGGCGGAAGTCGTCGGTGCGATCTGGATCCGAGAGAATCCGCCGTACGTAGCGCTCGATGCCATCAGCTGTGTAAAGACCGGCGGGAAGCGCCTCGGCGAGTCCGATCGCCAGGTCGACCGCCGACACCTGCCCCAGGTCCCTGATCAGCGTGCGCATCAGCTGCACGAGCCGAAGCGGCATCATCAGGCCCTTGGCCAGAAACTCGGAATAGTTGGGCCTCAGCAGCGAGCTCACGCGAGCGTCGGGAAACGGCGTCGGCACCTGCTGCACGATCACCCGCATCATCTCTTCAGGCGTGACGCCGTTGGCTACTGCAGCGGCGACGAACGAACCGGCGCTGGTGCCCACGTAGACGTCGAACTGGTTCACGGTGCGGTTGACCGACAGCAGATCGAGGGCTCGCAGCGCGCCGATTTCGTACACGCCGCCGGTGAAACCGCCGCCACCCAACACGAGCGCCGATTTGGAGCGTTGGCGACGCCGCCCAGTGGCCGCCTCGCGTGACGGCGCCGCGCGATCCTTCGCCGCAGCATCGAGCTTGACAACCTTGCCCATGCCAACTTGATTGTACGGGTGCGCCCGGTCCAGAGTTCGGAGCCCGAAGGTAACGCCGAGGAGCGAAGCCTTTTGCCCTCCGAACGGTTATACAGAGATTATGCGAGCGTTTCTCGCCTCCACTGTCGCTGCGACCGCAATGCTGCTGGCCTGCTGCGCAGGGGCCGGCGCCGTTGCACTCGCCCATGCGGGCCAGACTCCTCAGAGCTCGCTCAGCCGAGCGCTGCGCAACGGCATGCAGGCGGCCGGGCGCCAGAGCGGAGCCTACGTCGTCGATCTCAATACCGGCCAAACGCTGTTCTCCTCCGCCGCGAACACGGGCCGCCTGCCCGCATCGGTGGAGAAGCTCTACACGACCTCCACGGCCTTGCTGCGCTTCGGCCCCAACGCGACCCTGACCACATCGATCCTCGGCCGCGGCACGCAGAGCCCGCGTGGGGCCTTCTTCGGGACTCTGTATCTGCGCGGAGGCGGGGACCCTAGCTTCGGCGCGGCGTCCTTTGACCAGAGCAGTTACGGCGGCGGCGCGACGATGCAGCGCCTGGTGATAAACCTCGTGCGCCAGACGGGAATCACCTCGCTCACGGGCCGCGTGGTCGCCGACGAGTCGTACTTCGATTCGCTGCGCGGTACACCGGCGACCGGCTATGCACCATCGATATATGTCGAGGGTGTCCTGAGCGCGCTCGCCTACGATCGCGGATGGGCCACGCTCGACGGCAGCGCGTACGATGCCCATCCCGCCCTGGTGGCCGGCCAGCAGCTGGTCAACGCACTGCGCGCCGCGGGAGTCAAGGTCGCCGCCCGCACCCCGGTGAGCGTCGGCCGGGCGCCGGCCGGAGCCAGACCGCTGACCCAGGTCCACTCGCCCCAGATGGCGACGCTGATCAGCTGGACCAACGCGCCGTCGGACAATTTCTTCGCCGAGATGCTGCTCAAGGACCTCGGCGCGCGCTACGGAGGCGCCGGGACCACCGCCGCCGGCGCCGCCGTGGTTAGAGCCCAGGTCGCCACCAGCTTTGGCATCACCCCGCGCTTGAACGACGGCTCGGGACTCTCGTACTACGACCTGACCAGCCCCGATCAGGTTGTGACCCTGCTCCAGAAGATGGCCGGCGATCTGCAGTTCACCGATTCACTGGCGGTGGCCGGAGAGACCGGCACGCTCCAGGACGAGATGCGGGGAACCTACGCGCAGGGACGCTGTCGCGGCAAGACCGGGACGCTGCAGGCCGTGTCAAACGTGGCTGGGTACTGCGAAGCCCGGGATGGGCACACGCTGGCCTACGCGTTCTTGATGAATTCGATCGACCCCAATTACGCTCATCCGATCCAGGATCGGATGCAGGTCGCGTTGGCGCATTACGACGGCTGAATCGTCCCGCCAAGGGGTGGCTCAGCCCAACAGATCCAGCAGTCCGCGCTCGTCGACCACGGCAACACCGAGGCGCTCGGCCTGGGCGAGCTTGGTACCGGGGCTCTCCCCTGCCACCACGTAATCCGTTCGGCGTGACACCGAGCCCGTCACCTTGCCGCCTGCGGCCACGATCCGCTCGGTCGCCTGCTCACGGGTCAGGTTGGGAAGCGTGCCGGTCAGCACCAGCGTCTTGCCCGCCAGTGGGCCCTCGCCCGGCGGCGGCCCCTCCTCCTCCAGTGTCAGGCCCACAGTGCGCAGATCCGAGATCAGCGCGGTCATCTGCTCGTCGTGGAGCTGGGCGTGGATCGTGCGGGCCATCTTCGGTCCCACCCCCTGGGTCTGCTCGATCTCCTCGGGCGTGGCCGCCAGCAACGCGTCGATCGTGCGCAGCTGCTGGGCGAGGCTGCGGCCGGTTACATAGCCGACCTCCTCGATCCCCAGCGCGTACAGCACCCGCCCGAACGGTTGGCGCTTTGACTGCTCGATCGCCGTGACGAGCTTCTCGGCCGAGACGGTCCCGAACCCCGTCTGTTCGGCGATCCGCTCGGCGTCCAGGCTGTAGAAGTCCGCCGCGGTGCGCACCCAACCGAGCTTCATGAACAGGTCAACCTGCTTCTCGCCGAGCCCGTCGATGTCCATCGCCCCGACGAAGTGCTTGAGCAACTGCCAGCGCCGCCCTGGGCAGTCGCGGTTAGGACATCGTGTAAAGACGGAATCCTCAGGTTTGACGGTCGGGGTGTCGCAGACAGGGCAGCGCTCGGGCGGCAGCGACGGCGGCGGTCGGTGGTCGCGTTCGGCGACGTGGGGAGCGGGTGAGAGAACCTGCGGGATCACGTCGCCGGCCCGCAGGACAATGACCTCCTCGCCCTCCCGGATGTCCTTGCGCGCCAGGTCCTCCTCGTTGTGCAGCGTTGCCAGCTTAATCGTCACGCCGGCCACGTGGACCGGCTCGAGCATCGCGTAGGGATGCAGGTCGCCGAACTTGCCCGGATTCCAACCGATCGCCCTGAGCTTGGTCACGGCAGTGGTCGGCGGGAATTTCCAGGCGATCGCCCAGCGCGGATCCCGCCCCACGACCCCCAGCCGGCGCTGGAGCTCGAACTGGTTGACCTTCACCACGACTCCGTCGATCTCAAACTCCAGCGACCCGCGCCGCTGCTCCCAGGAGCGGCACTGCGCGACCACGTCGTCCTCGGAGCGCAGCTTCTTGACGTCGGGATGTACCGGGAAGCGGTGCGCGCGCAGCCATTCAAGCGCCTCCCAATGCGACCCGAAGCTCAGGCCCTCGGTGACGCCGATCTGGTAGCACCACAGCGAGAGCGGCCGGTCGGCGGCCAGCTTCGGGTCCAGCTGCCGGATCGTGCCCGCGGCCGAGTTGCGCGGGTTCATGAACGTCGACAGGCCTGCCTCGGCGCGGCGCTCGTTGAGCGCGGCGAAGTCGGGTAACGACATGTAGACCTCGCCGCGAACCTCCAGCAACGGCGGCGGATCGTCGATCTCGAGCCGCAGCGGGATCGAGCCGATCGTGCGCAGGTTATGGGTTACGTCCTCGCCGAAATTCCCATCGCCGCGCGTCGCGCCGCGCTCGAACACGCCGTCTCGGTAGAGCAGCGAGATCGCCAGGCCGTCGATCTTCGGCTCGGCGACGAACTCGAACTCAGGGTCCTCGATCCCCTCACGGGCCAGGTGGTTACGCATCCGCTGGATCCAGGCCCTCAGTTCCTCGGCCGAGCGCGCGTTGGCCAGCGACAGCATCGGCTCGGGGTGGGAGACCTTTACCAGGTCACTGACCGGCTCGCCGCCGATGCGCTGCGTTGGCGAGTCGTGCGTGAGCAGCTCCGGGTGTTCGGCCTCGATCGCGCGCAACTCGTCGAGCAGGGCGTCGTAAGCGTCGTCGCCGATCTCCGGATCATCGAGCACGTAGTAGCGGTGCCCGTGGTAGGCCAACAGCCGACGCAACTCCGCCGCGCGCTCGGCGGGATCCTCGGCACGCGCGCGTATGGCCACTTACCCGCCCGCCTCACGCGCGGCGGGCGAGATCAGCCTCCCCAGGTCATAGCGCCCGAGGGCTTGTAGACCTTCACGGTCGGTGAGATCGAAATGGATCGGGGTGACCGCGATCTTGCCGTGCGCGACTGCCGCCAGATCGGTTCCGGTCTCCTCGCGCTCGTAGCCCGCATCCCCGTAGATGCGGTACAGCCGACGGCCGCCCGATCCTTCGTCGACCAGCGACAGCTCATCGCGATACACGCGCTTTCCCAGTCTGGCCACCTCGACCCCGTCAGGCGGCGACCCCGGAACGTTGATATTCAGAAGCGTGCCGGCGGGCAGCGGCACGCTCTTGAGCTCGCCGACCAGACGTGCAGTGAAATTCGCCGCCACGTCGAACTCGAACCGCAGCCCGGTGCGGAAGTCCAGTTCCAGCGCGTTTGACTGCTGGGAGACGGCGATCCCCGGCAGCCCCAGCACGATCGCCTCCAGCGCCGCCGCGACGGTCCCCGAGTAGGTGATGTCGTCGCCGAGGTTGGAGCCGTGGTTGATTCCCGCCACCACGAGCTCGGCTTCGAATCCCTCGATCAGCCCGAGCCGCGCCAGGCGGACGCAGTCCACCGGGGTGCCGTCGGTCGCATAGCCGACGCTGCCGTCATCGAAATCGACCTCTTGGACCCAGAGCGGACGACGGGTGGTGATCGAACGCGCCATCGCCGACCGGTTTCCGTCCGGGGCGATCACCGCCAGCTCGATGCCGGGCAGCTGGGCCAGAGACCGACGCAGCGCCTGCAAGCCGGCCGCCTCGATCCCGTCGTCGTTGGTCAGCAGTACTCGCATCGATTAGATGCTAGGCGTCGGTGAGGCGGCGGCGCAGTCCGCCCTGAGCTAGTGCGGTGACACTACGTCCAAACGCTTCGCGGTCCGAGCGACGCACTCCGTCTGTGGAATCCGCGCACCCGGACCGCTCAGCGACCATGAGACATTTCTACGCCCCCTACCGGCCAGGAATCGTACGAGGAAAGCCCGATTGCGCAATCGAACATTCGTCCCCTTCCGGTCTGTCAGTGTGGGACGTCGAGCACCGGCTGGGACCGGTAGCCCACCCCGGCCAGGTACAAGCCGTGGGCGGGGGCCGTCTGGCCCGCGTGAGCGCGCGGGCGCCCCCCCAGCAGCGCGACGAACTCCTCCAGCGAACGCCGGCCGCCGGCCACCTCCAACATCGTCCCGACCAGAACCCGGTTCATGTGGCGCATGAACGAGTCAGCCTCGATCCAGAACTCCAGCACGTCGGCGCTCCGACGTCGCCAGAATGCCGCCAGCACGTCGCGCTCAAAGCGCACGTGGTCGGTCTCGGTCGGAGTGAAGGCGGTGAAGTCGTGAGTGCCCTGCAGCGCCCGCGCGCAGGCCTCAAGCGCCGATTGCTCGACCTCACGCGGCCAGTGCAGGGCCCGGCCGCGCTCATGGGCGCTGCGGGCACGCCGCGCCAGCAGGCGGTAGCAATAGGCGCGGCTCGTGGCGTCGCGGCGAGCGTCGAAGCCGGGCTCGGCGGCGTCGCAGCCGAGCACCGAGATGTCGTGAGGGAGCAGCGCATTGAGCGACGCCACGCGGGCGGGCTCACCCGCGTAGCTGGCCACCTGGCCCCACGCGTGAACGCCGGCATCGGTGCGTCCCGCCACCGTCAGGGCCACGTCACGTCCCAGGACGACCGCAAGCGCTCGCTCGAGCTCGGCCTGCACCGTGCGGCGATCGTACTGGCGCGCCCAGCCGCCGAACTCCGTCCCGTCGTACTCCACCAGCAGCCGGGAGATCATCCCGGGGCCCTTCTAGACCAGCTCGAGCAGCACCATCTCGGTCGAGTCAGACCGACGCGGCCCGAGCTTGAGGATCCGCGTGTAGCCGCCGGGGCGCTCGGTGTAGCGCGGCGCGATCTCCTCGAACAGCTTATAGACGGTGAACTTGTCCTGGCCAAGCGCCGACAGTGCCTGGCGACGAGCATGCAGATCGCCCCGTTTGGCCAGCGTGATCAGCTTCTCGACCTCCGGCTTGACGGCCTTGGCCTTGGCCTCGGTCGTCTGGATCCGCTCGTGCTCGATCACTTCCTTGCTCAGGTTCATCAGCAGCGCCTTGCGGTGCGAGGCGCTGCGGCTGAGCTGATATCGCTGACGCTGATGACGCATCGGACAGAGGTTATTCGTTTCGCAGCCCGAGGCCGCGGGCGTGGAGGGTCTCGATCACTTCGTCGATCGACTTCTTGCCGAAGTTAGGGATCGCGTTGAGCTCACCTTCGGTCTTGGACACCAGGTCGCCGACCGTCTGGATCCCGGCGCGCTTGAGGCAGTTGTAGGAGCGAACCCCGAGCTCGAGCTCTTCGATCAGGATGTCGTCCATCGCGTTGGGCGGCCGTAACGGAGCACCGACCTGGCCGCCGCCGACCAGCCCGGGCTCGAGCACACCGGGCGAGCCGGCCTCGCGCAGCTCCACGACGCGATCGGCGTCGGTGAAGATCGCCAGCTGTGAGATCAGGATCTCCGCCGCCTCGCGCAGCGCAGCGTGCGGATCGATCGAGCCATCGGTTTCGATGTCGAGCGTCAGCTTGTCGAAGTCGGTCTTCTGGCCGACGCGGGCCTGCTCGACGTTGTAGGC
>ODAK010005496.1_pt1 | contig 12877 bp, 14 predicted proteins | sample 1539591 | NCBI WGS metagenome assembly ODAK01 (sample SAMEA3539303, study PRJEB22396) | soil metagenome | biome: tundra; feature: field; material: soil | place: USA | collected 2010-05 | depth 0.15 m | reverse complement strand
GTCTACTTCGGGGTGAGGGTCAGCGGGATGGGTGCGGACCGCTGTTGTGGACGCCTTAGGAAGCTTACTCGGGTGCCGGTGAGCGCGTCATTTACTCTTGGGGCGCTGCCGCCGCGGACCCCATCAGGCATGATCGCGGGGTTTCGGTCGTGTCGGAGTTCGTCGCCAGCCGCAGCTAGGCTTCGTGCCTATGGGCGCACAGGCGCAGGCCGTCAGGGCTCACCTCAACATGCTCCTGCTAGCGGTTTTGGAACGGGACCCGCTGCACGCCTACGCGGTCAGGGAGGCGCTTCGCGAGGGCAGCGGCGGCCGGTTCGACTTGTCGGATGGCACCGTGTACCCGGCGCTCCGCCGCCTTGAGCACCTCGGCCTCGTCACGAGCTCGTGGTCTGTCGTCGACGGCCGCCACCTGCGGATTTACCGGCTCACCCCGGCGGGCCGGGACAAGCTGAGCGCCGACCGGAGTGCCTGGCAGGAATTCGTCGCCGCCATTACCGGGCTGCTGGAATCGTTGCCGTCACCGGCGCCCCCCGCGTCAGCTCATACCTCGCCATAGGCGGGCCACACCGGCCGCAGGCTTCGCAGGCGGCTGGCCGACTGCCGGGCAGCTGCGTGCAGTTACGCCTCGGCTGGCGCCGCATGCCATGGCTGCTCATCGTCGGCCAGCGGCCAAGCGAACTCTAGCTAGAGCTTGCGCTGCTGGCGGCAGGCCCGCCATCCGCGGCGCCGGGCTTGGCTTTCGGCCGCTTTGGCCCGCTTGATCGGGTCCCGGCCTGTTGCGCCTGGCGGCGGCCCGCCTGCGGTTGCCCGTGAGCGCAGCGTGACCTGGACACCAAGGTCAGGCAGCAGGCGCCGCAGGGTGGCGTGCTTCGCTGCGGTGGATATTTCGGGTTAGCCGAACTTACTTGATCTTGGCGATGTGGTCAGGGCGCTGACCTGGGATGAGCAGCCGTGGCGGGTGCGGGCTGCCTTGTTGTACTGGCTACTGGAAGGTGAGGGGACTGGTGTGCCGAGGAGTTCGAAGGCGCGCCGCTGGACCGGGGTGAGGCTGGTGAGTTTCTCGATCTGCCGCCCGGCGAAGATGACGGCCTGCCGGTCGAGGGTGGACAGGTGATCGAGCAGGTCCCGGTAGCGGCAGGCGGGCAGGCCGTCGTGGTTGTCACCTGCCCAGACCCGTGCGGCCTGGGCTTTCAGGAACTGGCCCCAGGTCGGGCCGTCGCGCCGGGGTGCGGGATCCAGGCCGGCTCGGTTGAGGATGTCGCGTACCGTACCGGGCGGTACCCCGATCCCGGCCCCTGCGAGCTCGCCGCTGATCCTCTGGTATCCCCAGGTGGGGTTCTCGCGCGCCAGGCGCAGCACCGCGGCGCGGACGTCTGCCCTGGTGAAGGGGCGGCCTGGACGTTTCCGCGGATAGGTCCACGTGCGGGCGATCAGGATACGGGTGCCAGCGCAGCTGGGTCGCCGGGGTCACGAAGAAGTCGCTCCACGGCGGGCGAGGCAGCAGCCGCGACAGCGCAGCCAGCAGCATCCGATCCCATCGTTGATGTCTGGCCTGTTCACCTGGCGGGGTGGCACGGCGACCTGGTGGCGCAGCGCGATGATCTCGATCTCGTTGGCGCGTTCACCGCGCCTGGTCAAGACTATGAATTGGAAGATGCGGTGGAGGGCGAGGTACAGCAAGGACCAGAACACGAACAGCGAGGTTGCCCTCTACCCGGGGATGCTCAAGCCATTAACTTGCTGGTCACTCGCTGGTCAACAGCATCGACCCGGGTTTCCGCACCCCACAGGCGCTAAGTAGGCTTTGACTATGGTCGAGCATCGGCAGGAATTTCAGCGTGAGTTGGAGGCCATCGAAGCCAAGGTCATCGAACTGTTCGCCATGGTCGCCGAGGACCTGGGCGGGGCGACCCATGCCCTCCTGAGCGGCGACAACGAGGTGGTCAAGTTGCTGGCCGAACGCGATCTGGTCATCGACGCCCTCTACGCGGAGATCGAGGAACTGGTCAACCGGGACATCGCGCTGCAGGCACCCGTCGCTTCAGACCTGCGCTTCTTGCTCTCCGTGCTGCGAATCGTGCCCGAGCTCGAGCGCTCCCACGACCTCGTCGTGGACATCGCCCGTCGGGCCGACCACATTCTCAGCGAGGACCTCTCGCCACGCAGCCGAGGGCTCGTCGAGCGGATGGGGAACCTCGTATCCGACATGTGGCGCCAGGCAGCGGATTCCTGGTACCAGCGGGACCGTTCCGCCGCGGCCGCGCTAGCCGAACGTGATGACGAGATGGACGAGCTTCACGCCAGCTTGATAGCCGAGCTTGCCTCAGGACGAATGGCACTACCGGTGACGATGGAGATGACGCTGGTGGCGCGCTTCTACGAGCGTCTCGGCGACCACGCTGTCAACATCGCCCGCCGAGTGATCTACCTTGCAGGAACCCCCGGCTCCTGACTACGAGGCCTGGCGAGTCCCAGAGATGAGCACGACGGCGCATACCGCGTGGTGCGCGACCTGGCTGCTCACCGAACCCATCAGGAGCCTGGTGAACCCGCCGCTGCCGCGGGACCCCACGACGAGCATGTCGGCGTCACGCGAGGCCTTGACGAGTTCTTCCGCCGGATTCCCCGTGGCCACGCTCACGGTGACCTCAGGCACCGTCCCGCCGAGTTCGCTCGTGACCTTGTCCACGAATTCCTGGACCGCCTTCTGCACGAGGTCCAGGTTATGGCTGTTCTCGGGGAGGGTGTGCAGACCCCAGTAAATCGTCGTGGCCGGGCGAACTGGGTCCGGGCGAACTGTCATGACTGTCAGCGGGACATGACGCAGCACGGCCTCTTGCATCGCCCAGCGAAGAGCATGGCGCGAATGATCCGAACTATCCACGCCGACGATGATTCCGGGCATCTATGCTCCTCGAATTCCCGATTAGCCCATCCGGCCGGTGACGTAGGCCTTAGTGCGGTCGTCGCTCGGGTTCTGGAAGATGGTCTCGGTCCGGTCGTACTCAACGAGCACGCCCGTGCGGGTATCGCTCTTCTCGTTGCGGAGCACGGAGAAGAAGGCGGTGCGGTCGCTGACCCGCGTGGCCTGCTGCATGTTGTGCGTGACGATGACGATGGTGTACTCCGACTTGATCTCATGCATCAGGTCCTCGATGGCGGCCGTCGCGATCGGGTCGAGCGCCGAGCAGGGCTCGTCCATCAGGACGACGTCCGGCTCCACGGCGAGCGTGCGGGCGATGCACAGCCGCTGCGCCTGCCCGCCGGACAGGCCCAGAGCCGAGTTGTTCAGGCGGTCCTTCACCTCGTCCCACAGCGCGGCCTGGCGCAGCGAGTGCTCGACGATCTCGTTCAGCTTGCCCTTGTTGCGCTCCCCGTTGATGCGCGGCCCGTAGGCGATGTTGTCGTAGATCGACTTCGGGAACGGGTTCGGCTTCTGGAAGACCATGCCGATGCGCCGGCGCACGGCCGTCGCGGAGACATCCTTGCCGTACAGCGGCACCCCGTGGTAGTGAACATCACCCTCGACGCGAGCGCTGGCCACGAGGTCGTTCATGCGGTTCAACGTCCGCAGCACCGTCGTCTTGCCGCACCCGGACGGGCCGATGAACGCCGTGATCTCGTGCTGGTACACGCTCAGCGAGACGTCGGTGACGGCCCGGAAGGATCCGTAGAAGATCGAGACGTTCTTCGCATCGAAGACAGGTGGGCCCGGCGTATCAGAGTCAGGCGCGCCCGACGGGTGCTGCAGGGCCGCAGGCTTGGGCAGCGAAGTAGTGGCGACGTTCTGCTCAGGCTCGTCCATAATCTTCCTAGCGCTGCTTTCTGGTGAGACATTCCTAGCGCGAATATCTGGTGAATCGGGCGGTGACGATGCGGGCGGCGATCATCAGGACGAACGCCATGACGATGAGCGTGAGAGCCGCGCCCCAGGCGCGGGACTGCGCGCCGACATACGGCGATACCGCGTTCGAGAAGATCTGCGAGGGCAGCGAGGTGTTGGCGCCGCTGAACACGTTCCGGTTCACTGTGGTCACCGTGAGGATGGTGAAGAGCAGCGGCGCCGTCTCACCTGCGGCCCGGGCCACGGCGAGCAGAGCGCCGCTGACGATTCCGCCGATGGCCGCCGGCAGCACCACGGTCAGCGTCACGCGGGCTTTGGTGGCACCGAGGGCGTAGCTCGCTTCGCGTAGCGGGTCCGGCACTAGCTTCAGCATCTCATCGCTGGAGCGGATCACGATCGGCAGCATCAGGCAGCCCAGGGCGAGAGCGCCTCCCAAACCCGAGAAGCCGAAGTGGAGCGTCCAGATCGAGAAGATGAACAGCCCCATCACGATAGAGGGCACGCCCGTCATCACGTCGCTCATGAACCCTATGACCCGCGCCAGCGGGCCCTTGCCGCCGTACTCGTTGAGGTAGACCGCGCCCAGTATGCCGATCGGCACGGCCATGACCGTGGCGAGAGCCGTGATCTCGATCGTGCCGACCACCGCCGGCCCGATTCCGCCTACGTTCGCGGGCGCTACCTGCGGCGGGATCGAGCCGGTCAGGAAGGACCAGCTGATGATCGAGGCGCCCTTGGCGATCACCGTGAAAATGACGAACCCCAGCGGGATGATCATGAGCACGAACGCGAGCACCATCAGGGCAGTCGCGATGCCGTTGCCGGTGCGCCGCCGGCCCGTCGGCTCCCGCAGGTCGGGCTTCCGCTGCCCGGTGGCGATGGTCATCAGGCACCCCGCTTCCGCCGGGCGGAGCGCTCCACGACCCCGCGGGCAATGACGTTAATGATGATCGTAAAGATGAACAGGAGCACGCCCATCCCCATCAGCGCGGCGCGGAACACGCCGGAGGCCTCGCCGAACTCGTTCGCGATGACCGCGGGCATGTTGTAGCCGGGGGCGAACAGGTGTGACGTGATCGTGGCCGACGAGCCGATCACCAGCGCTGCCGCGATCGTCTCGCCCATCGCCCGGCCCACGCCGAGCAGCACCGCCCCGACGACGCCGCCCTGGCTGTGCGGCCAGACGGCACCGCGGATCATCTCCAGGCGCGTGGCGCCCAGCGCGTACGCGCCCTCCTTGTCGATGGTCGGCACCGTCGCGATGACCTCGCGCGACAGCGAAGTCACGATCGGCGTGATCATGAAGGCCAGGATGATGCCGGCGGTGAAGAACGATGCCCCGCTCGTGGGCGGCCCGAACAGGGAGCCCAGCACCGGGACGCCGTTGACGCCCGAACCTATATGACCGTAGATGCGGCCGATCCAGGGCGCGAACACTATGATCCCCCACAGGCCCCAGACCACCGACGGGACCACCGCCAGGAGGTCGATCACGTACACGATCGGCCGCGACCACCGGTACGGCACGACCTCGGTCAGGAGCAGGGCGACGCCCACGCTGGCCGGCACGGCTATGATGATCGCGATCACCGCCGTGACGGCCGTGCCGTATATGAAGGCCAGCGCACCGAATTGGTTGGCCGCGGGGTTCCAAGTGCTGGAGAAGACCTTCACGCCCTCGGTGCTGAACCACGACGAGGACTGCTGGGTGGTCGAGATGGCGATCAGGATCAGGATCACCAGCACCAGCAGGCCGGACGCGAGCGCGAGGACCTGGAAGCCGCGGTCGCCGAGCGGCCGCCGCTCCGACAGGGCGCGGGCGGATCCGGCCGGACCGGCCGGATCCACCCGCGTCACAGCGCTCACGACGACCAGCCGACCTGATCTGCGTGCGTCACAATGCTCACACCTAGCTGCCGATCTTGCTCAGCTGCGCCTTTGCCTGCTGGTCGATGCTGGCGGGCAGCGGCGCGAAGCCCAGCTGGGGAAGCAGTTGCTGGCCGGCTCCGACCAGGTAGCCGACCCACGCCTGGAGCATCTTCGTATCATTAGTGTTCGGCTGGGTTTGGTAGACCAGAATCCACGACTGAGCGGTGATCGGGTACGAGCTAGCGCCGGGCGTCCAGATCGCGCTGAACGTCAGGTTGGGCTTGACGGTGGCCTGGGTGGCGGCCGCGGAGGCCGACGACACCGACGGCGCGACGTAGTCGCCGGCCTTGTTCTTGATAGAAGCGAAGGTCAGCCCGGAGGCCTTGGCGTCGGAGTAGTCCACGTACCCGACGGCCCCCGGGGTGCTCTTGATGATCGACGCCACCCCGCCGTTGCCGTTGCCGCCCCGGCTGGTGGCGGGCCAGTTGATGGTCGAGCTGGTGCCGAGCGTCCATCCGTCCCCCGAGGCATCGACCAGGAACTGGGAGAAGTTCTGGGTGGTGCCCGAGGAGTCCGAGCGGCGGGCGATGGTGATCGCGGTGCTGGGCAGGGTGACACCAGGGTTGTCCGCAGCGATCTGCGAGTTGTTCCAGGTCTTGATCTTGGCCTGGAAGATGCCCGCGATGACCGGCGCCGACAGCCGGAGCGGCTTGCTGAGGCCGGACAGGTTGTACGAGACCGTAACCGGGGCGATCACGTCGGGGAAGTAGAGCACCGTCTTGCCCTTGAAGTTCGCTTCCTCCGTGGCGGGGATCGGTGAGTCCGAGCCCGCGTAGTTGACGACCCCCGAGGCCAGGTCCGTCCGCCCCTTGCCCGAGCCGCCAGCGCCGTAGTTGACCGTCATGCCGGACTGGACCGTCTTGAAGCTGGAGATGGCCTCTTGCTGGTAGGTGAGCTGGAGCGTCGATCCGCTCCCGTTGAGCGTGCCCGTGAGGGCTGCGGCGCTGCCCGACGATGAGCCGCCGCTCGACGGGGAGGACGAGGAGTTCGACGAGGAGCACGCGGCGAGGGACAGAGCCATCACAGCGACGGCGGCCCCCGCCGTCGTGACCTGCTGACTGCGTCGAAGTTGCATGTCTGGTACTCCTTTTAGGTTTTATATGTTTTCCCCGGCCGCGATGAGCGCAGCCCCGGACAGCCGGTCAGCCTGCAAACCGTGGTGTGCCAGTACATTCTGGCCGCGCTACCTTTACCAGCGGGTAAACGGGCGGAGTACAGATGGGGGACAGAAAGTCAACATGTGATGCCCCAGGTTCCGCGCCAGCCTAGCGGCGGGGGTGGACCTGGGCCTAGGGGGTCCAAGGGGCCGAACTGTTGGAAGGACCGGGGAGCGGAACTTCGGCAGGCCATCAAGTTCAGGCCGGGTCTCCCGTCCTGTCCGGTGCCGTCATGATCGTTCATTCCGGGGCCTAGGTTCTCGGTGCTGAGCGAGCAGTAGCCGACGATTGCGTGTAGGCCATGCGTGCCGGCCGAGGAGCCGCCACCGGCCGAGGAGCCGCCACCGCTTGCGAGCGTGAGCTGATGGTCCGCGGCGGGCCAGCAGATCGCCATGGTGGTGGATGCCAACAGATGTTAACTCCGCATTCATCTTGGAGTCTCTGGTGCTCCACCTTCCGTCCCTACTCTCGCAACCCAGGGGGACAGCGGCAGGCGTGGCCCGGAGGGGCGATGAGATTGTGGTTATCCGTTGTGGACGCGGCGTGCTCGGGCCTGGCGCTGGCGGCGAGGAGTGGCCGCAACCAAGGAATTGTTCAGCCCGGCAAGCCACCGCGGACCACATCACCGGAAAGGTGGGATGACCGCTGAGCACCGCGCAGGATATGACCGCTGGACAGGAGGACCGGGATGCCCCCGGCCATGCCGGGTCTGCTGCGGCGGTGCTCACCGAACGGCTCGCGGCCATGCTCGTGCACCGCGAACCCGGGTGGCAGCTGCCCCGGTACACGGCCCTCGCACGGCGCTACGGCGTGCGCACCACGGCGATCGACGCCGCGATCCGGGAACTCGCCGTCCGTAACCTGGTGCGCCGTCTGCCGGATGGGAAGGTGTACCGGGCGAGCCCTGCGGAATACCTGATCACCCTCGAAGGCCTGCCCGGACTTGGCACCCGTATCGACCCAATGGGCTCGGCGATCGCCTGCGCGGCTCAGCACATCTCGCGGCGGCGCGTCCCCGAGGACATCGGGCAAGTGCTCGGCCTGCCGCCCGGCCATCAGGCCACCATGATCCGCTGCGCGTGGACCGCTGATGGCCAGCCCGCTGCGCTGTCCACCACCTACCTGCCCGGCTACCCAGGCGAGGGCGCAGGGGCCGCTCCCTCCTCACTGGGCGCCGCGCTGAACTCCCAGCCCGCGGCAACCCCGGCATCCGTCGCGCGCCCGGCCACGTTGTGCATGGAGCTTCAACCCCCGCCCCCATCTGCGGCCAGGAGCCTGCAGCTGGCACCCGGAGAAGCTGCGGTCACCGTGACCGTCAGCTTCAACGGCCCTTCCAGCGACTCCCCCGTGGCGCTGACCATCGTCGTGCTCCGCCCCGGCCTGTTCCGGATCGTCGTCGAGTCCCGCGCCCAGGGCACTGATGACGGGGGAGCCGGCCCGAACAACCGAGGGCTCTGAACCTGCACCGGAAGGCCGGGATGGGCTTCGCCTCCGCGGGAGCCGGAGTAGCGAAGGGAGCCGCTATTTCGGCTCGGACGGTTGCGCGGCTGAACGCCAAGGTCACGATGAAACCGGTGGCCAGCGCCACCAGCACGCCGAGGTTGGCGACGGCCCAGGCGCCGGTCTTGCCACCCTGTTGGGCTCGAATACACGATTGTGGTGATGACCTGCGTCATCACGCAGCGGTATGGGGCCTGTCATGCGGCGATGTGGGGGCCCGCACCTCGGAGATCCAGCGGCTGGGCAAGGCGCTGGAATCGGCCGGGATCAAGCTCGGCTCGGTAGCCAGCGAGCTGACCGGCAAGTCGGCCACGGCGATGATCGAGGCGCTGATCGACGGGGAGCGCCGCGGGCGGGTGCTGGCCGGCCTGGCGATCGGCCGGATGCGCACCGCCGGGAAGCTGTCCGACCTGTCCCGGGCGCTGGCGGGCCGGTTCACCGATCACCACGCGCTGCTGTGCCGCCGTCAGCGCCGAGACGCCGGTCAGCATCGCGGGCGGGCTGACCCGGCTCAGCGCCTACCCGGCCGACACCCCCGCATGGCGTGCCTATCACCAGCGGTTTTACGAGAGGTTCGGCCTCGGGTCGCTCGTACCGCTGCTGGACGTCGTCAGCGACAGCGGCATCGGCTGGCCCGACGGATACCCGGGCACTGTGGTACCCGCTCGCGGTTGGCGGAAGATCCCGGGGGCGGGGAGGCGCGGGGGGTGCACCGCGGGCGAAGGCCGGCCGGGGGACCCAGGCTGGCCGGGGAGCGCCTCAGACCCTTTACCGGGGACGGACGCCTGCGCCCGTCGCTGCGTGCTCTTCGTCGTTGTCAGCTGCAGCCGGGGTTCGTTTTGCCTCGGCGTGTCCCGCCTGGTTAAATCAGGGTGTGCTGATGTCAGCTGTCACTGATGAGTTGTTGCGGGCGCTGGGTGACCCGCTGCGTGCGCGGATCGTGGAACTGCTCGCCGCCGAGCAGTTGTGCACCTGCCATCTGGTGCAACTGACTGGTGCGCGGCAGACCAACATCTCTAATCACCTGCGGGTGCTGCGCGAGACGGGCCTGGTGGAGTCACAGCCCGCCGGGCGCTACACCTTTTACCGGCTGCGGCCGGAGGCGCTGACCGCGGTCGCTGGGCACTATGGTGCCCTCGCCGATCTTGCCCGCGGCGCCGCCCGGCTGCGGCGGCCGTGCGCATGAGCGCCAGCTGCCGTGCCCGCCCGGGGGGAGTGCGGAAGCTGTGAACTGTTTCGATTGCGCCGGGCTCGGCCAGACCGCGGGAGCGGTAGCGGTCTGCGCGGACTGCGGTGCCGGTGTGTGTCCCGACCACGCGCAGGTCACGGCCCGCTGGCTGACCCGTACCGCGGTTATCAACCGCACGGTAGTCGTGGAGCCGCCGGCGCGGACCATCCGCTGCCGCCTGTGCCAGCAGGCCCGCGATGCAGCGGGCTAGCCAGCAGCCCCTCCCCGTTCAGCGACGCGGAAGGCGGTGAGCAAGATGAGCGCCCGTCCGGTATCAGGCAACCGCGCGCCGGCGGCGGATGCGCATGTCGCCGGCCAGCTGGCTGCAGCGGCCGAGCACCATCAGGAAATTGCTGAAGAACGGCGACCTTACCAGGGGTCATCCTGACCCGGGACGACCCTGTCCCGCCGGGGCCATCCACTGTTCCGGTTTCCGTGTAACCGGGTTGGCAGTCCGCAGCTTGCGCTAGAGCTAGATGCATGTCAAATTAGATGTATGTTGAAGCAAGAGCATCCGGTGGCGGACGAGGCGGAGCAGGTGTGCTGCACGCCGCTGACCTGCGAGCCTCTGTCCGCGCCTGAAGCCGAGGGTCTGTCTGTGCTGTTCAAGGCAATCGCTGACCCGGTGCGGCTCAGGCTGCTGTCGCTGATCGCGTGCCATGACGGCGGCGAGGCGTGCGTATGCGATCTGGCCGGTGCCTTCGACCTGACAGCCCCCACCATCAGCCACCACCTCAAGGTGCTGCGCCAGGCCGGGCTGATTGGATCGCAGCGCCGCGGCACCTGGGTCTACTACCGGATCAACCCGGAGGTGCTGGCCCGGCTGTCGTCTCTGCTCGGCCCGCGGGCCGAGCAGCTGGCGGGGAGCCGGTGAGGGGGCCAGCCCACCCTGATTCCCGGATGCGAGCTGCGCGGCTGAATGAACCTGGCCAGCCCCCGCACGACCCCGTGGCCACCGCCCGTCCCCGCTTCCCGGGAGCCATCACGTGAAGACCACCGGCGATGTTGGACCCGTCCGCATCAGCCCAGCACCGGGACCGGTGGTGAACCGGCTCTCTGCCCTGGACCGGTTCCTGCCAGCCTGGATCGCCGCGGCCATGATCGTCGGGCTGCTGCTGGGCCGGGCCTGGCCCGGTCTGGGCTCTGCGCTGGCTGCTGTCGAGGTCAGCGGGGTCTCCCTGCCCATCGCGCTCGGCCTGCTGGTGATGATGTACCCGGTGCTGGCCAAGGTGCGCTACGACAAGCTGGACGCCGTCACCGGTGACCGCCGTTTGCTGATTCCCTCGCTGATCCTGAACTGGCTGATCGGCCCGGCTGTCATGTTCGCCCTCGCCTGGATCTTCCTGCCCGGCCTGCCTGCCTACCGCACCGGGCTGATCATCGTCGGGCTGGCGCGGTGCATCGCGATGGTCATCATCTGGAACGACCTGGCCTGCGGTGACCGTGAAGCCGCCGCCGTCCTGGTCGCGGTCAACTCGGTCTTCCAGGTCCTCGCCTTCGGCCTGCTCGGATGGTTCTACCTCCAAGTGCTTCCCGGGTGGCTCGGCTTGTCCACCACCCGCCTCAACGTGCCGACCTGGACCATCGTTCGCAGCGTCCTGATCTTCCTCGGCATACCGCTGATAGCCGGCTACCTGACCCGCCGCCTCGGCGAGCGGGCGAAGGGACGCACCTGGTATGAGGCAAGGTTCCTGCCGCGCCTTGGCCCGTTCGCTCTCTATGGCCTGCTGTTCACCATCGTGATCCTTTTCGCACTCCAAGGACACGCCATTACGTCGCGGCCGCTGGACGTGGTCCGCATCGCACTGCCCCTGCTGATCTACTTCGCCATCATGTGGACCGGGTCCCTGGCCCTGGGCCGCGCGATCAGGCTTCCCTACCCACGGGCAGCCACCCTGGCGTTCACTGCCGCGGGCAACAACTTCGAGCTGGCCATCGCCGTCGCCATTGCCACCTTCGGCGTCGCCTCGGGCCAGGCGCTGGCCGGAGTGGTCGGACCACTGATCGAGGTACCCGTCCTCGTGGGCCTGGTCTACGTCGCCCTCGCCGCCCGCCGCCTGTTCCCGGACCAGCGAGCCACCAGCAGCGTTCCCCCAGGACAACCGGCGCCGGGACAGGAGGCTGTCACCTGACAACTGCCCTGATAACCACCAGCCCGCCTCCGGCCAGGGAGCCGCTCCGCGCTTCGCGGCCGCCCGGGTGACAGACAGATCCGGATAGGAGCCTCATGCACCTGGTTGCCATCGGCGGCAGCGACGCGGGGATCAGCGCTGCGCTGCGCGCCCGTGAACTCGACAGCGAGGCTGAGGTGACGGTCGTTGTCGCCGACGCCTACCCGAACTTCTCCATCTGCGGGATCCCCTACTACGTCTCCGGGGAGGTCCCGCACTGGCGCAACCTGGCCCACCGCACCATCGCCGACCTCGAGGCGACCGGCATGCAGCTGCGCCTGGACACCCTCGCCCGCCGGATCGAGGCCGCCGACCACAAGCTCCTGATCACCGATGCTGCCGGCAGCGACCAGCTGATCGCCTATGACAAGCTGCTGGTCGGCACCGGCGCCGTCCCGGTCCGGCCCCCGCGCGGGGCGGCCCCGAGCCGGGGAGGTGGATGCGGGCCTGGTGCCGGCGCTGAGCCGGCTGGTGGATCCGGCCACCCGCGGCGACCCGGAGTCGCCGCTGCGATGGACGACCAAGTCAACGGAGAAGCTGGCCGGCGAGCTGGCATCGGCGGGGCATGCGGTGTCTGCCGATACCGTCGGGCGGCTGCTGAAAGAGGATGGCTACAGCCTGCAGGGCAACGCCAAGACGGTAGAAGGCCGCCAGCATCCGGACCGGGACGGCCAGTTCCGGCTCATCAACGAGCAGGTGCGAGCGTTCCAGGCGGCCGGTGAGCCGGTGATCTCGGTTGATACGAAGAAAAAGGAACTGGTCGGTAACTATAAGAACGGCGGGAAGGAATGGCATCCCCGCGGCGAGCCCGAACGGGTGGAGGTGCACGACTTCAAGGGCGAGCTTGGCCGGGCCGTCCCCTACGGCGTCTATGACATGACGGCCAATGCCGGATGGGTGAACGTCGGCACCGACGCTGACACCGGGGCCTTCGCGGTCGAGTCGATCCGCCGCTGGTGGCAGAAGGTCGGCAAGGCCGCCTACGCGCATGCGACCAGGCTGCTCATCACCGCCGACGCGGGAGGCTCCAACGGCAGCCGGCTGCGGC
>ODAK010005495.1_pt1 | contig 12879 bp, 14 predicted proteins | sample 1539591 | NCBI WGS metagenome assembly ODAK01 (sample SAMEA3539303, study PRJEB22396) | soil metagenome | biome: tundra; feature: field; material: soil | place: USA | collected 2010-05 | depth 0.15 m | reverse complement strand
TGTTACGATCTGCTCCGCGCTAAACCTCTTCTTCGGCATGACCCAAGCTCCTTTCTGGTCCCCTCCCAATTTCTTGGTCTAAAAAAGCCAGGTCAGGTCAGTACCTCGGCGGCGTTCGCTCTCTCATATCCAACCAGACGACTAAACGCAGACTGCCGCAGCAAATGGACCAGCGCACGGGCGCCGTTTTTAGTGGCGCATACATCGACGACACCTTTCAATTAGACCCACAGGTCAAACAGCGGCGCAAGAGTGGGGCTAGATGAGACCGCGCGCCAGCAATAATGATTTTGCGGAGCGGAAAACGTCATCTCGAAACTATGACGCGCCCAATATAGATCAAGATCCATCTACGTTATCTACCATACCGCATTACATGCCACTCGTGCGGCGAAACACTAATTGCGAAAAATATTTTGCCCGATATTGTAAATTAAAATTTTCAGTGGGCAGCTCTGGATAAGCCTCCCTCCAATATCCGCGAAATCGCGACTTAAGCACTAGTTCGTATCCTAGCGATTCAACCTGTAACACAAATTCCTTGAAATTCCAGAAGTGCATGGGTATCCGCTTCCCATAATAATTCTGCGCGGTAACGAAAGTCTCATTATCGGCCGCGGGCAAGTTCGTGAACATCAGATAGTTTGGTTTATATCGCGAAAATCGGGTAAGCATCCCCTTCCAGTCATCTACATATTCGATCGAACTTCCGCAGTGAACGATATCAAATAATTCGTCATCGGGCAGCTGACACTGAAAGCGGATGCGCGATTCACCTAATAACATGGTTCGCCCAATTTCACACACAGTCTTGTTCTCAACTACTATAAAGACGAGCGGCTGATCAGTAGGCAGCATTTGTACCAGAGGAAAAAAGCTCGTACCGATACCACCTCCAAAGTCAAGAATTCGAAGGGGAGTCGTGCGGTATGCGATCGCAGCAGCGATGAACGGCAGGGCATAGTCGCTGGTCTCGGTGATTGGCGCGACAGCGGCTGGTCCTTGTGACAAGGCCTTCGCCAGCGCAGCGCGCTCGGTTAGTTTATTAATCCAAATGTCGCCTTCGAACGCGGAATTATCCGCACCGGTCTCCGCAAAGGAGGAAAATACTCCTTCCCAAATTTTGAATTGCTTGTTCCCAGACATACCGTTGCGCTCGCGCACTAAATCTTGATCAGCAGATAACAAAGCAGCCTTTCGTCTTCCAACTTCGACCTGGAAACCTTTATCCTAAATAATAGGAACGGATCGTGGTAATAATTTTGTCGACTTCCTCTTCCTTAAGCTCAGGATACATGGGCAGGCTTAGAACGCGCCCTGCCAGCCTATTCGTTACTGCAAGTTCCCCGACCAGGCGAACGCGTTGTATGTAACCGTCGTGGCGGTGGACCGGCAGGGGATAGTGAATACCGGATCCAATTTCCGCAGACGCGAGATGGGACTTCAGAGTATCGCGATCATCACACGCGACGACGTAAAGGTGAAATACGTGGCTGGCTTCGGGACGGGTCCGGGGAACGGTTATGGGAAGGCCGGCCAAGCCATCGGCATAGCGTGCCGCCAGTCTGGCGCGACGATTATTGTCGGTATCGAGGCTTGGCAGTTTTGCTGAAAGGATTGCAGCTTGGATTTCGTCGAGGCGGGAATTTACTCCGATGTCCTGGGTTTTTCCGCGCTCATCCCAACCGTATTGTCGCAATCGGCGCACGCGCTCGGCGATATCGGGGCTGGATGTGACCACCATCCCACCGTCGCCGATCGCACCCAGATTTTTAGTCGGGTAAAAGCTGAAACATGCCACATCCCCAAAGCTCCCGAGCCGCTTTCCTTTGTATGAACCGCCGGCCGCCTGAGCGCAATCTTCGATCACAATAAGCCCGTTACGTCTCGCGAAAAGAGTAATGGCTTCCATGGCCGCAGCTTGACCGTATAGATGGACGGCAATAATTGCCTTGGTTCGTTTGGTAAGCGCATGCTCAAGTGCCGCCGGATCCATGGTATAATAAATTGGATCGACGTCGACCAAGATCGGAACAGCGCCAACCGCGAGCACGGCTGCCACGGTGGCGACCGCAGTATGCGACACCGTAATGACCTCAGCCCGGGAACTGATCTGACATGCCCTCAACGCAAGGATTAGCGCATCGGTGCCACTGCCTACTCCAACGGCGTGCTCACACCCACAATATTGAGCATAGGATTGCTCAAACGTTACTACTTCATGATCGAGAATATATTGGCCGCTTTCCATGACGCGCCTTACCGCCGCGTCAATCGCTGCCTTGTGCGCCCGATATTGCGCGACTGGGGACGTGAAGGGATTCAAGTAACGATCTCTACTTTTGGAACATAGACAATCCATTGTCCGCCAGCCGCGATAAATTTCGCTTCCTTCTCACGGATCTCAGCGGCATGATTCCACGCAAACAACAGAGCATAATCCGGGTAATTGGCCACGAATGCTTCATATGGCTTAACGGGAATATGCGCTCCTGGTGAGAGCTTGCCCTGTTTAATTGGAGTAGTGTCCGAGATAAATTCGACCAAGTCTGACGTAATGCCACAGTAATTGGTGACCGTAGTGCTCTTGGAGGTGGCTCCGTATCCCACAATGCGTTTGTGTTCATCGCGAAGGTCTTCCAGGGTTTGCTTCAACAGCTCGCGGGATATCTCGCAATTTTCTTTGAACTGCAAATAAGTTCGAATGGAATGGAGCCCCTGTGCGCGTTCCTTGTCGATCAGATGCGCTACGTTCGCGGATGCCGTATAGCTTCCTTTCTTCGTTAGCACGTACCGCATCGACCCCCCATGAGTAACCTGTGGCATCACATCGATTAATTCCATCCCATAAAGCCTAAATGCGTGGCTTACCGACAGTGCCGAAAAGATAAAGACGTGCTCATCGTAGATCTGATCGTAGGAGGTTTTCGTGAGCATATCGCCAAGATAAGGATCTTCGAAAATAAAAAAACCGTCGGGTTTTAACAGGCACTGAACACCTTCGGCTACCGACGAAAGATCTGGAATGTGGCACATGACGTTCGCGGCGAGGACTACGTCGGCATGGCCGTACTCTTCCACGATCCGGTCGCTTACATCTTTATCGAAATATGTAGTCAATGTATGGATGCCTCGGTCCCGCGCCGCATCGCCCACATTTTTCGATGGCTCGATCCCGAGATGTCTATGCCCTGCTTTTGTGAAATTGCGCAGCATAATCCCATCGTTACTACCAAGTTCGACGACAAAGGGATCAGAGCGCCCGGCCAGAACTTTATTCATCACAAATTCAGCGAACTGTTCGAAATGGCACTGCATATAGCGGGATGTACTAGACAGGAATGCATAATTTTCGTGAAACATTTTGTCACGCGGCGGCTGCTCGATTATTTGAAACATATTGCAATAGCTGCAAATTGCCGGATCCAGGTCGAAGTAATATTCGTCGGCAACTTGCTCGCGAGTCAGGAACCCGTTTGCTAAGGGCATTCGCCCGAACGTCATGAATGGCTCGACCCCCGATCCACAAATACGACAAAAATTCAAGCGTTTCGTCGTCATAATTCACAGAAGACATTGTTCCGGATAAGATGTCTTAGGAAGTATAACCCGGAAAGCCATTTGCTCTCCAACGCCATCAGTTCGACATAACTCATCTCTCAGGTCGTGCGTGATCCAGAACTCCGGCACCAGACGAGCAACCCTTGTCATTAAAATTGCGATTATCGCGGGCGTTTCAGGAACTCCAGAATTGGTTTAAAATCTTTCTTTAAATTCGGAACCGGTGTCGCGAAAAATTCGTTACCATAAACGGCGTCAAGTGAGATACCGCGTATCGTACGATACAATTTCCACGCAATTTTCCTGGTACTGCTGTCCTTTGGTAACCTAACAAAGTACTTAGCTGTCGCCGCGACGATAATCATCGGCAAAGTTACGGTATTCTCGTCCAGGATATCCGATACCAGGGGGGGACCAGCAAATATCCGATACGCTTTAATAACGCAATCTTTCGCCTCGGCCATCGGAATACCTTCCGCCGCGGCGAGGCAACCAGACACCGTCCTTACGAATTTCGTGAAATCCTCTGACCAGGACTCCACTAACATGCGCCCAAGCCAGTCACCAAAACGTTTGTGATGCTCTCCTGCACTGCTGACCGGCGAATTGTGCTGTCGAGCAATGTACAGCCGATCCAATCGCTTCGTCTTGCCTGCTATGGCCGTTAAAAACTGCACCAGAATTTCGCACAAAAACAGATCATTCATGTTTAGGTTTCGGATAATTTCGAATTGCTTCCTCGCGTCTTCTATCCTCTTGACATCGTAATAAATCGGGTCGGCTGTGCTCAGCGATTGGCCCCGAAGCCGCTCATTGGCGCTTTCGGCGGTAATCGAGCGGATCATGCCGCATTTATAATCTATACTATTGCCGTAAATTACGTCGTCACCGTCAGTCGGCCGTATCCAAAATTTAGAACACTGGCCTCCGCACGACGCATAGTCATGGTTGCTTGACAAAAATTGGACGGCCTCATTGAGCGTATCCACAATAAAAAAATCATCGTTATCCGCCATGGCGACAAATGGAGTTCGAATTCTTGCAAGTGCATCTGCAATTTTTGCGTAATAATCTGCATAACTCCTGTCATACGGGTACCGAACGTATTCGAAATCAACGTTCGGAAATCGCGTCTTCTCCGACAACATTGCTGGCACACGTTCGTCAGAGCCGCCATCCGCAATAAGCACCTTGAATGGAAAGGCGATGCTGTTGACGTAGTTCATCCACCGAAAGGTGAACGAGATCCGGTCCTTGAGCGTCAATAGGATCGTCAAATCATTACCGAAACTCATGGAACCTCTTGATCGACAAAGTCGATCGCGATCACAACAGTCGTCCAATAAGAGATGACGCGACGAACCTCATCGGCGCGATGACGGTGCGCCAACCGCGCGTGCGCGAACCGTCTAAACCGAATTGCCGCGGTTGAGCGGCGCGATCGTTTCCCCGATAGCGCCGCGCAGATCGCCGATGAAGCGGAAACCTTGGTCCATGAATCGCCGCGACGAGAAATCAGGGACGGCTCGGGGCCGCAATTGTGCTCGCAACTTCTCGCCGTAAAGCTCGCGGATTTCCTCCGCAAACGCGATTCGGCAAAGCTATCCACCCGCGCGACGATGCTGACGATACATTTGACCATGACTTGGAACCCGCTGGAGAAGCGATTGCGCAGCAGGTAATGTACCTAATCCTTCCCGGCGCCCATATTGAGACTGCCCCTTTAAGGGTTCGAAAAATTGTTTAACTTTGTCAACATCTATCTGAAAACCTTCATCCAGACGGCAGACTGCGGGTTCAAGATCGAAATAATATTCGTCGGCGATTTCATCGCGAGTTAGCAACCCATTGGCTATAGGAATCCTGCCAAACGTTATGAACGGTTTTATCCTAGATCTGCAAATCCGATAGACGTTCTGATCCGCCCTCGATGAAGTGGTCCGACTTGAGTATGTTATTGGCATCAAGGAGGACCGATATGCCGAGAAAGAGGCACAAGCCTGAGGAGATTGTCACAAAGCTGCGGCAAGTCGACGTCATGGTCTCGCAGGGCCAGGGCATTGCCGATGCGATCCGCCAGATCGGCGTAAGCGAGGTTGTTTGCGAGACGAACTACTCAACGGTGAAATCTTCTACACGCTGAAAGAAGCGCAGATCGTCGTCGAAAGCTGGCGCCGTCACTACAATGCCGTCGCCCGCATGCCTCGCTCGGCTACAAGTCACCCGCACCGGAGGTCTCCGTGCCGGCATTATCCGCGTGGCCGGCTACGCTACGCCGAACCGGCTCCGCCGACCACGCTGGCGCTACCGCCAGCTCTCAACTAACATTCAACCTGGACCACACAATGCGGATCGGTCACTGTTACCATTACCTGTAACTACAATATGCTCAATATGATTCGCAGCAGACGCAGGCTAGGTTCAGTAGATCGTCATCATTGTGGACGAGCTAGAAACTCGACAATTTGTTGGAAGTCCTTCCTTGAATCCAGAACCGGTGCCCCAAACACTTTCTCGCCGTAAACAGCATCAGACGAGATCCAGCGGAGGCTACGATACAATTTACGCATAAGTTTCTTAGAAATGCTGTGCTCCGGTAAACTAACAAGCCGGCGAACTATGCTAGCGACGATAGGCATCGACATTGTTACACTAGGCTCGTCTAAAATATTTGACAGTAGCTCGGGTGCAACATGGTTCCTATACGTCGAAATAACGCAGTCTTTTGCCTCATCAATTGAAATGCCGTCTGCCGCTGCGAGGCAGCCTGACACCGTTTTCACAAATTTAGCGAAATCGTCTGACCATGACTCCACCAGCATGCGCCCGAACCAGGTTCCATATTTTTCCTCATGAGCCCCCCCACTGCTGCCCGGTGAATTGCGCTGTCGAGCCATGTAGATGTGTTTCAATTGCTTTGTCTTGCCCGCGATGGCCGTCAGGAACTGAATCAGAAATTCCGACAAAAACAGATCATTCAAATTCAACTCTCGCACAATTTCGAATTGCTTCCTCGCGTCTTCAGTCCTCTTGACATCGTAATAAAGCGGCTCGAATGAGCTGCGGAGTCGCTCTCTAGCGGTGTCGGCGGTAATGGAACGCATCTGAGCGCATTTCCAATCTATATTATTGCCGTACAGCCGGTTTTCATATTCTTTCAATGGGGACGGCCCGATCCAAAAAATGGCACCCTGGCCGCCACACGAAACATAATCCGGGTTAACCAACAAAAATTGGACGGCCTCATTCATGGTATCAGCAATAAAAAAATCATCGTTATCCGCCATGGCAACAAATCGTGTCCTAACTCTTCCAAGCGCATCGTAAATTTTCGCGTAATAGTCCGAATAACTCTTGTCGTATGGGTACCGAACGTATTCATAATCAACGTTCGGAAATCTCGTCTTCTTCGATAACATTGCTGGCACACTTTCGTCAGAGCCTCCATCGGCAATCAGTACCTTGAATGGAAACAAGCTACAGTTGGCATAGTCCATCCAGCGGGTGGTGAACAAAGCCCTGTCCTTGAGCGTCAACAGGATCGTTAAATCGCTATTAGAACCCATGGAATTTCCTGAATGACAAAGTAGGCTGCGAGCGCAGCGATTGTTCGATTGGAGGCGACATGGAAAATCTCATCATATGATTAGTTCGTTCCCCACAGTTTCAGCCATCCGCCATTACAACGAGGGGAGCCCGAGCTCTTCCAAGTGCAGCTGCATTTTTGCTGAATAAAATGCATTGATATGTCACCCGTCCGCCCCAATCTATCGCCATAGCGGAGAAGGCCCTTCGAGCCGCCATGATCGCGAGAAAACCTCTGCGAACCGCGGAAACTGACCAACGGACCCAGTTTGAGCTAATGTTCATAGTGCAGAGGCGGTGGAACAGCCAAGGTCAAATTCTATTCGTCATCCAGTTCCAAGCGTCGGCGATCTGAAGTTCTAGATTCGAGCGCACAGGTTTCCAGCCGAGCAATATTCGCGCGCGTTCAGCGGCGCCAATGAGGACAGGAGGATCACCGGTTCGGCGAGGGACCACCTCAACCTGAATGCGCTTACCACATACGCGTTCCGCGGTTGCGACCACTTCTTTTACAGAATAACCTCGCGCGTTTGCAAGATTGAGCGCGCAACTCGCGCCTCCACGTGCGAGATAATCAAGAGCGCGCACGTGGGCATTCGCAATGTCTACCACATGAATGTAGTCGCGGACACAGGTTCCGTCCGCAGTGTCGTAGTCACTTCCAAATACTTGCACCGGGTTCCCATCGCGCGCGGCAGCCAATACGAGCGGGATCAAGTGGGTTTCCGGATTGTGTGCCTCTCCGATTTCTTTATCAGGATCGGCGCCCGCGGCGTTGAAGTAGCGAAGCGAGATCGAGCGTAGACCATATGCCGCGTCGAGGTCAGCCAGCATGCGCTCAACAACTAGTTTGGAGAAACCGTATGGATTGATTGGATTTTGAGGATGATTCTCTGGAATCGGGCTGATCTTAGGCGCTCCGTATGTGGAACATGTTGACGAGAAAACGACGGGTATAACTTGGAAATCGATTAGCGCCTGAAGCAACGAAGCAGTGCCACCGACATTGTTGCGATAATAGAGAAGCGGGTCTTCGACCGATTCCCCGACATAAGCATATGCCGCAAAATGCATCAGAGCCACGGGACGATACTGATCAAATACTGCGCGCAGACGCGCTGTATCTTCAATATCGCCTTCTTCCAGCGGGCCCCATTTTACCGCCCAACGATTGCCGCGCGATAGGTTGTCGTAGACGATCGGCTCGAACCCTTTCGCCGCCAATGCCTTGCAAGTGTGGCTTCCGATATAGCCGGCGCCGCCAGTAACCAGGATTCTCATCGGGCACCTATAAACCGTCTCCAAACCGACGTGTGAGCATTATGTGCGTGAGTGTAGGGTTAGCGCTGCCGAGTGAGGGAAACGCCGAGGTGCTCGCAACCCATAGTTTGGATACCGAGAACGTCCGCACATTGCGGTTGACGACAGTGCGTCTCTCCCGCTCAAGCCCGTCCGCGTTAAGCCTGCCGGATGGAAGATGTCTCCCATGATACGGGACAGCGGAGTACTCTCCTCTGCGCCGTGCTGTTTCCCGATCCAAATGAGAGGGCGAAACGGTCCAGCGCATGCGGAGGGATCGCGAAATCGACCCTACGCCTTCAAATCCGGCGAGTGGCATTTGGTTTGGTGTTTTCTCTCATTTTTTCATACGCGATGATGGCGATCATCGCTTCATAAGTACCCAGCATAAATGCATAAAGGAAGCCTGCCCGACCGTCGAGAAACCCGCGTCGGACAACATACACATAGACGAAGCGCATCAAGGGTCGCAAGAAGACCGGCATCCAGGAGGCTAGTGCCTTAGCGGCGCGGCGGCGCGTGACGCGATCACGCGATAATAAGGTGCCTAACCGAAACCGCCCCGCGTGCCGCATGCCAATCAGCTCTTTGGCTTCCGCCGCAGCGTAGTCGACGTGCTTTTCAAGCCACCGCTTAAGTCCATGAGAAAATGCATGGTGCAAGTAAGGTTCGTCAAATAGGCCAATCCGGCCGGGCGGCAGATCTTCCTGTTGACCGTGCCCGACCTGACAAAATGTCAGCCGCCCAATGCGGCCAAGCCGCACTTGATAGACCGGGAACATGCCCGCGTGCCGCAGGATTTGATCGAAGACAATAAGCTTGGAAGGAATATGATAGGCATCGATGGCGTCTTCCGGCTCAAGAGCGAGAAGCCGCGCGACGAATGTCGGCGTTACCACCTCGTCGGCGTCGAGATGCAAAACCCAATCATGCCTAAATTTGGCCTCGACAAGGCCGAAGTTGCGCTGAGACGCAAAATTATCGAAAGGACGATGTAAAATGCGCACATTGCGGGCATGACCGATGTCGAGCGTACCGTCGGTACTACCACTATCGACGATTGCGATGTCATCGCACCACGCAAGGGCATCCAGACAGCGCGGTAGGTTGGTCGCTTCATTAAACGTCAGCAGAAGAACGGAAACCCTCATTCAGGAATCGGACGCGGCCGCTGACCAATAATTTTGGCTGGATTGCCGACGGCAATCGACCAATCGCTGACCTCTCGCATTGCCACCGCACGCGCGCCGACAATCGCATAATCACCGATCTTCACTCCCGGTCCGACAAAACCGTCCGCGCAGATCCAAGCGCCTTCACCAATGGCGATCGGGAGTTTGAGCAGCGGCAAGTCAGCTCTCCGGTAATCGTGCGTTCCGGCACATAGATGTGCGCCTTGGGAGACGGTCGCCCCGTCTCCGATTGAAATGAGGCCGAGATTGTAAAGAATTGCCCGATCTCCGATGCTGGCGCCAGCTCCGATGGCGAGATTCCATGGTAGCGCGATCATGGCCGTCGGATAGATGTGAACGTCCGAACCGATAGACGCACCGAACAGCCGTAAGATGGAAACCCTCCATGACCAGAAAATGCGAGGGCTGTAGCGGAATAGCGGATGCATCAAGCTCCACAGCCCGCGAAGGAACTGCTCGCGCGGCGTCCATTTTGGCGTCGCCCTATTGACGTTAATTTTCAGAAGCATTACGGCCTTAGTTTTACAGTTGCGCTAGCGCGCCGTCTCCGCGAATCAAATCAAGGACCATAGAGGTCGGCGACATATGCTGCCGACAGATTTCTCGACAAGTTATTCATCGCTTACAACGGCGACCATCGACTTTGCTAAGACCGGGATGCGTCCAACACGCATGAAGTTGATTTTGTTGGCACCTTCCTCTTTCAGCAATTGGTCAAGCGTCTCCATAGAGAAGAACTTGACGTGGCCGCCAAGCCAAAGCGCCGTGAAATGGCGATCCATCCTGCCAGTCACAGCAAGCGCGAGATTTTTTAAGTAACCATGGTAAGGCGTCGAGAGAAAGCCAATACCACCTGGCGCGATTAGACTGAAAAACGATTTGGCGAAAGCTTGTGGGTCCATGCAGTGTTCAATGACTTCTAGGCTCACTACCAACGGGAAGGTTCCGTATTGGCTCGCCAGATCGTCATATGCATTCCCCACACGGGTTTTCACATGCGGGTAGGCCTTTTGCGCATTGGCTATACCACTCTCGGACGTATCAATCCCCACTACATCAAAATCGAGCGTTGAAAGCATGTTGCACGTTGCGCCGTTTCCGCACCCCAGATCAAAGGCACGACGCTGGGGCCAATCGCGTGCATTAATTACGCTCCTCAGAACGGGCCATAAGTATTTATTCGCATGGGTGGGATCAGCGTCCCGGTATTGATATTCCGTCATTCGGGCAACATCCGCAGCCTCTCACAATCCTCAAGAAATTTGACCATATCAAACATTTCCCAAAGCATGGGAGTGACCCCACCGCCATTGCCAGCGTGACCTTCAAGGTCTGATGGATGCGCACGAAATTGTAGTGCATGAAGGAGATCGCCATCATATGCGCCAGTGTAATCGCCAATGTGCAAAAGGCGATCAAGCATCGGCGTCGCGACACGTTCCGCGAGGGCTATCATTCTATTGCTTTTCGTTTGGCGCGCCGCAGCATGACAAATTCGAGTGCCTTGATCACACCGTCGCAAGCGGCATCAATATTGTACGCTTGTGATTGCCTTCCGATCGCCGCGAGAGGTGGCCGATCGTCAAGCACGGATCCGATTTGTTCCGCAAGCCTGGCATAGTCACCCAAAGGAAACGTGCGGCCCACAATTCCATCCGCCGCGAGGTCGGGCCCACAGCCAACCGCGTTCGAAACTATGATGGGACGTCCGCAAGCAAGCGCCTCGTTGGCGACGAGTCCCCAAGTCTCTCGTCCGGTCGATGGCAGAACAAGGACGTCGCAGGCTGCGTAGCAGGCCGGCATTTCCGTTTGATTTCGAAAGCCCAAGAGAACGAGTTTCACACCAACCTGCGCGGCGCGATGGCGAATCGGCTCCTCAAGCGGTCCCGACCCAGCAACCATGACCGTGACAGGACGCCCTCCATTAACGAGACAGGCGGCGGCGTCAATGATGTCGAGTGGGCGCTTGAATGGCAAGAGCTTCCCTGCGAAGAGAACTACCGCCTCGTCCTTGCCAATACCCTCTTGCTTGCGCAAGGCCGCGCCGGCCTCCGCATTACCGCACTGGCCGAACCATTGCGTGTCCACACAATGAGGCGAGAAAAAAAGCCGATTGCGTGGATAGCCATAACTTTCTAAATATTCGCGCGACCTATGGCCTACGTAGAGTATCGCGTTAAAGATACGCAGCGCGGAGGGATAAATGAGGCGTTTAAATAAGCCCTTTACTGGATTTGACGACGTCATCAACTGGCTGTCCCCACGAACGAGAACCGGAATTCCGGCCCTCTTGGCTGCAGCGATAGCCTGCAGGTAGCTCTTGAGGTACCAGCCGAGCACGAGGACAGCATCAAATTTTCCGGTGCGGATGTATTGAGCAATCTCAGGCGTATCGCACCCAAAGAACCGCGCGGTCGCCGGAAACTTCGACACATTCGTCATAAAACGAGAGCGGTATCCAGAAAGCAGATCGATATCCCATTCGAAGGCAGCCCCAAAACCGGCCGCTGCCTGGTCTAAAGGTGTCGCGCGATGAGCAAAGAATACTGTGAGATCGAGTCGCTGCCCGAGTGCACGAAAAAGTGGCGCATAATACTGGATCGGATGCGAGGAGACGACGGCGAGGCGCATACGCTTTGGACTTGGGGCTGTCATGCGGCGCGCTCGGCGGCCAGACGATCGAAAATATCCGCGAAACTTCGGGCTATAATGCGCGCTTCAAAGGGGGCATAGGCAGCTGGATCAGCGGCGCCGAACCTTTCCGGATGAAGCGCTAGGTTATGCAAGCCTTCCGCGAGCGTGGCTTCGAGCGCCGCTAGTTCATCGGCGGTCGAAAACGCTAGCGCCTGCCCGCCGCCCGATGCAGAGAGTATCGCGTGTGCGCTGCTCGCGCGGTGAAACAGCGAAAGGAACGGCCGACCGCTCATCAGCGCGGGATAAATTTTCGAAGCCGTGTAATGTGGTTCGTCCGAGCCGATCAGCAGCAATCCATTTGATTGGGCGAGGACTTTCAACGCCTGCAGGAATGGAATCCGGCGCGGGATTTCGCGAACTGATTCGGCAACGCCTATCTCCTCCGCAATCAGCCTGACCCGATACAATGCGTCGTCGTTCGGCTGGGCGCTTGTTCCAACGAAGTTGAGCCGAATGCGCGCCGCCAAGGCAGGTTCGGCCGAGCGTAGCTTGGCAAAAGCTCGTAACAGCACACGCACAGTCGGGCCAACTTTTGGCCAATACGTTC
>ODAK010005494.1_pt1 | contig 12879 bp, 13 predicted proteins | sample 1539591 | NCBI WGS metagenome assembly ODAK01 (sample SAMEA3539303, study PRJEB22396) | soil metagenome | biome: tundra; feature: field; material: soil | place: USA | collected 2010-05 | depth 0.15 m | reverse complement strand
CGCCCGCTCTCTCTGCGACGTCCCTGATACCGGCTGGCATTTCTTCTCCGTTCCTCACCTCTTTTTCCCCAGATCTTTCGGCTCACGGCAGCTTTCTTACTCGTGGCTAGGCTCTCGCGGCGCAGGTTCAGACACGGCCTTTGGAGTAGGAGGCGATACCATCATTAAATGTTCCTTGACACCCTAGCACCGCGCATGTCACAAGGCAAACTGTTTGCGTAAGCGGTTACCGTAAGCGTTTGCCCAGTTGCATGAAGCTAGTCAAGTGACGGGACGCCGCTCATGCGGCGTTGCAGTCGTGATATAAATTGCCCGATGCGCCTCAAGCTGATCAGTTGCGAAGTTCTGTTCCGCGAAATGTGCGACGCCTGTGCCCATTCGCCGCATCAGGTGGACTTGGAATTCTTACCGAAAGGCCTGCACGACTTGGGCGCCAAGGCGATGGCGGAAAAGATTCAGGGAGTTGTGGACCGCGCGCCGGAAGGCGTTTACGAAGCGATTCTGCTCGGTTACGGACTCTGCGGCAATGGGCTCGATGGGCTGACCGCGCGGCATACGCGCCTGGTGCTGCCGCGCGCGCACGACTGCATCGCGCTGCTGATGGGCAGCCGCGAACGCTACCAGACATACTTCGACGGCAACCCGGGCACCTACTACCAGTCGACCGGATGGCTGGAGCGCGGCAAAGGCTTGCAACAGTTGACGCACAACACGATGGGGTTCGACGAGCCGCTGGAAGCGATGATTCGCAAGTACGGCGAGGACAACGGGCGTTACCTCTACGAAGAGATGACGCGCTACCGCTCGCAGTACCGCAAGCTCACGTTCATCGAGACGGGACTCGAGGCAAACGGGAAGTTTCTTGCCGAGGCGTCCACTGAAGCCAACGAGAAGGGCTGGAGTTTCGAACGGTTGCCGGGCGACCTAACCTGGCTGCGACGCATGGTCGAGGGCGAGTGGGCGGAAGCTGAATTTGTTGTCGCCGAACCGGGCCAGCGCATCGTAGCCAGCTACGACACGGGTGTGGTAAAGGTGAAGCCATGACGCGATTTGCGCGTAGCCGTTCGTGAAGCTCGAACTCCATTCCCAAGCGCGGCAGACGCTGGCTGATCAGCTCTTTGCGGCGGGCGTCGAATTCCCCTGTGGCGGTGAGAGTGCCTGCGGTGGTTGCAAAGTGCGGGTGCTCGCCGGGGAGGTACCGGTCACCGCGACGATGCGGCAAGCGCTCAGCGAAAAAGAGATCGGCGACGGCTGGCGGCTGGCTTGCTGCGCGTCCGCAGCGGGACGCGTTGTGGTCGAGGTGGAGCAGTGGTCCCCGCGCGTGCTCACCGACGAAGCGCAGGTGCCGATCGAGCCGCGTCCGGGGCAGGGTGCGGTTATCGACCTGGGCACAACGACGCTCGTGGTACAGGTGGTCGATCTAACCAGCGGTGAAGTTCAGCGGGTGGAGATCGCGCTCAACCCGCAGGCGCGCTACGGGGCCGACGTGATGAGCCGCCTGCAATGCGATCTGCGCCAACCGGGCGAACTGGGCTGCCTCATTCGCCAATCGCTCGGAGGGATGCTGGGCAACGAGCCGCTCCGCGAGGTGCTGGTCGCGGGCAATACTGCGATGCACCATCTCTTCTGCGGCCTCGATGTGGAGCCGCTGACTCGAGCGCCGTTCGCCTCACCCACCCTGGGCGGCTACCGCTTCGAGGAGTCGGATTTCGGCTGGCCCGGGCCGGTCGAATTCCTGCCCTGCCTGGGCGGATTCGTCGGCAGCGATCTGCTGTGCGGCATCGTGGCCACGCAACTCGACGAGCGGGCGCGGCCATGCGCGCTTTTCGACATCGGCACGAATGGTGAGGTGGTGGTGGGGTCGGCTCAGGGGATTGTATGTGCCTCGACGGCGGCTGGCCCGGCTTTTGAAGGCGGGCGCATCGGCGCGGGGATGCGTGCGGGCACGGGTGCGATCGACACGGTGCATGTGCGCGACGGCGGGCTCGAGTGCCACGTCATCGGCGGCGGAACGGCGCGCGGCATCTGCGGCAGCGGGCTGGTGGACGCGGCGGCATGCGGCCTCGAACTGGGCCTGATCGGCGCCAACGGGCGTCTGACCAACCCCGACAAGCGCTTGTCGCTAGTCGAGGACATCTCCCTGTCGCAGGGTGACATCCGCGAGCTGCAACTGGCCAAAGGCGCGATGGCGGCGGGTCTGCGCATGCTTGCCGGTGCAGGCGTTGAAAAACTCTACCTGGCGGGCGCGTTCGGCAATTACATTCGCCAGACGAGCGCTCGCGTCATCGGACTGCTGCCCGAGGACCTGGCAGTGGAGCCGGTGGGCAACAGCGCGCTGCGCGGCGCGCGCGCGCTACTACTCACGCCCTCCATGCGTCACGCGCGATTGCGGAAGGTTGCGGCATTGTCGCAGCATGTCGAGCTCGCGGCCGACTCCGATTTCCAATATAGGTACGCCGAGATGATGGCGCTCGCCCGCTACCGCCTCAACGGATGAGTATTCTATGGCAGCAGCGATTTCACTTCAACACTGCGCGGTTCAGAACCGGGCTTGCGCCGAAACCGAAATCTCTCCTGAATCTGCAATCCGCGAGTTTATGGATGGTCTGGGGTCAATTGAGAAATCTGTTCGCGGCGAGGCAGTGTCTGGAACAACCAGCTATCACTGGCACCCTATGCGCGCAGCGCACCCTTACGCAGTTCGCGAGCGAGCGCGACCGCTGCGTTTGCATTCTCACCGAAGCCGTCCGCTCCTATTTCCTGGGCGTACCGCTGAGTCACCGGAGCGCCGCCGATCAGAACTTTGACCTTATCGCGGATTCCAGCATGCGCGAACGCTTCAATCGTCGTTTTCATAGCCGGCATCGTGACCGTGAGCAGGGCGGAGAGGCAGACGATGTCGGGAGTCTTCTCTTGTATCGCATCGATGAACCTGTCGGGAGATACATCGGTACCGAGATCGGTTACATCAAAGCCTCCACCCTCCAGCATGGAGCCGACGAGGTTCTTCCCTATATCGTGCAAATCCCCTTTCACCGTGCCGATGACGACGCGGCCCACTGGTTCGGCCCCGCTTTTCGCCAGCAGCGGGCGCAGCAGTTGCATCGCAGCTTTCATCGCCCTGCCTGATAACAAAAGTTCTGGAACGAAATAATCCTGGCATTCGAAGAGCCGTCCTACTTCGTCCATGGCTGGAATCATCGTGCCCTTGATAATGGTTATCGGGTCGAGGCCCGCCTCGAGTGCTCGCGCGGTCTCCGCAGCAGAAAGTGTGGCGTTGCCATCTAGAATTGCTTGGTGAAGTTTTTTGAGATCGGCCATGTTTCCCTCTCGAATGCGGTTCCAGGTGAAAGAAGTTTTGGCATGTTTTCCAGCGAAATACCCTTCGCTTCCGGATATTAGACAGCACCTCGAAGACTACGCGCTACTTCATGCCCAGCTATTCATAGATTCCGCACTCCTTTGCCATTGCAACGAGGGCGTGAACGTTTTCAGGCGGCGTAGTCGCTGGCATGTCGCAGCCGGCAGTCAGGATGAAGCGCCCTTTTGGCTTCCAGACGGAGATGAGCTTGCGGGTTGCTTCCCGCACCTGCGCGACCGTCCCCCGGGCCAGGACGCCGCTGGGGTCGATGTTTCCATACAGTACGTGGCGCTGTCCGGCGGTTTGTTTGGCTTTCACGGCGTCGGTTTTGTAGTCGAGCTCGAAGCCGCAGGATCCGTATTCTGCCAGCATGGCGAGGATTTTGCTGGCATCACCGCAAATGTGAATCACCACGAAGATGCCATCAACGGCAAGGTCTTTCACCAGGCGTTCCTCGTACGGACGCGCAAAGCGATCGAACATGCGGGGGGAAACGACGTCCGGGCCACCCAGGCTATCGCCCAGCGAGGTGAAGTGGGCGCCGGCCTTGGCCAGCGCCCGATGGACGGCAAGATGGCTTTGGTAGCAAATCTCCAGGAGTTCGGCGATGCGCGGATTGTCTGGCTGTTCGGCGAGCTCCATCAGGAAATCCTCGATGCCCCGCACCAGGCAGGCGAGACTGAAAGCGGCCTGGTCGGCGTTGCCTCGAATGGCAATTTCGCCGCCCACTTGTTTGGACATCAGCCGGACGGCCTCGAGCAGAGCGGGGATGCGACCATCCGTCTCAGGGTTTATCACTTTCAAGCGGTCAACTTCGTCGAGGCTGCGGATGGCCGGTGCCTCGATGTGGCCGGGTTCGTTGGGGGCACATTTCGACACGGCACCTAGGGCTTCGGCCAGCATGGTGGTATCCGTATCCACCATAATGCAGTCGTGCTCGTATTTCTCCAACGCCTGCAGATGGACGCGGGCAATGACTTCAGGGTCAACTCGGTAGTCTTCCAGACGGACACCCGCTTCGCGCGCGGCCATCAAGAAATTGGGGAGGGTGACGGGCACACGATCTGGGATTCCGCCCGCCAGAACTGTTCTTACCCGCTCAAGAGAGTTCATATCGTAGCCTCCGAAAAATGACGCCGTCGTCGTAGCTCGCCACGCGGCGATGGCCAGGTGCAACTACCAGGAATTCCTTCGGGTTCTTCCTCCATGTTATTCCTGTTCTCCGGCTTCACGGTGGTCTCCCGCCAGTGGTCGAAGGCAAGACTATCAGGCCTTCATCCGTCGATTGGAAAAGCTACTCTTTTGAATATCCCACCGTTGGTATATAAGGGTCTGTTGGTGTCCGTGTCCGCTTTTTTACGAATCTTTACGCCGCGCCTGAGCTGGCTTCCGGAAGGCAAAGATGATTCGAGTGGGGTTGGTAGGTTTTGGCATGGGCGCGCGCGTTTTTCACGCTCCGGTGCTTTCGTCCGTCGAAGGATTCGCCCTGGCCGCCGTTGTCGAGCGTCACACAGACAACGCCGCGGAACACTATCCCGGCATCACTACTTACCGTTCGCTCGATGCCATCCTCGAAGACAAAACACTCGGCCTGCTCGTCGTGGCCACACCCAGCGGAAGCCACTTTCACACGGCCAGGCAGATTCTCGAAGCCGGCAAGAACGTGGTGGTGGACAAGCCGTTGGCCCTTGCCTCAGCCGAGGTGGCAGAGTTGATTGGGCTGGCCTTAGCCAGAAACGCGCTCCTCGCGCCTTTCCATAACTGCCGCTGGGACTCGGATTTCCGAACCATTCGAGAATTGCTGCACGAAAGCCCTCTGGGTCGCTTGGTCCACTTCGAGTCAAACTTCGACCGCTGGCGGCCGGTAACCAGGGCAGCCTGGAAAGAAGACCCGGTGTTGGGCGGTGGGCTTCTGCAGGATATAGGAACTCATCTCGTCGACCAGGCGCTGGTGCTCTTCGGCAAGCCCGAATCGGTGGACGCCGAGGTGCTCCGCGAGCGCGACGGCCTGGGCTCCGACGATTCTTTTACGCTGCGGTTGCGTTATCCGGGCTTCTCGGTCACGTTGGGCGCCAATCGCCTCTCTTCGCTGGCGCGGCCCCGCTTCCACCTGCGCGGAACCAGGGGAAACTTCTGGAAATGGGGGCTTGACCCGCAGGAGGCCGCGCTCAACAAAATCACCCGTATCGACAGTCCGGCATGGGGACAGGAGCCAACCGCCGACTGGGGCACGCTCAGCGTGGACATAGACGGCGGCATGGTCACCCGGCCCGTCACCTCCATCCCTGGCGACTACCGGCTCTACTATGAGGGCATCCGCGACGCACTCCTGGGCAAGTCGCCCGCTCCGGTGACGGCCCTGGCGGCGTGGCATGTTGCGCGCCTACTGGAGTGGGCCACGATGAGTTCAGAACAGCATCGCGAGATTTCTTGCGACTGGACCGAGGAGCCGGAAGAGGGTCCTACCCAGGGGTCCGACTCCTCAACGGCATGGTGCTCTGCGAGCAGCCTGCCTCCCCCTGGTACATCTAGCTTAGCGCGGAGAATCGAGAACACGATGAAACCAATCAAGACGGCAATTTTCGGCACAGGCTTCATAGGCCGTGTGCACCTCGACGCGGTGCGACGGTTGGAATCGGTCGAGGCCGCTGCCATTGTAGACACGAACATCGACCTGGCACAGCGTCTGGCTGCGGGCTTCGCCATCCCCATGGCGGCGGACTACCGGACAGTCTTGCGCGATCCCACCATCGGTGCAGTCCACATCTGCACGCCTAACGCGCAGCACTTTTCCATGGCCAAGGAGGCACTCGAAGCCGGCAAACACGTGGTGTGCGAAAAACCGTTGGCCACGACCGTCGAAGAGGCCGAAGAACTCGTCGCCTTGGCCACCGAGAAGGGCTTACGGAACTGTGTCTGCCACAGTTTGCGCTATTACCCCATGGTGCAGCAGTTGCGCCGCATGCGCGAAGCCGGCGACCTGGGCGAGATCCTCATTATCCAAGGCACGTATTCGCAGGACTGGTTGCTGTACGACACGGACTGGAACTGGCGCATCGACTCCAAGGCTGGCGGTCCTTCGCGCACAATGGCCGACATAGGCTCGCACTGGTTTGACATGGCCGAGCACGTCACCGGCCTGCGTATCACTTCGCTTTGTGCCGATCTTCAGACCTTCCACACCACGCGCAAGCAGCCAAAACACTCGATCGAGACCTTTGCCAACAAACTGCTCGGCCCGGAAGACTATATTGCGACAGCCGTGGATACAGAAGACTTCGGCGCGGTGATCTTCCGCGTGGGCACGCGCACGCGCGGCAGCGTCGTCGCCAGCCAGGTCTCCGCAGGACGCAAGAACCGGCTCAGCATCGAGGTTTACGGCACAAAATCCTCGGCGGCCTGGGACCAGGAGCGGCCCAACGAACTCTGGGTTGGCCGCCGCGACGCCGGCAACCAGCTCATCCTCAAGGATCCGTCGTTGCTCAAGTCCGAGGCGCGCAGCTACGCCGACCTGCCCGGTGGCCATGGTGAAGGCTACGGCGATACCTTCAAGCAGATCTTCCGCCGCTTTTACGCATCGATTGGCGCATCCGGCGTTGATCCCGAATACCCGCAGTTCGCCGATGGTTTGCGGCAACTCAGAATCCTCAAGGCTGAGATGGAGAGCCATCGAACGCGACGCTGGATCGATGTTCTCGCACGCTAAATCGGTAATCGACAGATATTTCGGCGGATGTTGATCGTCGCCGCCATCTTCGTCTATGGAACTCTGGCGTTGCCGCCATTTCTCTTGAAAACGTCCCACCATGGCCCGCTAGCAACTGCGCACTTCTAGTTGCATGGACCTCGCGATCGAGGTTACCTTGGGATCATAGTACTCATATACTCGCGACTTGAATGTGCGCGCACAGACAAGCATTAATCCGACACTGAATATTCCATATTGATTTCTGGCAATATGCAACTCACCTTGGTGCTACTGTTATCTATTTTCGCTCGAATTTCTGTCGGATCAACTGTATTAAACTCGAACATACCAAAATGATGCATCAGCAATATCGGAATATGCACTTGTCGACAAATATCAACCGCCTCTTCAAACGTGAAATTGCCGGGCACACCGCGACTTTGTCTAAGTGCATCTCGTCCGTTTATAGGCAACAATGCGATGTCGATCTTATACTTTTGAAGATTGGGAACCAATTGTGGATATGGGACGCAGTCTCCGCTGTGGTAGACGCTGATTTTACCGATGTTCATGATATACCCTAAATAACGATGGTCGTTGTTTTGATTTGTTTCAATGTTCACATGAGCAGAGGGGATTGCGTGAACCCGTATTTTGGAAGTAAGTTGAATGGACTCATCAGCATTGATTGGCCGGATTTGCGTTAGAGGAATTCCTCTCTCAATCGCTGCCTTTTGTTCGGAACGAGGAATAATAAACAAACAGTCACGATTATTCTCCGCCAATACCGGCAGCGTGCCGGGGTCCATATGATCTGAATGACGATGCGTACACAACACAAAATCCAGTTTATTAATCTCTTCAGGCCGAACAGGCGGCGGCGCCATGCGAATGTGCGGGAATTCACTTCCCTCATATTTGTCGGCCAAGGAATTAGATAAGTAAGGATCGATCATGATACGGGTATCCGCATATTGAAACGCAAACCCAGCCTGTCCTAGCCACCAGAATGAAAGGCCAGTCGATTGTGCAGGAGAGAAAAACACTCTGGTGGCATTACACTTTGTTTGCTGAACGCTTATCATAAGGCATTACATAGACTTGGCATTCAGATCTTCACAATTACTTTTTATCGTTTCCCAATTACCGGCAGCTATGTTCTCTTTTGACGCGATCCAAGTTCCTCCCACTGCCAGTACAAATGCTTTTGATAAATAATCGCGATAATTGTTCACGGCAATTCCACCGGTTGGAATAAACTTCACACCAGTGTGCGCATAAGGTGCAGCCAGACTTGAAAGCATGTTAAGGCCACCTGCCGCTTCCGCTGGAAAGAATTTCAAGACGCGGACACCCATATCGAGTGCTATTTCTATGTCCGAAGGCGTCATAATGCCCGGTGAAAAGGGAAATTCCAATTTCAAAGCGGCCTTAAGGACCTTGGGGTTCAATCCTGGCGCGACACCGAATTTTGCGCCAGAGTCCACGGCTTTGTTTAGATTGTCAATCGTGAGAATTGTGCCAGCGCCAACCAGTAAATCGGGGCGTTCTTTTGCCAGGATCGATATCACGTGGGCAGCTGCTTCTGTGCGAAATGTAATTTCTGCCACGGGCAACCCCCCTTGAATCAAGGCATCTGCCAGTGCCAATGCGCGATCGACATCTTCAATGGCGATTACCGGAACGACTTTGGCTTGTTTGATTCTCTCGTAGATCATTTCCCATTGTCCAAATTAGCCAATAAATTGTCGACGGCCGATTCCATTGCCCGATCCACACTCTCATTGGTGAATCCACCAATATGCGGCGTGGCGATAACATTCTCATGCCGAAGCAGTTCGATCTCGTCAGGCGGCTCAGTCCGAAAAACGTCTACAGCCAGGCCAGCGACATGGCCGCGCTTAATAGCTTCCAGGACATCATGTTCCTGTAGCAATGTCCCTCTGGCCGTGTTGATGATATAGACTCCTCTCTTCATTCTTCCAATCGTATGAGCACAAACGAGCGCTTCTCCGCCAGGTAATGGAGGGCAATGCAAACTCACAATATCCGATTGTGATAGCACATGATCCAATGAACCATAGTGAAAAGGTAGAGAGGGCCCAAGAAAGTCGGTTCGCACAGGGTCATAAGCCAATACACGCATACCAAACCCCAAAGCCAGACAAGCGACTTCTCGGCCGATACTGCCGCATCCGACCAGGCCCAACGTTCGGCCTTTTAGTTCGATACCATTCCTTCGGTTCCACTCGCCTTGCCTTAATTGGGCATCGCTATAGGGGATCGCCCTGGTTGCGGAAAGAATCAAAGCCATGGTAAGCTCAGCCACCCCACGGGCGTTAGCGCCCTCGGCTCTGCATACTTTGATGTTCAACTTCCTTGCAGCGTCCAAGTCAATGTTATCAAGGCCGCTTCCATTACGGCTGATTACGCGCAGAGATCGGGCCGACTCCAGAACCTTTGCAGTCACTGGCTCGACGCCAGCCAGGAAACCAACACAATCGGGCAATAATTGCGTAAGCTCACCTTCCGTAGGAAATCTCCCTGCCGGGGAACAAACGACTGTGTACCCAGCCCGCTCAAGCCTTGACAAAGATACATGCCCGCTCTGTGTTACCGACCTCGGAGTAACAAGTATTGTCTTCGTCTTAACCCTCCATCACACGCAGTCTGCGTCTGCCCTACTATTCTATTACTATCTCATTCTCTCTTTCTGCTAACCCTCTAAGAAATCCCTCGGTTGCGATATCTCCGTAGTTCTGACCGGCATTCCCAGGGTAGCCACAAACTATCGTCTTCTGGTTTCAGTTTGGTTAAACTTCTCCCTTTCTCGGACGCTAGCGGCGATTCGCGCCAACTCATCAAATACCAGGCCCGCTGTTGGAATGTGAACATGAAAAACCTCGGCAATCACGCGCGTCCATCCATGAAGAAAATAAATCCACCCATCTTCGACTGTGAGGTGTCGTCGTTCACTCTGTGCACGCGCCTGATCTAAGAACAGCAGATCGCCGCGATAGTTAAAATCCCATGCTATGCCGTTTTCAGGAAATTGTGCAGCGTCGGTCAGGGGAGACCCTGGAGCGTCTTTGCCAAGCCCCGTTGCGTTAATCACCAGTGAACCGGGCTTCAATTTACAACAAATGTGATCACTCGTTTCCAAATTGGAAGTGTGATGGTATTCAACAGGGATATTGGCTCCCAACTGTTTGTGTATGTCCTTCATTTGTTCAAGACGCGGTATTGTTCTGTTGGTCACAACAATTCTTGCCGGGCGATTATTGGCGTGTGTTTGTTTCATTAGATACCAGGTAACAGCGATGGATGAACCACCGGCGCCCAAAACCAGGACTTCCGCCCCCGTCTCTTTCCAATAGTTGGCAGGCAGAAAAGCTTCTAAGGACAAACCGCAGCTGATCGGATCTTTTGCATGTCCCACCAATTTATGGTCTCGTTTTGAAATACTGCTGATTTCTCCCATGAGTTCAGCGTATTCATCCACAATCTCAAACTGATCACGGCAGGCTTTAAGCAGATCAAGTTTATGTGTAGTAACCAGCGAACCGAGTGAAAGCGGATCTTCCTTTATGAACTGTACAGCGCAGCGATACCTTTCAGGCTCGTCATGCCATTTGAAATCCATTCCTTTTATTTGACAGTCACCCAATTGTAAATACTTTGCCCATTCGGGAAATACCTTCATAATGGACGATTTCAACGTGGTGACGCCAATGAAATATATGGTTGGTTTGTGCGCAGCTTCATAAATCAACTGTGTCATTTCGAGCTCTATGTTGCGAAGGGAACGGTTGTTCTCCCGTGGGGTGTGAAAAACACCCTCATCATAGGTGGTCTAGTATTCCGGGCAAGGTCACAGGCATGAGGAAAGCCAGCACAGCGCTGCTGGGCCAGAAGACTCAAGCGTCGTCCCCTGCCCCCAGAACTCATCTCCGCTGAAAACGAATGACAAAACGTAACCGGAAACTCGGAATCCCCCTGGTACAGCAGACGGAAGCACCTCACCTGCAATCAGGGGACGATCGCGCATTTCATTCATAAGCTGAGACAGCCTTACTTAAACAGGTGCTAATATCAAACTGGCGGCTCCGATGGCCTGCCCTTCCGTGCCAAGGGATGAAAGTTCAATACCATCAAAGTGTTCGAGATACCAACGGCTAGCAAGCCGATTCATGGTTCTGCGAATAGGCTCGACCAAAAGGGAACCTCCTTGAGCGACTCCTCCCGCAAGGACAATCACATCAGGACGAAAAATATGGAGATAGGATGTGAGAGCGACTCCAAGATAAAAACCAACTTGATCCATGATGTCTTTGGCTACCACGTCACCAACCAACGCCGCTTCAGTAACATCACGCGCTTCGAGGTCGCCCTTTTCAGTCTTGATCTTGGCGAGAAGTGTAGACCTACCTCGTTCAATCTCAAGTAGGGCGCGGCGCCTGATGCCTGGCCCTGAAACCAACGGTTCCAGACAGCCCCGGCCGCCACAGGAGCACTCAACGTTACCGTTTGGATCCACAATGATCATCCCCGTATCACCTGAGCCATCCCATGAGTAACGCAAAAGGCCGTACTCTCGTGTGACGAAGCTAGTGCACACTCCCGTTCCTATAGCCATGAGCAGCATTCGCTCATGGTTACGCCCACAGCCAAATCGAAATTCGGCAACCCCGGCCGCACTCAGGTCATTTATTATTGTGATCGACGACCCAAAAGCGTCACGAAGGGGGGGATACATCGGGAAACCTTCGAGGCTGCGCATGTTATTCGTTTGCCGTTGTACAAAGTCTTTACCTTCGCAGAATTGAGGAACCGCAAACCCTACACCCTCTATGTCGAAACCCGCGCTGAGGGCCCGATCATGAAAGGTGCGTGTCTCTTTTATGATAGTCTCCACAATGTTCTCTGCCTGCGATCCTCTTGGAGTAAGGAAGGTGTCACGCAGATTGATCCTTCCATCCTCGCTAATAAGGACCAATTTCGTATTTGTTGCCCCTATGTCCACCCCGATTGCATAGCATGACATATTCTTCTCGCTTATCGTTCAACCTATGCAAAACAACGCAAACCTAAGAGGTGAAAGAGCCTAAAGATGGCATACTATTTGCAAATTCCTTCTTAACCATTTGCCGCCCGTTCGTCCCTTCCATCCGTGGGCCATTCTGGTAATGTCACGCCACACGTCGACGCTCTTTCCGATCAATCGAAAGTTCCGGCGGGTCAGACGATCTACTGACGAAAGTATAAAGGGTTGTACAGGGCAGCGTAGTGATGGGTATCACTGCTACGTGTGATTCTCTAGCAGGCTGCTGAAAAACTACTCCCAATCCAGAGCCGTGTATGTTACGAAAAAGCATGCGAGGAGCGGACGATCAGCAGAACCATATATTCAGTTACTTGTCGCCGGAGGAACGGGTGCGAAACGACCATCCGCTGCGCGCCATCCGGGCCATGGTGGACGAGGCGCTGACCCAGTTGTCAGGGCAGTTGGACGCGATGTACGCCAGCTTGGGCGGCCGTCGATTGCGCCGGAGAGGTTGTTGCGAGCTCTTCGTGCTCGTGGGGATTCGTGGTCGCAAATCCAGACCGAACTAGGGGTGAGCAAGGGCACCGCACAGAGAGCCTTTGCAGGCTTGCCCAAAATTGCCTAGCCGAGTTTTGGGCTCGGCTTCCACTCCGGGATCTCGTGTCCACGGTCAGATTTCATCGTCGCACGACTGAGAATACACGCCGAGCTTCAGGCCGACTCGCTAGCTCAGGAAGAAGTCCAACGGCCTTCGATAGACTCGTGCCAGGGTGCCTAACTCCACTA
>ODAK010005493.1_pt1 | contig 12879 bp, 15 predicted proteins | sample 1539591 | NCBI WGS metagenome assembly ODAK01 (sample SAMEA3539303, study PRJEB22396) | soil metagenome | biome: tundra; feature: field; material: soil | place: USA | collected 2010-05 | depth 0.15 m | reverse complement strand
TCCGGGGTGGCCTTGGCGGCGGTCAGCCGGGCCGGCAGGTCCGCGCCGGTGACATACGGCAGCCCGGCCTCATACGCCTGTTCGCGGAGGCGCAGCGCGTCGTTGAACACGACCCGCGCGCACCCGAACGCCCGCGCCAGCGCGGAACGCTGCCCGCGGGTGGGGTAGAGGCGGTAGCTGTACCGGAGCTGCATTTCGCTATTATATTCGTTTTCATGGCCGGTTACGGGGACATCCGCACTGGCAGGCACTGCGTGTTCGTGGTGCACGCCCACCTGGTTTTCGTCACCAGGTACGGCATCCCGTGTTCAGCTCGCAGCACCTGGGACGCATGGAAGAGATCATGCGGGACGTCTGCACGGACTTCGAGACCGGCCTGGCCGAGTTCAACGGCGAAGCCAGCCACGTCCGCCTGCTGGTGAACTTCCCGCCGAAAGTCGCCCTGTCCCGGCTGGTGAACTCCCTCAAGGGCGTGTCGTCCCGGCGGCTGCGGCAGGAATTCCCCGAACTGCGGCGGCACTACTGGAAGGCGGACCGGCTGTGGTCCGGGTCCTACTTCGCCGGGTCCGCCGGCGGCGCACCCATCACGGTCCTGCGCCAGTACATCGAACAGCAGGACAGGCCCGCCTGATATCAGCCGGGGTCCGTCCGCCTTCACCACCGGCCTGAAGGCCGGCGCACTAGCGGACATTTCGGTAACGGCGTGGATCAGCGGCAGCAGAACTTAGCCCACCAGTGGCCCAGTTACAGGGCCGCGAGCCGGGCGGCCAGCAGGCGTCGTTCGGGTGCGCTGGTTGCGAGTTCGGCCGCTGTCCGCAGTTCCTCCCGGGCCTGCGGGATCCGGCCGAGCCTGCGCAGGGCGTCAGCCCGCGCGGCGTGCCACCAGTGCGACCGCTGACCGCCGGCCCCGGCTGAGGCATTTGCGGCTGAGGCGTCAAGCGCGGCAAGCTGAGCCGCCGGGCCATCGCGTTCGCCGATCGCGATGGCCCGGTTCAGGGCCACCGCCGGGTTGGGCGCCAGGCGCAGCATCAGGTCAAACAGTGCCACGATGCGATCCCAGTCGGTCGCTTCCCAGCGTGCCGCCGTACTGTGGCAAGCCGCCAGATGCGCTTGCAGCTGATAGGGCCCAGCCACCCGTCCGACCTTCGCACGCCGCGGCCAGGAAAGCCTGCCCCTCGGCAATGGCCGCATGATCCCAGCGAGAACGATCCTGATCCGCCAGCAGCACCGGCGAACCATCCTCGTTCACCCGCGCCGCCCTGCGGGCCGAGGTGAAGAGCAGCAGCGCGAGCAAGGAGCTGACTTCCGCCTCACCCGGCATCAGCTCGTTCAGCAGCCGCGCCAGCCGCACCGCCTCGGCGGCCAGGTCAACCGCCAGCACATCGTCCCCGGCACTCGGCGCGTGCGCCTCGGTGAAGATCAGGTGCACGACGGCCAGCACCGCAGGCAGCCGCTCCGGAAGCTCGGCGTCCGACGGCACCCGGTAGGGGATCTGCGCGTGCTTGATTTTCTGCCGAGCCCGCACCAGGCGCTTGGCCATCGTCGCCTCAGGCACCAGGAACGCTCGCGCGATCGCCGCCACCTCGAGCCCGGCGATGGTGCGTAGCGCCAGCGCCACCTGTGCTTCCCGCGCGAGCGCCGGGTGGCAGCAGGTGAAGACCAGGCGCAGCATGTCGTCCCTGACCGCACTGTCCGGGGACGTCATCTCCAGCACCTCCTCGGCCACGTCGGGCACAGATGACGGCGCTGGCCAGCCGAACGCGGCTGCGGTTTCCTTGGCCGGCCGCGCGTTCTCGTGCCGCAAGATGTCGTAGGCCTTGTGGCGGGCGGTCACCGCCAGCCAGTTCCGCGGCTCGTCGGGCACTCCGCTGCGCGGCCAGGTGTGCAGGGCTGCGATCGCGGCTTCCTGCACGGCGTCCTCGGCGAGCTGCATGTCACCCAGGACCCGGATCAGGGTCGCCAGTACCCGGCGACCCTCGATCCGGACCGTTTCGGCCAGCTGCTCCTGCGGGGTCACGCGTTCGCGGGCTCGCTCACGCGTCCGCGCGCGGACGCGGCCCGCCCATCGGCACCACCGGGCGGAGCTCGACCTTGCCGCGCCAGGCGGCGGGGATCTGCGCGGCCCATTTGCTCGCCTCGTCCAGGTCGGCCGCCTCGAGCAGGAAGAAGCCGCCGAGCACTTCCTTGGCTTCGGCGTAAGGCCCGTCGGTGACCATGACGTCGCCGCCCAGGCCGTCGGCCACGGTGATCGTGGTGGCGGTGTCAAGCGGGTGTAGCGCCTCCCCGCCGCGCAGCACCCCGGCCGCCGCAGCGGCCGCGGCGAAGTCATTATAGCCGGCTGAGAACTTCTCTTCCTCCGGCGTCGTCCAGTAGCTGTCCGCCGGGTAGTACAGCAGCGCCGTATAGAGAGCCATGATCGTTTCCTTCCTCGCCGGCGGCGTCATGCCGCCTCTCATTATCAGGACGATTAACCCCCGCCCGCGAGGACAACGAGGCCGCCCGAGCGTATCGAGCGGCGAGCCGGGCTGACCGGCTTAGTGCACGTGGAAGCGCCAGTCGTCCGGCACCCGTCCGGCGGGCCCGGGCACCGGCTGGTCAAGCGGGTGACTCTCCGGCCGTGCCAGCGCCGGCCCCTCGTACATGTCCTTGGACTCGTAGCTGTAGAACCAGTCTTCGCCGGGCTCGAAGCTGCGGATGAACGGGTGCCCGCTGGCGGCCGCATGGGCGGACGCGTGCTGCGCAGGGGAGGTGTCGCAGCACCCGATGTGCCCGCACTGCGCGCACCGCCGCAGGTGGACCCACCACCCGCTGACCTCGTCGCATTCAACGCAGCCCGTTCCGCTCGGCGGCACCGAAGGGTCAATCCCTGCTATCTCACTCATGCAGCTCTCCTAGTTCGGCAGGCCGGCCCCGCCGCCGGCGGGCGCCGACAGCGGGCCAAGCGCGGCGTCGTGCACGGCGTCCGGACCGTCCGGCACCGCGACGGGCGCCGACTCCGGCGCGGTCACCGGCAGCCGCACCCGGAAACGCGTGTCGCCCGGCGTTGATTCCAGCGACAGATCCCCGTGGTGCTTGTTCACTACGATGCGCCACGAAATGTCCAGCCCCAGCCCGGTCCCTTCGCCCACCGGCTTGGTGGTGAAGAACGGCTCGAATATCCGCCGCTGGATATCCGCGGGCACTCCCGGCCCGGTATCGCCGAACTCCACGCATACCTGGTCCCGGTCCAGCTCGGTCCGCACGGTCAGCGTTCCCGAGTCCTTCATGGCCGACACCGCGTTGTCGATCAGGTTCGTCCACACCTGGTTCAGCTCGCCCGCGTAGGCCGGGATGTGCGGCAGCGACCGGTCGTAGTCCTTCACCACGTGGATCCCGGAAGGGATCTTGCCGCCCAGCATCAGCAGCGTGCTGTCCAGCAGTTCGTGCACGTCCACCACCTGGTACGGCGCCCGGTCCAGCTGCGAGTACTGCTTGGCCGCGCCGACCAGGGTGGAGATCCGGGTGGTGGAGTCCTCGATCTCGTTCATCAGCAGCTCGGTCTCGGCGGTGTAGTTCAGCCACCGCAGCGCCCCCTCCAGCGTGGCCGGGTCCACCGCCGCCTCGACGTGATCGAGCCACGCCACGTCGAGCCCGGCGGCCACGAAAGTCGGGGCCAGGTCCCACCCGCCGGCGATATGGTGCGCGTCAAACCAGTCGGCGACCTCGTCTTCCCGGTCGGAGGCGTCCATCGGCGACAGCGCCAGCGCCTTGGGGACCCGCTCGGCCGCATCTTCCTGCAGCCGGATCAGCGTCTCCAGCGTGGTCCGGTCGTACGGTCCGGCCGCGATCATGCCCAGCTTGTGCCGCATCCCGGCGACCCGCTCGCGCAGCGACGCGGTGGCCCGGACCGCGGCCGCAGCCGGGTTGTTCAGCTCGTGCGTCAGTCCCGCCGACAGCGAGCCCAGCGCGAGCAGCCGCTCCCGCTGCCCGATCGCCTGCTGGGTGCTCTTGACGCCGAAGAACAGCCCCTCGAGCAGGTGCACCGCCATCGGGAACCACTCGTGCATCAGCTCGGCGAACACGTCGGCGTCGAGCACGAAGAACCGGGACGGCTCGGTCACCCGCAGCGAGTTGTTGTAGCGCTGCTGCACCCGGTCGCCGAGATAGGCCTGGAAGGCCCCGGTGTACACCCCCCGCTCGGTGGTCCGGCCCACCTCGATGTCGTCGGTCCCGACCCGCCGCAGCAGCACCACGCCGCCTTCCAACAGCACGTAGAAGCAGGTCGCCGGCGCTCCCTCGGTGTACACCAGCCCCGGCTGGATCAGCTCGACGTACCCCCGCTCGCACAGCCACTGCAGCTGGTCCTCGGTGAGTTTCTCGAACAGGAACAAGGTCCGCAGCTCATCGACCCCGCACGGCAGCGGGCCCGACACCTCGGCAGTGTCGCTCATGTCTTCTCCAGGTAACGATGCACGAGCATGACGGCCAGCGCCCCTTCCCCGACCGCCGACGCCACGCGCTTGGCCGATTCCGCCCGCGCGTCCCCGGCCACGAACACCCCGGGCACGCTGGTCTCCAGGTGATAGGGCATCCGGTCGAGCTCCCAGCCGCGCGGCCGCTCGCCGCCCATCGACAGGTCGGGGCCCGCGATCACGAACCCCCGCTCATCCCGCGCCACCACCCCGTCCAGCCAGTCGGTCAGCGGCGCCGCCCCGATGAACAGGAACAGCAGCTGCGCGTCGACGTTCCCCGTGGACCCGTCCGCGGTGCTGCGCAGCGTCAGCCCCGCCAGGTGATCATCGCCCTGGGCCGCCACCACCTCGGTGCACGTCCGCACCGAGATGTTCGGAACGTCCGCGATCTGCTTGATCAGGTAGTACGACATCGACCGTTCCAGTGACGGTCCGCGGACCAGGATCGTCACCGACTTGGCGTGCCGCGCCAGGTACACCGCGGCCTGCCCGGCCGAGTTAGCGCCGCCGACGATGTAGATGTCCTGCCCCAGGCAGGCCGAGGCCTCGGTCAGCGCCGATCCGTAGTACACCCCGCGCCCGGTCAGCGAGCTCAGGCCAGGCGCGTCCAGCTGCCGGTAGGAGACCCCGGTGGCCAGGATGATCGTGTGCGCGTCGATCGACGACCCGTCCGCGAACCGGACACTGCGCGCCGAGCCGCGTACGTCTAGGCCGATCACGTCCCGCGTGGTCAGTACCTCCGCGCCGAACTTGGTGGCCTGGCGCCGGGCCCGGTCGGTCAGCTGCGCCCCCGACACCCCGTCCGGGAAGCCCAGGTAGTTCTCGATCCGCGAGCTCTGCCCCGCCTGGCCGCCGGTCGCGGTCCGCTCGACCAGCACGGTGCGCAGCCCTTCGGAGGCGCCGTACACCGCGGCGCCCAGCCCGGCCGGGCCGCCGCCGATGACGATGAGGTCGTAGAACTCCTTGGACGGCGTAGTCGCGAGCCCGACCCGCAAAGCCAGCTCGGCGTCGGTTGGCTCGATCAGCGGATCGCCGCCGGGCGTGATCACCACCGGCAGCGACAGCCCGTCCGACTGAGCGGCCTCAAGCAGCCGCTGCCCCTCCGGCTCGTCCGAGGCGTACCACCGGTAGGGCACCTGGTTGCGGGCCAGGAACTCGCGCACCTCCGACGAACGCGCCGACCAGCGATGCCCGATGACCTTGGTCTCAGGCACCGGCCGGTGATCAGAGGACATCCACGAGTCAAGCAGCGCGTCGACCACCGGGTAGAGCTTCTCCTCCGGCGGGTCCCACGGCTTGAGCAGGTAGTGGTCAAGGTCGACCACGTTGATCGCGTCGATCGCCGCCTCGGTGTCGGCGTACGCGGTGAGCAGCACGCGCCGGGCGCCGGGATAGATGTCCATCGCCTGCTCGAGGAACTCGATCCCGTTCATCTCAGGCATCCGGTAGTCGGCCAGGATGATGGCGACCAGGTCGCCGCGCAGCTTCAGCTGACGCAGCGCGTCCAGCGCCGCCGCCCCTGACTCGGCCCGCACGATCCGGTGCCGTTCCCCGTAGCGCCGCCGGAGGTCGCGCGCGACCGCCCGGGACACCCCCGGGTCGTCGTCCACGGTCAGGATGGCCGTGCGAATCGCCTCGCCCTGCTCGGTCATACCGCCCATAGTAGGTGCGTCCGCGTCAGGTACCCAGATTCACCAGCTCGCGGTAGAACCGCCGCTCGATCACCCATCCGCAGGCCGCCCGCTCGCAGTCCTGCTCGACGGGCCGGAACGATATCCGGTAGTCACCGATCCCCGGGCGGCCCAGATCGTCCCACTCCTGGTAATACCGGTCTAGCTCGCGGGCCAGCGAGGGGTCCTTCCACCACCAGATCCCGTCCGCGCCCGCGTCGGCCCAGCCGTCGAATATGGCGTTAAGCCCAGGTCCGTTCGGCCCATCAAAGGCCCGTCGGTCGCTGAGCCCGAGGAAAAACAGGAAGCCGATCCCGTCGTCGGACAGCTCGCGCGATCCCTCCCGTCTGCCTAGGGCGAAACGTGGCCCGAGTTCGCCCACGCAGGCAAGTTCCCCGGGATCAGGGCAGATATAGCCGTTCGGCCACAGGTCCTCGATGTGCAGCGGCCCGCGGACCGGCATGAACCCGGTCCAGTGCACGACCTGCCCGGACAGCTCCCCGTGGTCCTGGCGCAGGCGCACCAGCGGATGGCCGCCCGCGTGCTCGAGCGGGATCAGCATGGTCCCGTCGTCCGCCAGCTGCTCGGCCCAGTGCGGCGACAGGTCCGAGCAGCCTACGGTGGCCACGATCCGGTCGAACGGTGCGTGCCCGGGCGCCCCGTCGAACCCGTCGCCGAGCCGCACCCGGATCCGCGGGTACCCGGCGCGGGCCAGCAGCCGCCGGGTCTGCTCGACCACGTCGGCCTGCACGTCCACCGTGGTTACCAGCCGCTGGTCACCCACGACTTCGGCCACTAGCGCCGCGTTGTACCCGGTCCCCGCCCCGATCTCGAGCACGGTCATGCCGTCGCCCAGCTCGAGCAGCTCGAGCATCTCCGCCATCAGCGACGGCAGCGAGGTCGAGCTCGACGGCATCCCGTCGACCTGCCGGGTAGCCAGCGCCGTAGCCGCGTAGATGAGCTCGAGGTCCTCCCGCCGGGGTGCCTCCGGATCATGCTGGACGGTGGTCGCGCCCGCCTGATCCCGGTAGTAGAACGTCTCGAGCAGCCGGTGCCGCGGCACCGTCCGGAACGCCCTTTCCACCTCCGCCGACCGGATGGCCCCCGCCGCCGTCAGCTGCCCGGCATACCGCTCGATCAGGCCCGCGATGTCCGCCTCAGGCGTCATACCTCAAGTATCGGCTCATCGCTGAAGATTTGCCGGCCGCCGGTGTCGATTCCTGTGCAGGCCGGGTGACGGAGTCAGTGACAGGGGCCGTGAGGCGCGACCCCGGCAAGGCCGACGGAGGCAGTCATAATGTTCCAGAGCTTTATCGTCGTTTCCGTGGAGGTGGCGTGATGCCTCAGTACGCGGTCCTGATCTATAACAGTGAGCTTCCCGATGGGTTCCCGCCCGAGCAGCTGCGGGACCTCATGCTGGCGAACGATGAGCTGCCCGCGCGGGTCGCCGAGAACGGCGGGCAGATCGTGGCGGGCGTCGCGCTCGAGCCCTCCGCCACCGCGACCGCGATCCGCGGCGGCGCGTTCACCGACGGGCCGTTCGCCGAAACCAAGGAAGCGATCGCAGGCTTCTACGTGCTCGAGGCGCGAGACCTGGACCACGCCCTCGCGCTGGCCCGGATGACCCCGACCATCGACGGCGGCGTCGAGGTCAGGCCGGTGTTCGGCGCCTTCGGCATCCCGGGAGCATCCTGACCACCCCGGCGGCCGCCTCAGCCCAGGCGGTCGATGACGCGCACCGTCGCGAGTGGGCTTATGTGCTCGCCGCGACGGTGCGCGTGACCCGTGACATCGACGCCGCCGAGGAAGCGGTCCAGGACGCTTACGTCCAGGCCCTGGCCGCCTGGGCTCGCGGCGGCGTCCCGGCGCGCCCCGGGGCCTGGCTGACCACCGTGGCCCGGCGCATCGCGCTGAATAACCTTCGCCGGGACCGCACCCTCCAGCGCAAGCTGCCCCTGCTGATCACGCCGGAAGACGACCAGCCCGCGGCGCCCGGCGCGTTTCCCGACGACCGGCTCCGGCTGGTGTTCACCTGCTGTCACCCGGCGCTGTCCGCCGAGGCGCAGGTAGCTCTGACGCTGCGGCTGATCTGCGGCGTATCCACCCCGGACATCGCCAGGGCGTTCCTGGTCAGCGAGTCGGCCATGGCCGCCAGGATCACCCGCGCCAAGAAGAAGATCGCCGCCGCGCACATCCCCTACGCCGTGCCAGCCGCGGCCGAGCTGCCCGGCCGCCTGGACGCTGCCCTCACCGTGGTGCACTTGCTCTACACCACCGGCCACACCGCCGTCTCCGGCGCGGATCTGATCCGTGATGACGTGGCGGACCGGGCGCTCGACCTGGCCCGGATGCTGCACCAGCTGCTGCCCGCCGAGCGCGAGGCCGCAGGCCTGCTGGCCCTGCTGCTGGCCCACCAGGCCCGGCGCGATACCCGCACCGACGCCGACGGCGGGCTGCTCAGGCTGGAGGAGCAGGACCGCTCCCGGTGGGACCGTGACCAGATCGCCGAAGCCGACCGCCTTATCGTGGCCGCGCTCAAAGCCGGGCCGGCCGGCCGGTTCACCCTGCAAGCCGCGATCGCCGCGCTGCACGCCCAGGCTCGCTGCTACGCGGACACCGACTGGCCGCAGATCCTCACTCTTTACGATGCGCTGCTGACGATCTGGCCCGCCCCGGTGGTCCTGCTCAACCGGGCGGCCGCCCTGTCCATGACCGAAGGCCCGCAGGCCGCCCTGGCGGTGGTCGAGTCATTGGAAGACGACGGCAGCCTGGCCGGCTACCACTACCTGCCCGCCACCAAAGCCGACCTGCTCCGCCGCCTCGGCCGGCCCGCCGAAGCGGCGGAGGCGTACCAAGCCGCCCTCGCGCTGACCAGCAACCGCGCCGAGCAGGAGTTCCTCATCCAGCGCATGGTGATGTCGCGGCGGCAAGCCTCAGCTCGTTGAGGTGCCTGTTCACTGCGGTCGGGCTGGCCCGGCGGTGTTTTAAACCCAGCCCACCTGGCGCATGTCAATGACTCGGTAACCTTGCGCCCATGGAGCATTCTGCGGATACCAACGCGGCCATCTGGCAGTCGGCGGAGGCGGTGCAGGCCTGGTCGGCGGAGGCGGGGCGGCAAGAGCGCACCCGTGCGACGCACCGGCAGTTCCTGGCCGGGCTGCTGCCGTTCGGCCCGCGGCAGGCGTTCACGTTCCTGGATCTGGGGGCGGGGACCGGGGCCGTGTCGCGGACGATCCTGCAGGAGTATCCGGGCAGCGCCGCGATCCTCGCGGATTTCTCCGCCGAGATGAGGCGAGCCGGCGAGCGCGAGATGGAACCGTTCGCGGGGCGTTACCGTTACGTTGAGTTCGATCTGGCGGGCGGCGGCCCTTGGCCCGCGGCGATCCCCGCGGCGCTGGACGCGGTGGTGACCTCGCTGTGCGTCCACCACCTGCCCGACGAACGCAAGCGGGCCCTGTTCGCCGAGATCTTCGGCCAGCTGGCCCCTGGAGGCTGGTACCTCAACTACGACCCGGTGCGCGCGGAGGATCCCGTCGTCGCCGCCACCTGGGAACGGGTGAACGACGCCCGCGACCCCGAGACGGCGGCCAGGCGGCGGAATCGGACGCCGCTGGAACAGGCGCGCTGGGACAACCACATCCGCTACATCATCCCGCTCGGCCCGCAGCTGGAGTACCTGCGGTCAGCGGGATTCGAGGGCATCGACGTCTACTGGAAGCAACTGGACCACGTCGTCTACGGTGGCCGCCGCCCGCGCTGACCGGGTCAGCGTCGGCAGCCGCATCTCGAAACGGCAGCCTTCGCCGGTGTTGACCACGCAGACCTGGCCCTCGTGCGCCTGAAATCTGACCCGATAAGGCTATTTCGTGATAAGCCGGCGACCGGGGCAAATATTCTCAGTCACCATATATTTTCCTGATGTTTCACGATGATAGCCTTTCGGCTAAGCGGCGGCCGGCAATTTCTTGGAGGCGTCGCTCAAATTCGGCTTCTTCCCGTTCTTCAGTGCCGACGCCAGCGGCGGCTGGACGCATCACGTGCAGAAGCTCGACTCCACGGGAATCACCGTGACCCGCACTATTCCTGAAGGGGTCCCCGCCGTTTTCGGGGCGATGGTAACGCCAGTCGGAGGCTTCCTGTCAAGTCGGCCGGAGCGGCCAGGGCGCCGTCGCTAAATGCGATAACGGTAAGGCTGAGGTAAGCCAGACTGCGGACAAACGCGGCGGCGGGCGCTCCCCGGGGGGAATGCCCGCCGCCGCGCTAGTCGCGGACTTCCAGGGTGTCCAGTACGCGCACCACGTTCGCCCGCAAGTCCTCGGCCGCGGTGTCCTGCCCGGCCAGCAGGTGGAGCAGGGCCCGCTGGAACAGCCCGTCGAGGACCGCGTACGCGGCCCCGGGCGACAGGGCCACGGTGATCCCGGCGAATTCGGCGTAGCGGCTGATGACGCGCCAGATCATCTCCTCGCGACGCTGGTCGATCTCCAGCACGTCGGCGCGGAACGATTCGGAGAACAGGCTCTGATTGCGCAGGTCGTACCAGAGCCGGTGCATCGGCGCGTCGGTTCGCAGGGTCTGCGCCATCGCCGCGCTGAACTCGCGCTTGAGTTCGGTCGCCGAACCGGCGCTGGCGACGATCTCGTCGTAGCGGGTGACGCACGCGGCCTCGTACTGGCGCACGCAGTGCGTGATCAGGTCTTCTTTGTCGCTGAAGTAGTAGTGCAGCACGCCGTGCGAGAACTGGGTGTTCTGCGCGATCTCGCGCAAGCTGGTGCGGGCGTAGCCGAGTTCGGCGAGCGTCTGCAGCGCGGCGTCGGCCAGCTGGGCGCGGGCATGGCCGAGGCGCTGGCCCGGGCCGGAGCCGCCGTCGTCATCGGCGACATCCGGGAAGAACTCGGCGAGGCGACCGCGGACGCGATCAAGAAGTCCGGCGCCCAGGCGGCGTTCCTTCCGCTGGACGTGACCGACGACGCGAGCTGGGAACGGGCCATCTCCGGCGCGATCGCCGAGCTCGGCGGCCTGGACATCGTGGTCAACAACGCCGGCGTCGAGATTTCCAGCCTGGTCATCGACCTTGACCCAGATGACGTCCGCAAGATGCTCGAGGTCAACATCCTCGGCACCTCGCTCGGCATCAAGCACGCCTTCCGCGCCATGCGCCCGGGCGGCCCGGCCGGCCCAATGGCCTTGCTTTAAGTGATCATGTGCGGGCTGAGCAGGTGGAACTCGATTTTCCGGATGACGTTGGTGACGCTGGGCTCGCCGGGCTTGCGGGCCGGGAAGTCGCCGGATTTCTTGGTCTTGCGGGGGCTGGCCCGGTCCGGGCGGTCGCGGGTGAAGGTGCCCGGGGCGAGGATCTTGAGCAGGAACGTGGCGAACGCGAGATCGGCCTGCTCAGGGGGAAAAAGCCGCGACCGTATCGGTCGCGGCGGCCAGGGCATGCGGGAAGCTGATCTTGTCCGGGGGGACGCCCGCGGCGGCTGCCCCGATCCCGATGATCTTGCAGACCGCCTGGTAGACGGCGAACAGCGCCCACATTTCCTGCTCGACGCCGGCCGGGTCCTTGCTGCGCAGCACCGGCTGCCCGTCGCCCATGTCGGTCTTGTGGTGACCGATGACGGTCTCGCATTCCCACCGCCGCGGGTAGCAGCACGCGAGGTCCAGCGCCGGGTACTCTTCCGGGTCTAGCAGGTCGGTGACCAGGCAGAACAGCTCGGAGGTCTGTTTGTCCCCGCCGTCTTCCGGGGTGGTGTGCACGGTGTACTCGATGACCCGGACGGTCAGCGGCGGGCCGTCCTTCTTGCGGGGCGGCGTCAGTTCCGCCAGGTAGGTGCCGTCGGGCAGGACTTTCACCGGCTTGAGGGTGAAGGACGCCGAGGCGCGCCACAGGATGTGCGCACCTGTCGCGAGGAACTCCCGCGCCAGCGCCCAGGACAGGAACTTGCGGTCGGCCAGCACCACCATCCCCGGCCCGAAACATCCCTGGTCCAGCAGGTCGCGGGCCAGGGCCTGCTCCGAATCCCGGTACGGGCCCATCGACGCCCCCAGCAGGCTCCCGGTCCCGGACTCCGCCGCCGCCAGCCACCGCACCTGCGGGAACGCCCCGTCACGGGCCTGGTTCGACGGGCGGCCGAAATGCTCATCGTTAGGCGCCTCGTCCGGCACGTCCGACGTCGACCCGTCCATCGAGACGACCCGCAGCCCGCAGCAGAACACCCCAGGCGCCCCCTCCTCCCCGATCGGCCCCGCAACCTGCTCGAACAGGAACCGGACCGGTGCCGGGCCGAGCTTGCCGCGGCCCCGCGACAGCGAGGAGATGTTCGGCGGCTTCCATCGCCGCCCGCCGCCTGCGGCAACCCAGCCGTCCGGGTCCAGCCGCTCCTCCAGCAGGTCACCGGCACGCCGCTGGTGATACAGCCCGTCGGCCAGCTTGGTCATCACCTGCCCGTACCCGCAGTTCCGGCCGCGGAACAGCCACAAGGCCAGCACGAAGTACATCACCAGCCGCGCCGGCAGCAGCCGGCGCCGCTGCTCCCGGGCCCCGGCCGCGTCCACTGCCGCATCCACCAGCTCCGGCGTGAAAACCCTGGCCAGAACACCGACCGAGATCCGGTCCGGCAGCCAGCCGTCCGGAGAGAGCCCTTCAGAACCATCATGCGCCACGAAACGGTAACGATACCACCCAAGACCTTAAAGCAAGGCCATTGCCCGGCCGGCCATGGCGGCGCCGTCGTCAACATCTCCTCGGTCGCCGCTACGAT
>ODAK010005488.1_pt1 | contig 12887 bp, 8 predicted proteins | sample 1539591 | NCBI WGS metagenome assembly ODAK01 (sample SAMEA3539303, study PRJEB22396) | soil metagenome | biome: tundra; feature: field; material: soil | place: USA | collected 2010-05 | depth 0.15 m | reverse complement strand
CAAAGTCATCGCGCACGGTGACGACCGCGACGAGGCCCGCGAAAGTCTCGACCGCGCGTTGGGTGAGTTCGTCACCCTGGGCGTGGTGACCAACACGACGTTCCTTCGACGTCTGCTCGAGCATGACGATGTCCGCCGGGGAGTCCTCGACACCGACCTGATCGGACGAATGCTCAGCGACGGCGGCGAAGCTGAGGCGCTCGATGAGGAGCAACTGGTGGAGCGAGCCTGCGGTTTTGCTGTCGCGCAGCTCTTTCGACTGCAACGGTCGCGGACTCAAGATTGGCCGACGGGGAGTTCGCGATTCAATGTCCTCGACGGCTGGCGAATCGGTGAACATGCGTCGACGACCTTCTCGGTGTTGACCACGGATTCCGCTTCACTGCGAGTTGCCGTGTCGGGAACGTGGCGCGAGGCCCGGGTGACGCTCGAGGGCTACGCTCAGGCGACCAGCGTGCGATGCCTCGAGTGTCGCGACGTGTCGCTTCACGCGGTGGAGTTGACCATTGACGTGCAGGGGCAAGCGACGCGAATGATCATCGGCTTCGAGAGAGCGCGCACCTGGATCTGGCAGCGTGGCGCCACGACTCTGTGGCGGACTGCACCGCGCACTCGCGGTGACGAGGCGAGCGACGCGCACAACGGTGAGGTCCGCTCTCCCATGCCGGGCGTCGTCATCCACGTGAGTGCGATCGCGGGAGACGTCGTGGCGGCGGGTGATCCCCTACTCGTCGTGGAGGCCATGAAGATGGAGTACACCCTGACGGCGCCCTTCGCCGGCCACGTCACCGACGTTGGGGTCGACGTCGGCGATCAAGTGGCGCTCGATCAGGTCGTGGTGCGCGTGCGCAACACTTCGGCCGACGCGAATGCTGCGGACGCGGAGGTGTCGCGATGACGCGGCGGTGCCACGAGTACGAACGTCGGGCGAGTGAGTGAGGAAGCGATGATCGACACCAATTTGACGCCAGAACAAGAGATGTTGCGTGACACCGTGGCGGACTTCGCTCGCCACGTAGTGGCCCCCGTGGCGGCGCACCACGACGCGACGTCGACGTTCCCCTACGAGGTGGTACGCCAGATGGGCGAGATGGGTCTCTTCGCGTTGCCCTTTCCCGAGGAGTACGGCGGCATGGGCGGCGACTACTTCACGTTGTGCCTGGCCATCGAGGAACTGGCCCGCGTCGACCAGAGCGTGGCCATCACGTTGGAGGCAGCGTGTTCGCTCGGCGCCATGCCGGTGTACCGATTCGGCACCGAGGCGCAGCGACGTTACTGGTTGCCCCAACTCTGTTCGGGCGCGACACTGGGCGCCTTCGCCCTCACCGAGGCCGACGCCGGCAGCGACGCCGGTGGCACCCGCACCACGGCACGTTTGGAGGATGGCTGGTGGGTCGTCAATGGCGCGAAGAGCTTCATCACCAATTCGGGCACGTCGCTCACCAAGCTCGTGACGTTGACGGCGGTGACCGACGCGGATGATGATCGTCATCGCATCAGCACCCTTCTGGTGGAGGTGCCCGCCGAAGGACTGGTCGTCGAGAAGGCGTACGACAAGGTGGGCTGGCACGCCTCGGATACCCACCCGTTGTCGTTCCAGAATCTACGGGTCCCGGCCGAGAACCTGCTGGGCGAGCGAGGTCACGGGTACGCGAACTTTCTGCACATCCTCGACGAGGGTCGCATCGCGATCGCGGCCCTCGCGGTCGGAGCGGCGCAGGGGTGTGTCGACGAGAGCGTCGCCTACGCCAATTCGCGCGAGGCCTTCGGTCGCCCCATCGGGCGAAACCAAGCAATCGCCTTCATGATCGCCGACATGGAGGCGCGCACCCACGTGGCGCGCTGCGCCTACTACGACGCGGCCGCCAGGATGCTGGCGGGACGAAGCTTCAAGAAGGAGGCGTCGATCGCCAAACTGGTGGCGAGCAATGCGGCCATGGAGAACGCGCGCGCTGCGACCCAGATCCACGGCGGCTTCGGCTTCATGAACGAGAGTCCGGTCGCGCGCCACTTCAGAGACTCCAAGATCTTGGAAATCGGTGAAGGGACGAGCGAGATGCAGAAGATGTTGATCGCGCGCCTCGTGGGCGTCGAATCTGGAGAGTGAGGAGACTTCGGGGCGGCTGACAACGAACCGCCGTCCACGATCGCCGGGCTCGTCAACATCGCATCTTCGACGAGGCCGACATATTGAAGTCAGCGGCACCGTCGCTGGCGCGGTGGTCGTCGTGATCGTCACGACCCTCGATCGCGCCCCAGCGAAAGTCACTACCAATTGACGTGTCGTCCCCTGGGGCGACCGAAACCTATACGAAACATGGTCGTTGAGGTGTAGGGTGATTTTCCGTCATCGAACCGAGTCAGCGAAGGGGGACCGTGAGCGACGAGAGTCCCGAGCCAGTGGAATCGAGTGATGATCTCGAGCAGTACGCCATCGTCGCGAGCCGACGGCAGCAGTGGGACACTCTGCTCTGGCAGATGCCGACTATGGTCCTCACTGGCGAGGCCTTCCTGTTCACTATCTCCTTGGGCGCGCAGACATCGCAGACGGGACGGATCATCGCCGCAACCCTGTCGTTGCTGGTGGCTCTCTCGAGCACGCATTCCCTGGCGTCGCACCGACTCAGCGAACTGGCCGACTCGGCTTGGCTGCATGAGTACGAGTTGGCCCACGGCGTCCCGGAATTGCACGGACTCTCGTGGCGAAGTCGGCGCATGGGCATCGTCGCCGCGCAACGCGAGTCGGCCAGCTTTACGGACCGATTAGTGTCGCACACCGGCACGATGCGTTCCATCGTGGTCTGGTTCTGGACGATGACCCTTATCACCGGAGCTGCGATCACCACCTTGGTCCTCGCGATCGGATGGCCTAGGTTCCTGAGGAGCTGACGCCGGCACAGATTTCGGTCGTGGCGCTGACACTGCTCAACGGCGTCGCGATACGCCTCACCTCGCACGATCCTTAATCGGATTGGGTTGCGCTATCGAGATGATCGTCCGCACTTTGGCCGAGCTCCTGCGAGACGCTCCGTGACGTTGCGTGAGTCGGTCGTCGTACGACGGAATCCCCGTCGTCGAGAGGGGAAATCTGCTAGACCTTGCCCATGCTGGTGGGCCTGAGGCTCCCGAGCAGATTGGCAGTTGACGCTCGGGGGGGCAAATGACATTCACACCACTGGTTCCGACTCATCGGGTCCCTCCGACGAAGATTGCGAGGGACACCTACGTGATCCACCAGGTGCAAGAGGCCCTGGGCCAACCGTTGTACGTCTACATCAATTCGATGGTGATCCTTGGTAAGGAGCCGGTGATTGTCGACACGGGTTCGCCCGCCAATCGTCGCCAGTGGCTCGAGGACGTCTTCTCGTTAGTTGCGCCCGAGGACGTGCGCTGGATCTTCATCTCTCACGACGACGTGGACCACACGGGCAACCTCGACGAAGTGTTGTCGGCGTGTCCCCACGCCCAACTGGTCTGCAACTGGGCCCTGGTCGAGCGCTTCTCGAACTGTTTCGACTTCCCCCTGCGGCGCTGTCGCTGGGTAATGGACGGCGAGTCCTTCGACGTCGGGGACCGCACCCTGCTCGCAGTGCGCCCACCGGCCTACGATTCTCCCACCACGCGCGGTCTCTATGACCCCACGACGCGCGTCTACTGGGCCGTCGACTCTTTCGCCACGCCCCTGCCCGATCCCGCGGCCGCGGTCGCTGACCTGGACCCGCAGTTCTGGCGCGAGGCGCTCGCGATGTTCGCCCTGGGCGCGGTGAGCCCGTGGATCTCGTTGGTCGATCCCGACAAGTACGGCGAATACGTCAACCGCACCCAGAGCTTGGACATCGCCACCATCGCCTCGTGCCACAGCCCGGTGATCGAAGGTCCCTTCATCGAGCAGGCGTTCGCCCGATTTCGCGAGCTCCCCTCGTTGGGGCCCATGGCGTTGCCGGACCAATCGGTGCTCGATCAGATCATCGAGATGACGTCACAGCCTCAATAGGGCCACCCGTCGTTTTCCACGCGCAGGCCTCCGTGTCGAGTATCGGCGGTCAACCCTCTCAGCCACCGAGCATCGAATCCAGACGCGCTACAACGCTGCGGCGTTCTCGATCTCCACGGGTTCGATGTCGTCGGCGGGTGCGAAGCCCAACACACGTCCATAGAAGGCCAGCTCCGCTTCTGCCGCTCGAGTGATGTTCTTGGCCTGGCGAAGCCCGTGCCGCTCGCCCGCGTAGGCGAGGTAGGCGAAGGGCACACCTTTTTGTCGCAGAGCCTCCACCATCTTCTCCGCCTGGTTCGGTGGCACGATCGGGTCGTCGAGCCCCTGGAAGATGATCATCGGAGTCGTGAGCAAGTCAGTGTGGAAGATCGGCGATCTCTCCTCGTAGATCTCTCTCGCGGCGGGCCATGGTCCCACCAGGCCGTCGAGATATCGAGATTCGAACTTGTGGGTGTCCTTGGCCAATGCCGACAGATCGCCGACTCCGAAATAACTGGCCCCCGCGCGAAAAACGCTGCGGAAGGTCAGGGCGCACAGCGTGGTGTAACCGCCAGCACTTCCCCCATGGATCAGCAGAGCGTGAGGATTGGCTCGTTGCGTGGCGACGAGGTAGTTGGCCGCGTTGACGCAATCATCGAGGTCGACGACGCCCCAGGCACCCTGCAACCTCTCACGGTACGCGCGACCGTAGCCGACACTTCCGCCGTAGTCGACGTCGACGACGGCGAAGCCACGACTGGTCCAGTACTGGGTGTTGTAACTCAACGCCGAACTGGCGCCTACCGTGGGGCCACCGTGGCTGGCCACAATCAGCGGCGGCGCTTCGCCCTCGGGGCCTTCAAAATCTTGATTCGTCGGCGGGTAATAGAGGGCAAAGGCGCTGAGACCCATCTCCGTGGGGAACTCGATGAACTGGGGAACCGAGAGGTAACCCGGGTCCACGACATTCTCGAAACCGCTCTTGAAGATCTGCGTGGCACCACTGCTCAGGTCCACTTCCACGATTGCCGGCGCACGTACGGGTGAAGCAACACTCGCCACGACCCGTTCACCGTCGGTGGCGAGTGTTCGCACGAGCGGCCACTCAATCGCAACGTCTCGCATGCCCTTTTCGCTCAGAACACCGAGCCGTGAGCTCCCCTCTTCACTCCACGTGACGACCAGAGAACCGTCGCGCAACGCCACGAAGTTCGTGATCCCCAATACCCACGCCGGTTGGCCGAATTCGCCGTCGCAGGGGTACAGCGCCTTGGGTCCTTCCGCCGTGGCTTGATACAGGTTCCACCAGCCCGAGCGGTCCGACACGAAGATAAGAGATCCCTTCGCGTCGTAGTGAGGCTGGATCACCGATTCATCCGCGTTAGCGAGGACGACGTGGATATCGCTCAGCGCGAATCCGTCGAGATCCGCTTCGTACAGCAAGGTGGTGTCCCAAGGCATGTAGGGGTGGTCCCACGCGATCCACGACAGCCGTGAGCCGTCAGGTGACAGAGTTGGTGAGGAGAAGAAGTCGTGGTCCGTCGCGACGACCCATGAGTCGCCGGAGCCGTCGGTTGACAGGGCCACGAGTTCATTGACCACGGTCTCTTCGTGACGTTCCCTCACCCCAATGAGGTACTTTCCATCGGGCGTCACCCGGTAATCGGCGTAGCGCCACGCCCGTGGCGTCGGTGGTTCGGCCGTGATGGGCACGGGGACGCCATCTCGGTCCAATCGGTAGACACGTTGGTCGGAGAAATTGGAGAAGAAGACCGTGTCACGGTGCACGGCGTAGCAGAGCCCCCCGTATTCATGCACGAGTGTCCGCGCGGCAAAGTCAGGACCGAAGACGTCGCTCACCTTCCCATTGGCGCTTCGGCGAACAAGAACGCTTCGCCCACCCTCCGAAGGGCGATTCTCTATCCAGTACGCGCAGCCCGTCTCCACCACCGGATTCGCCAGGGTGACCACATCGCCGACGAGAAGATCACTCGTAATCGGTGAGGTCCAAGAACCAAAGGGCGTGCGAGTGACCGACATCGGCCAAGACTAACGCTCGCGTCACCGCATGGCTAGTGCCATCCTCATCGCCGTTCTCCACTCTCAACTGTCATTCGGGCGACGAGGGTCGAACTGAGTCGGGAGTTGACACGCCCTCGAGAGTGCGGACCCACCAAGACCACGGCCCGCGTTGATCACCGCGGTGTGCTCGGTGCGTGCTGCCGGCGCGAGGGTGTCCGATTGATCGTGCAGCACCCGTACCGGTGTCAAGATGGCACCAGGATCGAATGTCCACGGACGTGATTAAAGTTCAAATGGGGCATCCATCTGACTGCCACTTAGCAGTATTTACAAGGATTTTTCCGAACCAGATTTGCTCTTTCGATAAGCCCAGGGGAACGCGTAGCCCAGACCAGCTATCCAGAGTCCAGTCTTCAGGATGGTAAGAGACCCGAGTTCCATCGCAGTGATGGCGAAAATGGCTGACACGAGCATTAGCGCTCCAGCTACTTTCCAGCCATTCGCGAAGCGTTCTGCGTAGACGCTGTTAGGGCGCTGTCGGAGTCGCTTTACTAAGAAGAGGTCGAAGTAAGCCTGAACCAGAGTGAACACAATGGTTCCGGCTGCGACACTCCTCACTACGACAACCTAGCCGAGCACGTTCGGGCGTTTTATCCAATTAGAGACCCAACTTCGGCGGCAGTCAGATGGATACCCCTTAAGTTCAATGTTCCGCGCGTATCCGCGCGCACCCTGGTGAAAGGCCTCGCTCCCTGGTGACGTGAGGCCATGGTGAGCGACCGGCATTGACAAGAACGCGATGTCGGCGTCGGCCAGGGGCAAGTCCAAGTCGGAGAATCACAGGACTGTGGTCGCATGGACAATGCCAACTCTGAGGTTGGCCGAGGATGAATCGAGGGGTACGGTCACACTCATCGGTCAAGATGAAGCCGTGTCCGATGAAGCATCTTTGAATGAGCGAGTGGACTGGACCACCTTGGCGGGCCCCGCAGTGCTTGGTCGATCACTTCTGCTCGCGCCCGGTGTCGCTACTCCAGCGCCGTGGGCCGAGGCGACGCGTATTGAATTGAATGATCGGACGATTGGTGATCCGGCAATGCTTTATTCCATCCGCCACGCTTACCTGGGACGAGTTCCGATGGTCTACCAAGTCGACCCGGGGATGGTGATCCCCGCCAGGGGTTCGGATAGTCGTGAGGTGTGGGAAGCGCCACCCGATGCTGACTTCGTGGCCGAAGCCGCATGGCGCCTCGCGATAGCCAATTCAGTCGACGGCCGTGATGCAGATTTTCCACGCTGGCCCCTGGCGGCGATGGCCGTAGGAGCGGGGGCGATGACGGCGATCGGGAGATATGCCGACGTGGTGTTGGCAGACGGCAGTCTCGCGTGGTGCGATGGCGGTCCCCTGCACTTATGGGACGCGAATGATGTGACGTTAAAGGGCGCTTCGGTCATCCCTCGCATCGCCGTCACGCGCGGGAATCTCCGGCCCGTCGCAGCTCGTCATCCCGTCGCGGCGCTCGCGCCCGACCAGCTGCGGGCCGTGGCCGATCCGTCGAGTCGAGCCCGCATCATCGCTCCAGCGGGGTCGGGTAAGACGAGAGTGCTGACCGAGCGAGCTCGCCACGTCCTCGACTCGGGCGTGCAGGCCGACTCCCTGTTGTTGGTCGCCTTCAACAAGCGTGCCCAAGAAGAGATGCGTGAACGCACGACTGACCACCCCGACCTGCAGATCCAGACGCTGAACGCGTTGGCGCTCTCGGTCTTGAACGGAACCAATGGATTTACGAATCGCGGCGTCCGGTTGCAAACGATCACCGAGCGCGACGTGCGCGGCATCATCTCCACCTATGTCAAGTTCCCCCGCAAGACCAATACGGATCCAGCGGCGTCGTGGATCGACGCCCTGACCGAGGTGCGACTCGGCCTTCGATCTCCCTCCCAGGTCGAGGGGGACTACCAGGGCGACCTTGACGGCTTCGCAGACTTCTTCAACCTCTTTCGCCAGCACCTCGCGGATCGAGGTCAGGTCGACTTCGACGAGCAGATCTACCTCGCCATCGAAGTCCTGCTGCGCGACCCCGAGGTGCGCCTCGCCGCCGAGCGTAGGGCGCAAGTGCTGCTGGTTGACGAGTTTCAGGACCTGACGCCTGCGCACATGCTTCTCCTGCGCCTTTTGGCCGGACCGTCACTGTCGATCTTCGCGGTCGGTGACGACGATCAGACCATCTACGGCTATTCGGGCGCCACGCCCGAGTGGTTGGTCGAGTTCGAGGACCACGTTCCCAGCGCGGTCCATCACGCTCTCGAAGTGAACTACCGCTGTCCGGTCCCGGTAGTGGAGGCCGCTGCCAATCTGCTGACCCGCAATACGGTGAGGGTGCCCAAGGTGATCCGGCCGGGTCCCTTGAATACGAAAGCGCCGGAGTCGATGTCCGTCGTCACGGTGGACGACCAAGTGCAGCACGTGAGAGATCACGTGCGATCACTTCTAGGAGATGGTGTCACGCCCTCGGAGATCGCCGTACTCTCGCGCGTCAACGCGAACCTCGTTCCGGTGCAGGCGTCGCTCGTCGAGGCGGGCGTCCCGGTCAGCGCGCGTGACGGCGCAGAGTTCCTGCGAAGTTCGGGAGTGGAGTCCGCGATAGCGTGGCTGCGACTCGCCGTGCGACCGGACTCCATGAACGGTCCCGACATCGAGCTCGCCGTGCGTCGTCCGGGTCGCGGGATATCCCCGCGAGTGCGCGAATGGATGGGTGAGCAGGCCTCGATCGACGCACTCTCGCGTCTCGCGGGGCGTCTGGATGATGCCGCGTCGACCAAGATCACCGAGTTCGTCCGTGATCTGGATCGCGTCGCCACTTTCGCCAAGAGTGCGACGACGTCGACGCTGATCGAGTTCATCCGCCGCGAGATCGGTCTCGACCGGGCCCTGGCGACTCTCGACGCCTCGCATCAGGGACGCAACAGTACGTCGAACTCCGACGGCCTTCGTAGCCTTATTGCCCTCGGTCGACAGCACTCTGATCCGCGGACGTTCGACGGGTGGCTCACGAAGGTGTTGAACTCGCCATCGGAGCCGCGTGGCGTCACGCTCGCCACCGTCCATCGGGTGAAGGGTCTTGAATGGCCCCACGTCGTCGTCTACGACGCCAGCCTCGGCGTCTTCCCCCATCGCTTGAGCGTCGACATCGAAGAGGAGCGGCGCGTATTTCACGTCGCGATCACCCGGTGCAGCGCCTCGCTACTCATCACTGCCGACGTCGACTCTCCGTCGATCTTCCTGGGAGAACTCGCCGAACCCGTGAGCCCTTCGAACGGGGAGGTTCGCGAACCCGCGACGCATCACTCGAGTCGAGACTTCCGCGGCACCAGCCCGGTGCCGGCGAAGGTGGGCCTCAGATTCAGGTGGGGCGGTTACGACTTCACGATTGATGCGGTGACGTCCGACGGCGTCGTCGTCTCGACCAGCGGCTCTTCCACGACGACGTTGCCCTTCGGTTGGACGTTCAGCGACGGTGGCCAGACCCGAACGTTGGTCGCTCCGTCGAAGCAGACGACGCGCAGGGCCGCCACGGGTCCCATGACGGGGGTGGACCCTGATCTCAATCGCGACCTCAAAGCGTGGCGCCTCGAGCAGGCGAGGGCTGACGGGGTTCCCGCCTACGTCGTCTTCAACGATCGGACCCTTGAAGAACTCTCGAGTGCGCGCCCCCGCACGGTCGATGAGCTTTTGGCCATCAACGGCATCGGACCGGCCAAGGTCGACCGCTACGGTGATCAGATCCTCGCCATCGTCGAAGAGGCCGCCAGGCCGTGAACGGGGTCTCGAACACCAGACACGTCACGAGGTGACGACACCGTGTTCGCCGTCACGTCCTGTCGTTTCGCACGTCTTGGGTCGCGAATCCCGCAGGGAGTGCGTCGTCGTCGCTTGGACCGGGTGAGAAGGTTCCTCGCGAATACCGACGAGGGTGGGCGGCCCGCGTGAACTTCCCCGTAGTGCGCATCAACGTAACGTGGGTCTGAGGCCGGGAATAAGCGAGTGGGTCGTGGTGATGGCGGGGAGTCGAACCTCAGGTTTTGAACGAAGGACGGTCGGTCTCGGTGGCTCGGCGGCGGCGGCGGTGCTGTGGGGGTTCGGTGGAATCTTCGCAGCCCTCACGTATGCGCCAGGGCTGGTGCTGACTTTCTATCGACTATGGATGGGTGCCGCGGTACTCGCCGTAATCCTCTACACATCACGTCGGCGATCGTCGTGGGCGTTGTTGCGCGCGACGTGGCTCGGGGGAATCTTCCTCGCCGGTGACATGGCGTTGTTCTATAGCGCCGTTAAGACCACCAGCATCGTCGACGTGACCGTGATCGGCGCTTTCCAGCCCGCTCTCGTGATGGTCGTTTCGCGTCACCTCTTCAAGGAGAGACTCGCGCGATGGGACGTCGTGTGGATCCTCCTCGCGATGGTCGGCGTGGCGATCGCCATCATCGGTCCGGGGGTGTCGAACCGTCGCGAAGTCGTGGGCGACCTTCTGGCCGTCGGATCGATGGTGAGCTTCTCGGCCTACTGGATGGCTTCTAAACACGCCCGAGAGTTGAGTGGCGCGTTGGAGTACACCACCGGAGTCACCACGGTGGCCGCCGTGGTGATGACCCCCATCGTTCTCGTGTCGGGCCAGTCGCTCGGCCAGATCAGAGGTGGTGACTGGTGGTGGATTGCACTGCTGGTGGCCGTTCCGGGCAGCGGACATCTGGTGATGAATTGGGCGCACCGCTTCGTGGATGCGTCGATATCCTCAGCCATCAGCTGTCTGAGCCCACTCGTCTCGGCGGTCGCCGCGATTCCCATTCTCGGCCAGCCGCTCACTTCTGTTCAGGTGGGTGGGGTGGTGGTGGGCCTGGGCGCCATCGCGGTGATCGCCGTGCGCCAGCGCCAACCCCTGGAATCGCCGGTGGAGTAGCGACGCGGCTGACGCGCCCCGGTTAGTGGAACACGACGGCGTCCGACACGTGAGAGGTCGAGGGACAACTTGGATCGGGTAAGGGAAAAGCGGGAATGGCATCGTTGCGGATTGCGCGAGTGACCAGAACTCGGGCGTTTCTATTATGGGGTATCCATCTCACTACCACTCGCCAATGATCTAAGGGATTACGACTACCTGTCTTTCAGCGTCGCCGCGGAAGATATCCGCACCCCTTAGCGCCGTGGTCTATCCGCCTTGAACACCGCGGAGGTGGCCGCGACGAACGCGGTCACGTAAATGCCCCTGAAGAGGTCAGTGCTTGACGACGTAGCAGCGGCGATGGAAAAGATGGCAGCCGCGACACAATAAGTAGCCGTCTCGATGCCGAACCCGACCCGCAAGTGCGAGGTCAATTCCCTTTCGGCACTTGACCGAAATCGCTTCACGACGTTGAAGTCGACGTAGGCCATGTAGACACAGCCAAGGGCGAAGAGGGCGGCGATGAGGTCCACTGAGACAACCTACTTGAGGACGTATGAGGTCTGTGGCATTCTCACATTGTCGTCGCATTTCCACGCCATGGACGCTCCGCGGGAATGGTCAGAGACCTCGCGATCTCACTCGCTTGGTCGTCGTCGTCGTCCGTCTAGATAGCAAACTTCGGTGGCAGTCAGATGGATACCCCATTTTCTTTTTTTGCCAAGTTGTTTGACACCGTCGACATCAATTGGTAGGTTGTCCGACATCAGACAAATGCGGTGGGGCTCCCGCCACCGCTCCACTTACAGGAGGCATCGCGTGTCACACCTTTCTTGGAAGAAACTTGGCGTGGTTGCCAGCAGTTTGGCCACGGTCGCGGCAACGACCCTGATGGCCACGGGGGGATCAACTCTCGCTAGCGCGGCGACGTCGAAGAACCTCACCTGGGGGATCACGTCGAACGACCCCTCCCTCGACCCCGGATTGGTCTACGCCATCGACCCCAACATCATCACGGCGGCGATGTGCAATTCCCTCCTCCAGTTCGGTCCGCAGGGCCAGTTGGAGCCGGAGTTGGCGTCGTCGTGGAAGCAGACCAGTCCCACGACCTACGTCTACAACCTCGTGCACAACGCCAAGTTCTGGGACGGGAACCCCGTCACCGCGGCCGACGTCGCTTTCTCGGTGAATCGCATCGCGAGTCCCAAACTGGCGAGCTCGCTCCTCTCGCTCTTACAGACCGGCAACCTGAAGAAGGCGGTGGTCTCGGGCAAGTTTCAGGTGACCATCGAACTGAACGCGCCCAACCCCATCGCCCAGGACCTCCCAGCCACCCCGATCGGCCAGGTCGTCGAGCAGAGCGTGGTGACCAAGTACGGCTCGGCATTCGGCTCCACGCCCGCCAAGTCCATGTGCAGCGGCCCGTTCCGCCCGGTGCGCTACGTGAATGGCTCGGTGACCGTCCTTGACGCCGTGCCGAACTACTGGGACGCGGCCCACAAGCCCCAGATCAACAGCATCACGTTCGAACAGGTCAACGACGCCGAAGCGCTGATCGCGGGACTGCGGAGCGGATCGATCAACGGCACCTACGACCTGCCGGCGCGCGACGCCGCCACGTTGGCGTCGGACTCGAGTCTCAAGATCAATCAGGTTCCCTACGGCGGTGACATCAACTACATCAGCCCCAATGTGGAGAAGGGTCCCTTCGCCAACCCTCTCGTGCGCCGGGCGTTCAACTTGGCCGTGCCGCGAGCAGCACTGGCATCCGCGGTGGACGGGGCCAACGGTCGGCCGCTCAAGGGCATCGAGACTCCCGCGCTCTTCACCCAGAACACCGCGCTCTACATGGCGGCCTACAACGCGTTGCCCAACCCAGCCACGGCGAACGTCGCTGCCGCGAAGAAGCTCATCGCCCAGGCCCACGCGACCGGTGAGACGGTGACGATCGC
>ODAK010005487.1_pt1 | contig 12887 bp, 10 predicted proteins | sample 1539591 | NCBI WGS metagenome assembly ODAK01 (sample SAMEA3539303, study PRJEB22396) | soil metagenome | biome: tundra; feature: field; material: soil | place: USA | collected 2010-05 | depth 0.15 m | reverse complement strand
GGCTTGTCCCCGCAAGAGCGCCTGCACCTGCTCGGCGAGTGCTGCGCTCGAATCCCAGCGCTCGCCGATCAGCCTCCTCGCCACGAGACCGCCGCGGTACGCCAACTCGACGATCGGACAGACCTCCACCCCGTACACGGCTCCGACCGCGCCATCGCGGTCGTAGGCGACGGGGATCGTCCAGTGGTTGGCGCGGACTGCGCGGGCGGCGTCCGCGTGGCTGGTTCGGATCGCAACCGCCGCGAACTGCACTTGGGTCGCGGGGAATTTGCGCGACACCGCCTGGATCGCGTCGACCTGGCGCACGCAGCCACTCTGCCCGGTGACGAAGAAGCCCAGCACCAGCGGCGCCCGCTTGAGCAGCAGGCAGATGTTGAGCGCCCGCGGATCGTGGCGGGCCGGCGAGCACGGCGGGTTCGTGTTCGCGTCGCCGTTGAGGGTCAAGGCAGCCAGCGGAGCCGCGAACAGGTGCATCTGCTTGCCCGCCGGGATCCCGGCCGTCCCTGCACGGTGCGTCGTCAGGAACGCGATCGAGATCACGATCACCAGCGTGATCCCCAGCAGCCCGATCATCCGCTGGTAGCGCCGGGTGTCGATCACCGGTGGGGGCGGACGGCGCGCCGCGCGCCGCGAGGCCGCCACGGCGGCACGATCTGGGTCCAGCCGGTGCGCCGCTCTCGCCGGGGCGCCCTCTCCCTCGGGACGCTCCCCGGGCTCCTCGCTCACGCCACTCGCGCGCGCCGCCGCAGTCGCGGCAGTCCGCCGCTGCGCCAGCCGGCCAGGTACTCGAGGCTGCCGGCGAGCGCTCCGCGCTCGGACAGCGCCAGCACCGCCGGCAGCACGAGCAGCACCCCGCACAACGATACGGACAGGTCGACGAGCGTCACGAATCCGAAGTCGCGCAGCATCGTGATGTTCGAAAGGACCAGCACGCCGAAGCCGGCGATCGCGGTGATCCCGGACGCCAGCACGGCCGTGCCCGTGAAGCGATACGTGCGCGCCAGCGCCTCGGGCGCCTCATACCCGTCGCGGCGCTCCTGGCGGAAGCGCTCTGACAGCAGCACACTGAACTCGGTCGAGATCGCGATCACGAGCGTTCCGAGCGCCGCCGACATCGGGTTCAGCGGGATCCCGATCAGGAACAGGATCAGCGCGGACCAGCCGGTGGCGAGCGCGATCGGGATCAGCGGCACGAGCGCCCTCTCGGCCTGCCGGAAGATCGCCAGCAGCACCAAGCCGACCGCGATCAAGCCGGCGACCAGCGTCAGGATCCGACGGCCGGCCGAGGACAGGTCGGCGTTGGCCTGCGCGGCGAGCACCGGCAGCCCCGCGAGCGAAGCGCTGACCCCGGGCGGCGGATGCAGCTGGGAGCGCATGTAGTCGATCACGCGTTGCTGACGAGACAGGGGCATCAGGCGGATCCCGAACGCCAGCGTCGCTTCGCGCCCGCTCGGTGTGATCACGGCTTGGGAGAAGTACTGGGGAATCGCGCTCAGCAAGCCTCTGATCGAGGCCGCGCTCAGCGAGCCGCAGTTGCTCTGTGCGGTCTGCGAACCGGAGCAGAACAGGTCCGGGAGCGACAGCGCCGGGCACAACGTGGCGCGGGAGCAGCCTTTGATCTCCAGATAGCCGTAATGCGTCAGCAGGGTGTCCTCGTAGTGGACCATCCAGCCGACCGTGCTCGGCGTTGCCACGTTTGGCGCGTGGACCAGGACGTCGATCTCCCCGGAGACCCCTGTCACGCGCTCGAGCGTGTGCAAGTTGCGAAGCGCCGGCATGCTCGAGGGGACCAGCTTGGTCACGTCGGACTGAACTGACATCTGGGTATCGGCGACCCACCCGAGGGCCGCCAGCAGCGCGCCGACGGCGAGGACGCTCCCGGGCTTGCTGACGGCCGCGCCAAGCACGGTCCGCGCAACGGCTTTTGCACGCGTCGCGATCGCTACGAGCGCCGGGCGCAGCGGCCACAGCGCTGCCGTGCTTCGGGCCAGCGGCGCGCCCAGCCGACCGACTGCATCGCGCACGATCTCCAGCGCGCCTCGCATCGAGGCGCCGAGCACCCCGCCGTCGGCATCGGCCAGCGCGATCGCGGCCGACCCCGCGGTCAGCGCGCAGACGAGCGCGATCGCGATCCCGACGAGCAGCAGGATCCCGAAGTCACGGACCATCGGCACCGGGGAGAGCTGGAGCACGAGGAAGCCGGTGGCGGTTGCCAGCGCTGCGGTCGCGATCGTCGGCGCACCGGTGGCGGCCGCGCGGGCGATCGCCCGGTCAGCCGGCATCCAGGCGCCGGCTTGGGCGTGGCGTGCCTCCTCGGCACGCGACTGGAACTGGATCGCATAGTCGACCGCGAGCCCGATCAGAATCGGCAGGACCGCGATCGAGGCCATCGTCAGCGTGCCGCCCAGCAGCGAGGTCACACCGAAGGTGATCCCGGCGGCCGCCAGCGCGATCGCCAGCGGCAGCAGCCGCAGCCGGCTGCGGAACACGACCAGCAGCACGGCCGCCATCACCAGCAGCGCCGTCACCAGCAGCACCGCGATCGAGCCGGTGATCTCGGAGGCGAGGTCGTTGACCACCACCGGCACGCCGCTGACGATGTAGCTGCCGCCGTAACCGAGGCGGAAGCGCGGCATCTTCACTGCCTGGCGGATCGCCGCGATCGCACTGGCCTGCTGCGCCGAGCTCAGGCCGGGCTTCAGCCGCGCCTGGATCAGCGCGGAGCCGGAGGTCGGGAACAGATACGAGAACCTGGCCTTGGGCTGGTTCACGCCGCGGGCCGCGTCAAAGACGACCTGGCGGATGAAGGACGTGCTGTCGATTCGGGGCAGGCCCGTGAGGCCCGACTGAAAGTAGGTCTGCTCGAGCGTCTGGAGTTGTTGCTGCTGCTCGAGCTGGCCGGCGGCCTTGGCCGCGGCCTGCGCCTGCTTGCGGCTCAGATGGCGGGCGAGCGCGAGCTGGTAGGCGGCCTGTGAGTAGCGCTGCACCGCCTGGTTGGCGGAGCTGATCAGCCCCTGCACCTGCTGGTTGACGGCGGTGACCGCCTGGTTGAGGAACGTCCCGGGCCCGTACACGACCTGCACGGGCTTGTCCCTCATCAGCCGCCCGCATGGGCTCGCCTGCCCTCCGTAGGGCGGCTGCGTCCCGGGTGCCGCCGGCGTGAACGACCCGAGCGACTGGTTGGGCACGATCACCTGTCCCGCCAGACACGCCTCGAGCTGGCTGATCGTCGCCAGGTCCTTGGTCTCAACCAGGTCGGTGAGTGGCTCGCGGATCAGCACCACCACCTGGTCGCCGCCGAAATGCTGGTGGTCATCGGCGGTCGCCCGCGCGCTCGGCGATGAGCCGCTCACGAACGTGTCGGTGCCGGCATCGGGCTGGAGCCCGAGCGCCAGCAGCCCGCCGGCGAGCGCGAGCGCGGCCACGATGCCGAGCGTCAACACCGGCTTCCTGGCGGCGGCGCTGGCCAGCCGCTCGAACCGCTCCCTCATCGTCATCCGACGGTCAGGCTAACGCCAAGGGCGGCGCTGGTGCGCCGCACCGTCAATCCATCGTCAGCGGGCCCTCCGACTCTGCGGAGAGGAACTGGCGGATGAACGGGTTCTCGGAGTTGAGCATGTCCTCCGAGGGTCCGGCCTCGACGATCCGGCCCTTCCACAGCACGTTGATGTAGTCGGCGACCCGCCGGGCGGTGAGGACGTCGTGGGTGATCACGCAGAAGGTCGGCAGGTGCTCCTTCTCGTTCTTCTTGGCGTCTTCCATCATGTCCCGGTGGATCTCGAGGATCAGCTCGCCCAAGAGCGCGGTCCGGACGGGATCGAGCCCCGAGTCGGGCTCGTCGAACAGCAGAATGTCGGGCTCGAGCACCAGCGCCCGCGCGAACCCCGCGCGCTTGCGCATCCCGCCCGAGAGCTCGTTGGGCATCTTCGTACGCGCGTCGCTTAGGCCGACCTCGTCCAGGCGGTGCATCACGATCTCCTCGACCTCGTCCTCGCTCTTCTCGGTGTGCTGGCGCAGCGGGAATGCGACGTTGTCATACAGGTTCATCGAGCCGAACAGCGCGCCGTCCTGGAACAGCAGGCCGAACTTCTTGCGCATCTCGAACAGGTCGTCGTCGGGCAGAGCCGGGACCGACTCGCCGTGGACGAGGATGTCGCCCTGGTCGGGATACAGGAGCCCGACCATGTGCTTGATGCACACCGATTTCCCCGTCCCGGACGGGCCGATGATCATCGACACCATCCCCTCGGGCAGGCCCATGTTCAGCCCCCTCAGGATGGCCGAGCGGCCGAAGGACTTGTAGACGTCGATGAACTCCACCGCATCGGGATTCCCCGAGGGGTACACCCGATAGGTGTGCCACTTGTAGTCCTCCTCGGAGGAGCCCTGCGGGGGCGCGGGCCGCGGAGGCTGCTCGTCGACGACCGACACACGCGAGGATGACTCCGAGGATTCAGATGGCTCGCGAGCACCGCCGGTTTCCCACGGCATCCGGTGGCTGCTGCCGTCGTCTGCTCCGCTCCGCCTCGCGGGGGCCGGCGAATCGGACGGCGGCGCCGGCTCGTCGGTGCGAGTCGCTGGTACCTCCCCCTCCGCCTGATCGCCGCTGCGATCGTCTTCGTCGCTTCCGAACATTGCCTCAGCCTCCGATCGGTGCTCTCGGGTTGGCGCCCCAGAACAGCTGCGTTCCGAGCATACCGATGAGATGCACTCCCACTAGGTTCAACACCATCGACTTTGCCGTCGCCGTACCGACGCCGACGGGACCACCGCTCGCGTTGTAGCCGTAGTAGCACCCCACGAGCACTATCAGCGTAGCTTCGGCCATCGCCTTGATCACGCTATATAAGAGATCAGGCGGGTTCTGGAACTGCCAGAAGATCAGGAAGAAGCCGCCCGAGGAGACGTCGCCGATCTGCTCGACCACCGCCAGCCAGCTGGCGAAGAAACCGGCGCCGATCGCCACCAAGTAGATGAACGGCAGCGTCATCCAGGCGGCGAGCAGACGGGTCGCGCACAGGAACGTCATCGCGCTGATCCCCATCACCTCGAGCGCGTCGATCTCGTCGGAGATCCGCATCGACCCGAGCTCGGCGACGATTCCGGTGCCGACCTTGGCGGCCATCATGTAGCCGAACGCCAGCGGGATGATCTCGCGCAGGTCGCACCACGCCGCGAACACGCCGGCGTAGGCGGGCGCGCCGATCGAGCGGTTGAAGTAGGCGCCTTCGGTCCCACACTCGAGCCCCGAGATGAACACCAGTCCCCAGATCACGAGCGTCGAGCCGACGATCAGGATCCCGGCCTGGCGCAGCGTCTCGCCGAAGAACTTGAACACGCGCAGGCCGAAGATCTCCCTGAAGACCTGCGCGAAGAACTTGACCATCTCGCCGAAGCTCTCGACCCAACCCTTGGGGACTGCTACGAGCTCGTCCATTACTTCGGGATCGTGGTGATCTCGGGATGCGTCGCCAGCAGCGTCTGCGTGAACGCGTAGTTGAACGCGAAGATCCCGTTGAAGGCGATCACGACCGCCTCGTTGACGGCCTTCCCGACCCCCTCCGCGCCTCCGGACGCAGTCATCCCTTTGTAACAGCAGACGATCGCGATGATCGCACCGAACAATGTCGTCTTCAGCACCGAGCCCCACAGGTCGGTCGTCGAGGTGTTGTTGAAGAACGTTGCCCAGAACGGCCCCAGCGGCGCGTGGTTGACGACCGTCGCAAGCACCCCGCCGAAGATCCCGAACAGCAGCGCGTAGATGTCGAACAGGCCCGTGACCACCATCAGCGCCAGGAATCGCGGGACGACCAGGTTCTTGATCGGGTCGACGCCGAGCACCTGCAGGGCGTCGAGCTCTTCACGAATCTTGCGCGCGCCCAGGTCTGCCGTGATCGCCGTGCCCGCCACTCCGGCCAGCACGATCGCGGTCACGAACGGCGCGAACTCGCGGATCGAAGCCAGCACGAAGAACCCTCCGAGCCGATCGAGCGCGCCGAACAGAACCAGGAAGTCAGCGGCCTGAAGCCCCGGAGCCTCGTAACCGAAGGCGACGGTCGAGATCAGCAGCGGGAACCAGCACAGCTTCAGGGCGAACATGAACTGGCCCACGAACTCGGCACCGTAGGGGTACGGCGGACGTACGGCCGCGACGATCGTCTTGCCGGTGAGAATCACCATGTTGCCGACCTCTTCCAGCAACGACTTGGTCGGCAAGAAAGTTCGCTCGGCGACTGCGCGGATCAACTGTTGTTCGTCCTCCCGTAGAGCTGCAGCGCCGCCCGCGCGGCAAGGGCCGTAAGCCTATTGGACCGACAGCAGAAAAGACAAATGGGAACCGTCGCCTGAATCGGCGTCTCGCCCAGTCGCAGGTGGTATGTTGCGGGCGCGCCGAAGCGGATCGAGATGACAGCCGATCGACACAGCAACAACAGGCGCATGTGCTCATGAGGAGAGGCGGCGGCAGGAGATCCACGATCGTGGCCGGTCTGGCGGCAGCACTAGCGCTGGCAGGTTGCGGAAGTGGGAGCCGCCAGGACGTGAACGAGCCCACGGGCAAGTTCACGGTGCAGGTGACCTCGGCGACGTTCCCCAGTTCACAGCGTCTCGCGCAGCACACGCACCTGGTGCTCTCGGTGCGCAACGCCGGCAACAAGACGATTCCCGACGTCGCAGTCTCGATCTGCAATACCACCTGTGGATATCCCGCACCGGTCGGCGAAGGGACGAGCGTCTCGGCGTTCGCGCAGTACCTGAACATGCCTGGCGTGGCCAGCCACTCACGACCGGTGTGGGTCGTTGAGAGGCCGCCCGGGGCGTGTAGGTACAGCTGCCTCAACGGCGGCGCCGGCGCCGACGTCAGCGCCGACTCAAACACCTGGCAGGGCGGCCCGCTCAAGCCGGGCGCCACCGCCACCTTCGACTGGGGCCTCACCGCCGTCGCCTCGGGCCACTTCGTCGTCGCCTGGGAGGTCGCCGCAGGCATCTATGGCAAGGCCAAGGCGGTCCTCGCCAACGGCTCGACTCCGCAGGGCACGTTTGCGGTCAACATCGCCCACGCCCCCGGCCAGTCATACGTGAACGACGCCGGCAGGGTCGTCCAAGGCCAGTAGGGCCGGCGGGACGGCGGTTCGGGCGCAAAGCGCTCCGAGCCGGGGTTCCGTCGCAAAGCCCGGTTTTGAAACGCAACTTGTAAGCGGTCGCTGGGTTTTGCTCTACGGTGACCCGCGTAATGCTGCACACGCGCGCGGGGCGCGGTTCTCTGACCGGGGGGCACGGCCGGCTCCGCCATCTGCTCATGCCCCTAGCTGTCACGATCTCGATCTCGCTCGCCAGCGCTGCCAGCGGGTCCTCCGGTGGCGTCGCCGGGGCGCCCCCGCCCGGCAAGCCGACCAAGCAACCCGCGCCTGCGCACAAGGCGCAGGGCGGCCCGTTCAGCGGGCGCGGCATGTGGATCTGGTACGTGTCGCAGTCGAGCGGCGGAAACCTCAGTTCGATCGTCGCAACTGCCCACACCTACGGAATCAGCACCCTGTTGATCAAGGGCGGGGATGGTTCGGGCACCTGGTCGCAGTTCAATCCGCAGCTGATCGCCACGCTGCACGCCAACGGGTTGAAGGCGTGTGCGTGGCAGTACGTCTACGGCAATCAGCCGATCTTCGAGGCCGAGGTGGGGGCCGCGGCGGTGCAGGCCGGCGCCGACTGCCTGTTGATCGACGCCGAGAGCGAGTACGAGGGCAAGTACGTCCAGGCGCAGGAGTACGTGAAGAAGCTGCGACAGCTGATCGGTCCCGGCTTCCCCGTCGGGCTAGCCGGGTTCCCGTACGTCGACTACCACCCGAGCTTCCCCTATTCGGTGTTCCTGGGCCCGGGCGCCGCCCAGTACAACGTGCCGCAGATGTACTGGCCTGACATCGGCACCTCGGTCGATGCCGTGTACTCACACACCTACGAGTTCAACACTCCGTACGGGCGACCGATTGCCCCGCTCGGAGAAGTCGCCGGTAACCCTCCGCCACAGCAGATCGTTCGCTTCCGGCAGATGTCGCGGTCCTACGGAGCCTCCGGCGTCAGCTGGTGGGACTGGCAGGAGTCCTCGACGCGCGACTGGCAAGCAGTCGGGCAGTCGATCGGGAACCTCAGCGGCTTTTCGCCTGCCGCCTCGATGCCCACCCTGAGCACTCGCGCCAACGGCGGGGTGTTTGCGGGCGATCTCGTCGTCTGGGCACAGCAGCACCTGTTCACCGCCGGAGAGCGGATCACGATCGATGGATCCTTCGGTGGCCAGACGCAGACGGCGGTCGAGCGCTTTCAGACCGCGCACGGACTCCCGGTCACCGGTCTGATCGATCGGACGACTTGGCACGCGCTCCTGCGCTACCAGCCGGCGAACGTGACGTGGAGCCAGCGTCGTGGCAAGACGATCGCCACAGCCGCGCGCGGCTCGCTGACGCTGCCGGTCCCGGCGTCGGCCCGGCTGCACGCGACGCGCTACGAGATCCCGCCCCACCTCGGCGCCGGCAGCCGACCTAACACGCGCTTTAGCTTCCGTTAGCCCCTGCATTGGAAGCATCCGCGCCGTGATTCGCAGATTCGGAGTCTCCTGGGCGCTGAGCCCAGCGCCGGTCGCGCTCGCAGCGCTTGCGCTGGCCGGCTGCGGGGGATCGAGTAGCTCGACCGCCACCTCGCATGCCGCCACCGGCGCCTGGAAGCGCGGCGGGCAGTCCGTGCTCGGGGCTGTGAGCACGTCGTCGCTCGGGACGCTTCCCGCGGCGGTCGAGGACGCCGCGGTGGCGCCGCTCGGGGACGGCCGTCTGGTGCTGATCGGTGGGATCGACTCCTCGGGCAACTCGACCGGCGCGATCACCATCCTGAGCGGCGGCTCGGCGACCGAGCACGGAGTGCTCTCGATCCCCCAGCACGACGCCCAGGCGGCGACGCTGGGCTCCTACGTGTACGTGTTCGGTGGTGGCGAGGTCTCGAGCTATGACCACGTCCTTCGCTACGACCCCGGCAGCGCCGCGGTCACCCCGGCGGGCACCCTCCCCGCCCCTGCCTCGGACGTCGCTGTCGTAGCGGACGGGGGCACCGCCTACATCATCGGCGGCTACACGGGCGTGAGCCCGCTCGACACGATCCTCGCGTGGAGCCCCGGCGGTGGGGTGCACGTAGCCGGGCATCTCCCGACCGGCTTGCGCTACGCGGCTGTTGCGCTCGCGGGAAGCCGGCTGATCATCGCCGGCGGAACCGAATCGGGCACGGTCACCGACGCGATCCTCAGCTTCGATCCGGCAACGGGCGCCGCTACGCCCCTCGGGCATTTGCCATACCCACTCACCCATGCCTCGGCCGCGTTCGTCGACGGGCGCGTGGTCGTGGTCGGAGGGCGCCGCGAGGTGACCGGAGCCCAGACGGCGGCGATCCTCGCGATCGATCCCTCGACCGGCGCGGTCAGCACCGTCGGCCAGCTGCCACAGCCGCTCTCGGATTCCGCGGTTTCGCTCAACGGCAACCAGATAGTCGTCGCCGGCGGCGAGAGCGCGAGCGGGCCGCAATCGTCGATCCTCGCGCTCACGCCGCGAGTCAGCGCCAGGTTGCGGTCAGGGCCCTGACCGTGCGCGTCCGCGAGCGCTCGCAGCTAACCGCCTAGGACGGCTCCGTCCTCGATCCGCAGGGGCTGCTCGGTCTCGAGCTCGACCGCCCCACGCACGACCACTTCGGCCCCGAAGCTCACATCACCTCGGACGATCAGGCGCTCGGCCGCTCGCAGCGAGGGCGATCCGCTCGGGAAGCGCGCCTCGAACTCGTCGATCACACCGTAGAAGCGCTTGTCGAGGTCGACGAACGGGAGCTTGCCGGCGCGCTCGGGCACCGGCTCGACGACCATCCCGTCCACGAGCTCATAGACGTCCGAGCGCAGGACCAGCAGATCGTTGGTCGTCTTGACCGGGACGAAGCGCGTACGCGGGACGCACAGGAGCTGGGCCCCGGGGAAGCTCTGGACCGCAGAGCCCATTGCGCTCTCGAGCTGGAGCACCGCGGGGGAGCTCGCGTCGCGAGGATCGACTGTCTTGCGGTTGACGATCAGCGAGAGCTCGAGCACGCCGCCCGTCCGCTCGAGGGCCTCGTCGAGTCCACGGAGGTCGATCCAGAGGTTGTTGGTGTTGTAGTAGCGCCAGTGGCGGTAGTCGCGGTAGGACTGCTCGTCCTCGGGTGCGATCTGCGCGGTTTCACGCAGCACCAGCTGGCCGTCCGAGCGCCGGCGGGCGAGGTGACCGCCCTTGCGCTCGGCTTCGGTGCCTTCGATCACCTCCATCAGAAAGGGGATTCCCTCGGCGGCGAGATGAGCGGCGATTCGCGGCTCGACGCGTGCGCCGAGGTTGTCGGAGTTGGAGAGCATCGCGTAGCGAAAGCCCTCCTCCAGCAGCCTTGAGAGCACGCCGGAGCGGCGAAGGGCGCCGTACACGTCGCCGTGCCCCGGTGGGCACCACTCGAGCGCGGGCTCCCGAGGCCACACGACCGGCTCGAGCGTCTCGGCGTCGAGCTTGGGGATCATGCTCTGCATGAACTCGAGCGGAAGCCCGACGTCGAGCTCGGGGTGGCTGCCCAGCGCCCGGAGCGTCTCGGCCCGCGTGACGTCGCTGTTCATCAGCACCAGTGGCAGCCGCACGCCATGGCGGCGGCGCAGCGCGAGCGTCTGGCCGATGATGATGTCGAGGAAGGAATGGCCGTCGCGCGCTTCGACCAGCGACTTCGGCTGACGCAAGCCCATCGTCGTCGCAAGGCCGCCGTTCAGCTTGATCGTCACCACCCGCTCGAGCGCGCTCGGCGCCTCGACCTCGGACAGCTCGACCAGCGCGGCGACGTCTTGCACCGGCTCGAGGTCTTCGCTGCGCAGGAACGCCGACTCGCCGCTCTCCACCCGCTCGTAGGAGCGTCGGAACGCACGGATCGCCTCGTCGGGCTGACCCGCGGCGCGCATCTTCTCCTCTGCTGCGTGCAGACCTTCGGCGCTCATCGGACCCATTCTGCCCGGACGGGGCCGCGGCGACGTGAAAGGATCATGACCGTGGAGGAGCCGGCGACACTCGATCCCACCGCGATCCGCGACATGGTCCCGTTCGCGGTCGAGCTCGGGATCGAACTGCTCGAGGCCGATCCTGAGCTCGTGCGCGGACGCCTTCCGTGGACGCCGGAGCGAACGACTACCGCGGACGTGATGCACAGCGGGGCGATCATGTCGCTGGCGGACACGTGCGGCGGGATCTGCGCATTCCTGAATCTCCCCGAAGGGGCAAACGGAACCGCGACGATCGAGTCCAAGACCAACTTCCTGCGCGCGGTCCCGGGCGGCGCCGCCACCGCCACCACCCGCCCGCTGCACAAGGGCCGCACGCTGATCGTGCTGGAGACCGAGATCACACGCGATGACGGCAAGCTCGCGGCCAAGGTGACGCAGACGCAGGTCTACCACTATCCGCTGGAGTAGAGCAATGCCCGCTCTGCTCCTGTTCGACAACACCGAGCGCTCGGCAGCGCTCCGCCACGAGGTTCCGATCGCGATCATCGACCCGTTGCTGTTCGCCCTGCTCGACGGCCGGCCGATCGTGCTGACCAGCAGTCTCGAGCGCTCACGGATCGCTGCCGCGCTGCCTGAGGCGGAGATCCTTGACTACTTCGCGTTCGGCATGAAGGAGCTCCACGAGCAAGGGCTCTCTCACGCCAAGGCCGAGCGCGAAGTCTCCGCGCGGGTCGTGCGCCACCTCGGGATCGCAGAGGCAAGCGTCCCGGGTGAGTTCCCGGCGGGCCTCGCCGATCGACTCCGGGCCGAGGACGTCAAGCTGCGGATCGACGACGACGTGTTCGTCGCCCGGCGGCGCTCAAAGCACGGCCGCGAGCTTGAAGGCATCCGGATCGCGCAGCGCGGGGCGGAGAAAGGCATGGCCGCGGCGGCAGCTTTGCTGGCGCGCGCGGAGCCGGGATCCGACGGCCGCTTGCAGCTCGACGGCGGCCACCTGACGGTCGAGCAGGTTCGCGCAGCGCTGCGAGCGGCGTGCGCGGCGGACGGCGCGCCCTGCCCCCCGGATGTGATGGTCGCCTCCGTTTGGGACGGCTTCGGCCACGAGCCGGGAAGCGGACCACTGCCGGTAGGCCTGCCGATTCAGGTCGATCTGTTCCCCCGCCACGAGGAGACCGCCTGCTGGGCGGACATGACCCGCACGTTCATCGTCGGCGAGCCCGCTGCCGAGCACGCTGATCTGATCGCCGAGCAGGAGCAACTCGTCCGCGCCGCGCTCGAGGATGCCCGCGCCGCGATCCGGCCCGGCGTGACCGGACGCGAGCTCTACGACGCCACCTGTGATCGCTTCGAGTCCGCCGGCTACCGCACTCAACGCACAGGCCCGGGCGAGGCCCCCAGCGAGGGTTTTCAGTTCTCGCTCGGCCACGGCGTCGGTTTGGAGGTCCACGAGGAACCATCCCTCGGGCTCGCGGGCAACGACCCGCTGGTGCCGGGCGACGTGCTCGCGGTCGAGCCCGGGCTATGGGACCGGCGGATCGGAGGCGTTCGTTACGAGGATCTACTGCTGGTGACCGAGAATGGCAGCGAGACGCTGACGGACTACCCCTACGGACTGCAGCCGTAGACCGCTCGAGAGGGCACCGGTCGTGCCCCCGGCTCAGACCGCGCCCGCTGCTCCGCGCCGCCGCACCAGCGCGTCGATCGCCGCCGCCACGAGCAGCACGATCCCCGTTGCGATGAACTGGCCGGCCGCGCTGATGCCCATCAGCGCGAGGCCGTTGTACACGACGCCGATCACGAGCCCACCCAGCAGCGCGTGGAGCGGCTTGCCGCGGCCGCCGAACAGGCTGGCCCCGCCGATCACGGC
>ODAK010005486.1_pt1 | contig 12888 bp, 8 predicted proteins | sample 1539591 | NCBI WGS metagenome assembly ODAK01 (sample SAMEA3539303, study PRJEB22396) | soil metagenome | biome: tundra; feature: field; material: soil | place: USA | collected 2010-05 | depth 0.15 m | reverse complement strand
GCCGGAGCCCGTCGTGAAATCCTGAAGCCGGGTTCCGACGGCGACAATGAGGTCGGCTTCGGCGGCTAGACTATTCGCCGCAGTCGTCCCGGTCACTCCGACGGCGCCGAGATTGAGCGGATGCTCCCACGGAAGCGCGGATTTGCCCGCCTGAGCCTCGCATGACGGAACCCCGCGAGCCTCACAGAAAGCGTTGAGCGTATGCTCAGCGCCGGAGTACAACACACCCCCTCCTGCAATGACGAGCGGGCGCCGAGCGTCGCGCAGCAGGCGTACTGCCTCGGCGAGATCCCGGTTGTCGGGACGCGGACGTTGAATGTGCCACACGCGTTCTTCAAACAGGCTCTGCGCGTAGTCGAACGCCTCGGCTTGCACATCCTGACAAAGCGCCAACGTGACGGGCCCACAGTCGGCAGGATTCATGAGCACATTCAAGGCGCGCGTGAGCGCCGGACCTAGTTGTTCCGGACGCGTGAGCCGATCGAAATAGCGCGATACAGGTCGAAGGCAATCGTTCGCTGTAACCGTGCCATCGGAGAAGTCTTCCAATTGCTGCAGCACCGGATCGGGGCGGCGGCTCGCAAAGACGTCCCCGGGCAGCAGCAGCACGGGCAGGCGGTTCACGTGCGCCACGGCGGCCGCGGTGACAAGGTTGGTAGCGCCTGGGCCGATGGAGGTCGTGCAGGCCATCAGACGGCGGCGACGGGTCGCCTTCGCGAAGGCAATCGCCGCGTGCGCCATTGCTTGCTCGTTATGGGCGCGCCGCGTCGGCAGCGCGTCACGCACTGAATAAAGCGCCTCTCCAACACCCGACACATTGCCATGACCGAAGATGGCCCAGACTCCCGCGAATAAACGCACACGTTCGCCGTCGACCTCAGTCCATTGCGACGCAAGCGCGCGTACCAGCGCCTGAGCCATCGTGAGTCGAATAGTTCCCTTTGCCATGTATTGCGCTCCTCACGCCATGTTGGCACGATAAGCGGCGCGCCAAGCGTTCACCAACAGCGCAAATCGCGCAGCCATTTCCTGCACAGCGGACTCATCACTCAGCTGACCGCTGAACCAGCATTGTGCAGCTTCGCTGAATATCGTGCGTCCTGCCGCAATTCCATGTACCTGAGCGCAGCTCGCGGCGATCGGAAACGTCCTCACCAAGTCATCTAGCGGGCTGTCGAAGCCGAGCAGGACGATGCCCCGGCAGTACGGATCATTTGCGCTGATTATCCTTCCGATCGCGGCCCAGGCATCGCGGGTCGCTTGTGGCTCGAGTTGCCACCGGTCGGGCTTTATGCCGAGTGCGTAGAGCCGTGAAAGTGTTGTTGCGAGAGTGTCGGGCTCTTGCGAGCCGTTTCGAGCGACGATGATCTCCACCATCAGCTCGCGGCCGACGCTGCGAGTGGCATCGAATACGCGCAATAACTCGCGCTCCTGACGAAGCCGAACCTCCACCGGATCATCGGGATGATAGAAGCATAGGAATTTGACGGTCTGGTGAACCGGCCACTCAACGAGTTGAGCCCCCAGACTATTGCCTTCGAAATCCATCGGCCGCGACCCCGGTTGCTCCACGGGCCGCGCTAACCACAGGCTCTGAACGGCCTTTCTGAAGCTCACCATGTCCTCGAGGCGGCCACCGAGTTGCTGTCCGTAGAGATCGACGCTGGCGCGTCCGATCGAGATCACGTCCAGGCTGTGCTCACTCAGCAAATCAACCTCATCAGATGGTTACCCTGCGACACGATCTTCAATCGGGGCACTCCGCGTGCATTCGCCGCTTACAGCTGCTTCGGCTTGCGATATTCTGACATCAGCAATGCGGTAACGCACGAGTGACTACAATTGCGCAGCTGCCGCCATGGGGGCAGTCGATATGTACGTTCCGATTACCCAATCAAACCTGCTGACCGCGCCAAACCCGCTTTTTCACCATTCGCTTGGCGACCAGCTGATTGATCGTGGATTCAACGAAACCGGTCGAGATCCTTTCGTGACAGCGATACCGTTCGCCATAGTTGGGGATCCCGGGACGATTGTTGACAATGTACCCATTAAATTCAGTGAGTGCTCGCGAGAGCCGCTTCAAGACCGCGTGATTCTGTCGATCGGCGTCATTGAGTTCGGCCAGCACGCCGTCGATGTCATCGAGCGTGGCCGCGTAGCACCCGGATTGGACCACTCTCCAAGATGGAGTTGGCCACACAACTGATACTGACCCCGATGATTTTGAAGATGATGGACGTTCGGCGCCGGGCGCTGGGCGTGCTGCCGCAGCGAGCTCACTCCTTTGGGCACTGATCGGGTCTGACATAGGTGCTGTCGGCTGGATAGAGCGCGATGAGATTGCGCATCACGCCATTCGTCCAACCAAAGCCGTCCTGAGTCGGGTATTCGCCCCCTCCCCCGCTGCGGCCGGTGTTGAGCACATCGTATTTTTCCACCAATTTGCCGCTCTGTCGGTAGACCTCGTTGACGTTGACCATCCAGCGACAAGCAATCGTTTCGGCAAGCCCGACGTTGCCGTAGGCGCGCAATCCTGAGATGGCGATCCATTGCAGCGGCGCCCAGCCGTTGGGCGCGTCCCATTGCTGGCCGGTATCGAGCATGGTTGTGACAATGCCGCCGGGCTTGAGTAAATCGCGTGCGATGATCTTGGCCACCGAGGCTGCTTGAGTCTTTGAAGCCAGGTCGACGAACAGCGGATACAGCGTGGCGGCCGTGAGTTGCGTCAGGCGCGCCCGGTGCGTCCAGCGATAGTCCGCATATGCACCGCTCGAGGGATCCCACAAGTAGCGGTCGATGGCCGCGTGGCGCGCGGACGCGCGAGCGGCAAATTCCTTCGTGCACGCGGCATCGGATTGGCGCTGGCATCCAGCTCGGATCGCATTCTCGAGCCCGAACAGCAGACTATTCAGGTCAATGGGCACGATTTCCGTGGTGTCGATCGTCGCACGCGTATGCGCATCCGCGAACCAGCGCGAACTGAAATCCCAGCCGCTTTCCGCGGCAGCGCGAATATCGCGATACAGCTGCGGCGCCTCGCGCCCGCTGTTGCGCGCGAGCTCGCTGTCCTCGCGGTAGGACTCGTCGCGCGCAGTATCGCGATCGTCCCAGTAGCGATTGAGTATCGATCCATCCGACAGTGCAACGACTCGCCGGTGAGCGCTGCCGCGAGCGAGTCCCGGCGCACCGGCCATCCAAAACGCGTATTCGCGCTTGAGCTGCGGCAAGTACTGCGCAAATGCGTCGGCCGGATCGCCGCCTGACAGAAGGCCGACCATCTCGAAGAAAAACGGCGGTTGTGAGCGGCTGAGGTAGTAGGTGCGCGTGCCGTTCGGCACATGACCATAGGTATCGATCAGATAGGCGAAGTCGCGGACCATGTCGGACACCAAGTCCTTGCGCCCGCTCTCCTGCAATCCGAGCATCGTAAAATACGAGTCCCAATAATAAATCTCACGAAATCGGCCGCCGGGGACCTCGTAGGGATGCGGTAGCGGCAGCAGCGAGGCATACGGCGGTGCGCCGGTCGTGCTGCGGGTCAATAGATTCCACAGCCCATCGATGTGAGTCACGATGGACACTTGATCGGGGGGCGAAGGCGCCGCGGCGGCCTGCGTAGGCAGCGCGAAGTGCGCTTCGACGAAGCCCTTCAGGGCCTGCGGCGAATCAGGGCGCAGCGCGTGATACTGCGCCAGGATGTCCTCCGGCGCGGTATTCGGAACCGCGTCCGGGAATGCCTTGCCGTCCGCGAAAACAGGCGCATTTTGGACTGCGACGAACAGATCCTGGAACAGCGTCTGCGGCGGATCCGGATAGGCTGTGGTTGGGGGCGTCTTCGCTGGCGTCGCGCCGAGCGGCAGCCATGCAAGCATCAGCGCGGCCGCGCGCATGCGACGGTGCTTGCCGGGGCTCATCGTTTAGGACGCCGCGCATACAGGCCAAAGCTCAGGATGCCGGCGTAGCAGATCGCCGGAACCAGCAGTGCCGCCTTCAGTCCGATCCCGTCGGCGGTGTGGCCGGTCAGCAGCGGTACGATCGCGCCGCCGACGATGGCGACACAGATGATGCCCGAGCCTTCAGCGCCTCGCGGACCCAGCCCTTCGCAGGCGAGGGAGAAAATGGTCGGGAACATGATGGAGTTGAACAGCCCGACCGCCAGCAACGCCCAGCCGGACACGGCGCCGGTGGCCGTGGCCGATATGAACAGCAGTGCAATCACCGCGCCGGCAGCACTGGCGAGCACGTTGCCTGGGGAGAAAACGCGCAGCAGGTAGGCGCCGATGAAGCGCCCTACCATGGCGCCGCCCCAGTAGAAAGGAACGTGCTTGCCCGCGTCCTGCTGGGCGAGCCCCAGCACATTGCTCTGCATCAGATAATTGACCAGCAGCGACCCGATGGCGACTTCGGCCCCGACGTATAGAAAAATACACAGCGCCCCAAAGCCGAATCGCCGCTGCCGCAGCAGATCGAGAGGATGACGGATCGAGATGTCCTCCGCGGCCGCTTCCACCAGCCTATTGCGGCGCAGCCAGACCAGGGAAGCCACCAGCACCAGTGCAACCGCCAGACCCAGATAGGTGCGGACCACGACATGCGTTTCCTGGGTCCGAAACGCGTCGAGCGCGGGTCCCGCAAGTTGGGTCGGGTCTACTTTGGCCAGTGACCCGAGAATCAGAATCGAACCCACATAGGGAAAAATTGTCGTGCCCAGGGAATTGAAGGCTTGCGCAAAGGTCAGCCGGCTGTGCGCCGTCGCCGCTGGGCCGAGCATCGAAATCAATGGATTCGCCACCACCTGCACGATCGTGATCCCGGCCGCAAGCACGAACAGTGCGGCCAGGAAGGTGACGAAGAGTCCGGAGGAGGATGCAGGTATGAACAGCAGACAGCCGGCGGTCATCAGCAGCAAGCCGATGAACGCCGTGCGCATATACCCCACCCGCCGCACGATCCAGGCCGCCGGTATCGAGAGCACGAAATAGGCGGTGAAAAATGCCGACTGAACCAGCATCACCTCGCCATACGTCAGGGTGAACAATCCCTTGAGTTTCGGGATGACCACATCGTTCAAACTGGTGATGCCGCCGAAGATGAAGAACAGCGCGAACACGAACAGGCGCAGATCCGGCGCATCCGTCGGCGACCTGCCGTCGGCCTCCACAGGTACAGGATCCGCCGATGACGCTGCCGCGATGTTCATTGTCATGTTATCTCCCCGATAATCTTGCCGGCCGCCGGCGGTCACCGGCGCACGATGCATCCAGTGGGCAACCGCGAATGAACGACGTCACAGCGCAGCCCGCAGGGCCGTAAAGAAACGCGTGAATAATTCCGCCGGAAGTCTACTCTTTCGAACCGCCGTTCGATATCGGCGCGGCCGCGAGCACGGTGAACCTCAGGTCGAATCCCGTCGGATCGACGTTCTTCGGTGTGCATGTCATGCGATTGTCGATGTTGCGCGTCGTAAAGAGCGGCAGAATCCGCCGCGCGAAATCATCAACGAGTTCGCAATCGCCCGCTTCGAGTTCGCGCGGTGAACCGGCGCGCCAAGCGACGTCCTTCCATACGCCCGCCGCGGCGGCCTTTGCGCCGGCGGCGGCGGGCACCAACGTATGAAACGTCAGCAGCACCATCGAGCTGCGCTGCGGCTCGCTGACCGCGGATGTGCACACGACGCGGACGTTGCCGTCCGGCCGCGCGCCCGCAAGCCTCAACAGAACCTTGATCTTGTGCTCCAGGCCGTCGCATGAGTAGCTTGAAGTGAATCCCATGTAAGTGAAGTTGACATCGTGTTTTTGCCAGCTCGCATCGACCGTCGGCTGCTGCGTCGCAAAAGCCCACGCTGCCGCCGATACTCCCAAAACGCAAACCGTCGCTCGCACGAAAAATTTCATTGTCGATCTCTGCGCACTTCAGCCCTCGATCTCGAGTTGACCACGGGCCTGGGTCGCAGTTCACTCGATTCTCTACGGCATCATGGTTAGGGCAGTTCGCGGACCCAGATATTTCGAAAGCTGATGGGCGCACTGGGATCGTGATGGGATTGCAGTTTGATGGCCGCGCGATCGTATTGACGCGCCTGGCCTTCGCCGGTGATATCGGCCGGAATTCGCCACTCGAGATGCAATTGATAGTCTTTGAATAGGCGCTTGGTTTCAATGTTTCCCAATGCCTTGTCGACGATCAGCGCACCGTTCTCGACACGCCAGCGAGCCGGCGAGCGATCATTGGTCATGACCCATTGATCCAGGTTCCGGCCGTCGAACAGAACGATGGCATCGGACGGAGCTGCGCTGCAATCCATTCCAGGTGATACTTTGACCGGAACGGGTTCCCATTGTTCGGTGTCCTCAGGCTTGGCGGCTCCCGTGCTCTCTTTGGCGGAGTTCTGGCTGCCGGACGCGCCTGCGGCCATCAGCGTTAAGCCGCACACGCAAAGCATCAGTCTTTTCATAGATTCCTCGTCCTCACGCGTCCTGCCGTCGTTCGGTGGCTGCGATCACAATGCCTTGCGCGTCAGTTTTACGCGTCCGCTCGCGTCGCGATCGATGGTGATGTCATAGTGTTGTCCGCGGAACGCAATATCTTCTAGCGTCATCGATTTCCACTCCGACGGAAGTACGGGGGCATAAGCCTCGGCCAGACCTTTCTCTTCGATACGCAGCCCGCTGAATCCATACAGGAGATTCTGCAGGAACCCGCCCGATGCAGTGATGAAATAGCCAGTGTTGTTGTTGGCCGTTTCCGTGCGCACATTAAACGGCGGCTGGATCAGCCCACTGGTGAAGTTGCTTTGCAGCCAAGCGACCGCCGAAGTTGCATCGCCTACCGCGGCGGCGGCAATCGAAGCCGGAGCCATACTCATGCCGTGCGGTTCGTGGTGCCCTTCCTTCACTGAGATCATCGTGTAATCAAAGTCGTTGCGGCGGATTTGCTTCGTCATCGGCAAGTCGAGCGACGGGTACATCAGCATGCCCAAGGTGCTCCCTTCCAAGGGCTCGCGCGGCATGCTCGCATCGAAGTCGAGGTGGCGCTGCTCCACCTCCGAGAACGGGATATACAGCTTTGCGGCAACCTTGGTCCAAAGCGGATCGGCTCGTTCCCCGACGATGGCCGCTGCTTTGGCGGCAACGCTCAAGACCTTTTGCGCGGAGACATTGGTGAAGGTGTCGTTCGGCACATCGTTGTAGCTTTCGGCGACCGAGGTAACGTGCACGATTTCGTAGCGCCCCTTGTCCGCGTTCCACGACGCGCGGCTGGCCCAGTAGTCGGCCACGCCGCGGATCACGGGCCAGCCGTATTTTTTCAGCCAGTCGCGATCATGCGTCGCGAGCCAGTATTGCCATTGCGCGATCGCGATATCGGCATTGACGTGAATTTCCCGCTCGCCGAGCACGTACGCGAAATGCGGCGTCTGCTCGCTGCCGTTTTCCGGGTCGGCTTCCCACGGATACATCGCACCCTTAAGTCCGCGCGCCTGCGCGCGCGCTTGTGCGGCCGGGAGCGTGAAGGATCGGAACATCACCAGCGATTTCGCGCGCTCGGGATGCAGCAGCAGCAGTGCCGGGAAGATCCACGAATCGCTGTCCCAGAACGCGTGCCCGGTATATCCGGGGGTCAGACCGCAGGCGCCCATCGGCCAGTGCGTGTCCGCAGTCGAGGTCGCCAGCAGATAATAGAGATCCGAATGCACGGCAGTCTGCGCCCGGGCGTCGCCATCGATCTCGATATCGGATCGCCATAGATCGCGCCAGGCGGCGCGGTGCTGGTCCAGAAGAGCGTCGAAGCCGGATGCGCGCGCCTGCGTCGCCAGCGCGAGATCGGACTTCGCATCGCCGCCCCAGTTCTCGCGCGAGGCGGCGATGAATTTGGTGAACGTATAGGTTTTGTTCTTGAGTACTTTGACATTCAGATTCAGCGCGAGGCGATACTGACTCTTGTACAGCGCGATATCGGCGGCCGCGACGCCGCCGGGCATGGAAATCGCCGCCGCTTCGGCCATGCCCAAGCCTTGTTCGGCACGGCCGTCGAGCCACAGGGTCAACTCCTTGGTATCGCCGTCCGCGCCCGATACGTGAGTGTCGCCGTGATACCAGATGGCGGCGCGGTCGGGCGTCGCCGGCGCAATCGCGGCGAGCTTCATATTGTGCTCCGCGACCGCTTCTTGCATCTCCTCGCCGGTCAGTTTGGCGAGCGGCAAGCGAGGCTGATACGGCGCCCAGAGATTGAGTGCAAACGATAACTGCACGGTGCCGTCGAAGTCCGGCGTCAGCGAAATCTGCGTCGCGGCCAGATGTGTCGACGCTTCGCTGACGAAGGTGATGACCTTGATCTGTGTGGACCTCTGGTGGTCGACATAGCGATAGCGGGTGGTCAGAGTCGCGTCCCGCATGTTCAAGACCTGGCTGTAATCCTGGAACAGCGCCGGATTCAGTGGAACCTGATTCATCCAGAAATGCCCGGCGGCGGAGTCGCCGGTCGAGTAGTCGATCTCGCTCCAGCCCGGAATCGCGGCGGGACGCGCCATATCGTCCTTGGCGTAGTCCATGAACGCAACCATGTAGGCGAGATTCCCCTCGGTTCCCCGCGGCGCGGTCATGGTGGAAAAATAGCCGTTGGCGAGATAGGTCGGAAAGTAGCTGTTGAAATCCTCGGCGCTCGCGCGCAGGGTAAAGCTTGAATCGGGGGCGGCCGCAGCGGGGCCGGCTGCCAGCGCCAGCCAGGGCAGAACAAGAATTAATGGCTTCAAGCGCGTTCCTTCAAGATTCGCCGAGTTGCGAAATTTGCGTTCGCGGTGGCGAACCGCCCGCTTGACATCGCGTCGGCGCGCGAGCTCACATCATTCTAGCCGAAGTTCTTCTGGCCGACGGTTCGATGAAATATTTGGGCACGTCGCGTACACTCGACTCCCGTGAGTGTGGAATATCAAGTTCGCCTACTCGTCCTGCTGATGGCGCGCGCACGATCCACGGATTCTTGGTTGGGACATTTGGAATGAGCCGACGGCCGAGAGATTTAGCGGTGGCCACTGGGAGGGGGCAGAAGCAGCGCACAAGAATCAACGGTGGCGGCGCTATTGCCGCAGGCTTTTGCGTGGGCGCGATCGAAGAATCCGATTCAGCCGCGGACTTCGCGCGTTGATTACTCTGCCTCGACGCCGGAGCCTGCAACGATGCGGACCTTGAGGATTCAGGATACTCCTCTGAGCTGATTTTCCTCGAGGAGGTGCACTGAAAATGAATCTGCAGTCAGTCTTGCGCCGCGCGCTCACGATTGGGGTTGCCGGCATCGCGGCCCTGGCTCCGCCTGCCGGCATAGGTGTCCCCGGCTCCGAGCAGCGCCTGTCCTTCGATGTCGATGAGGGTCTCAATCTCAACAGCTTCCTGCGTGACGGCCCGGTCGCCGCCCATCTGCTGCTGCGCTCGGGAGCGGATCCTCGCATCCTGGTGGCGTTCCCCGCCGGCAACAGCGGCGTCGGGCTTTGGTTTTCGCACGTCAGTGCACCGGTCACTTGGTCGCTGCTCGGGCGACCCCAGCCGCTCACTGCCAAGGACGAGCGCGGACGGGCGCTGTACGGCATGACGGCCGAAGCCAGCGTGACGGGCGGCGGGGACCTCCTCATCAAGCAGGCCGTGTTGTCCAGCGTGCGTGTGCTGCGGGACTATCAGGCCTTGGGAACTTTTCCGGCGGAAATCGCCGCGAAACCGCTGATTCACGACCCAACCATCACATGGGCGCGCGATCGCCTCGACGGTACCGCCGGATATCGCCTCAGCATTGAGATCACTCACGGGGTACTCGAGGGCGAGCATATCAAGGCCGGGAGCGACGGCAGGATCGGGCTCAAGATCGCCGCCCTGAGCGGCGAGACGCCCATGACCCCGCTTGCCGGCGAAGATTTGCTCAACTCCTTGGCCGAGCCTGACGCTGCCGCCCGCAATGCGCTGACTTTTCTCAGCTACCAGGAAAAATTTGTCGCCGGCTCCTGGCGCTTCAACACCTACTTCGGCCGCGACACCCTGATGTCGGTACGCCTGCTGATGCCTGCGCTCACACCGCAGGCGGTGGAAGCAGGCCTTGGCGCCGTGCTGACGCGGCTGTCGCCGCAGGGCGAGGTGGCGCACGAGGAAGACATCGGCGAGTTTGCGATTCTCGATCATCTGCGTACCGACGGGTCCAAGTCGGACGCGCCGGTATTCGACTACAAGATGATCGATGGCACGTTCATGCTGGCACCCGTCGCCGCAGAATGGTTGCTGGACGATGAGCGCGGCCGATCGCAGGCCGCGCGATTTCTCGCGCGAGCGGACGGCCGCCAGGGTGAGGCGCCGCGCACCTTGGGCACCGATCTGGTCAGCAATTTGAAGTTCGTCCTGCAAGCCGCGACCAAATTTGCGCAAGATCCGCGGGCGCCGAATCTGATCGCGCTCAAGCCCGGTTTGTCGGTGGGTCAATGGCGCGACAGCAATGATGGCTTGGCGGGCGGGCGTTTCCCCTATGACGTCAACGCGGTGTTCGCGCCGGCGGCGCTCGACGCAGCCGGGCGCTTTTTCGCCAGCGGTTTGCTCGACCCCTATCTAACTGCTGCTGACCGCGAATCTTTTGCGCGTGCCAAAGCCATGGCAATGATCTGGCGCGCCAAAGCCGGATCGCTGTTCGACGTCACGGTACCGAGCGCGAACGCCCGCCGCGCCATCACCGATTATGCCGCTGCTCTTGACGTATTGGCCGACGCCGCGCTGCGCTCCGTCGGCAACTCCCCCGTGCGCTTCCATGCCCTGGCGCTGACAGCCGATGCCAAGACCCTGCGCATCGTACATTCGGACGAAGGCTTCGAACTCTTGTTTGGCCGCCCGAGTCCGGCCGCGCTGCGTCAGGCCGTGACGGCACTGATGCGGCCGTTCCCGGCCGGACTCAACACCGATGTGGGTGTCGTGGTCGCCAATCCGGTGTATGCCTCCTCTGCCATCAAAGCTCTGCTGACCCGCAACGCCTACCATGGCGCGGTGATCTGGTCCTGGCAGCAAGCCGTACTCGCGGCGGGTCTGCAGCGACAACTGCGGCGCCGCGAGCTGCCGCCATCGTTGAAGCAGCTTCTGCACTTGGCCGAGACAGAGCTTTGGGGCGACATTCGCACGGCACACGCCATGCGAAACTCGGAGCTCTGGTCGTGGACTTTTGCGCAAGGGCAGTTCCACATTGCCCCCTTCGGGGCCAACGCCGCCGACGTCGACGAGTCCAATGCGGCGCAATTGTGGAGCACGGTGTACCTCGCGATACCCGTCCCGGAGCGCGCCGCGCCCGGCACTCGGTAGCAATTCCCTCGCAGTCCGCCCACCAAAATAGACCAACCCAGATGTGGCGAATTTGCCGCAACACTTGATATTGATGCGCATTCGCATTACAGTCTCCCCGTTGGACCGATGATAAGATAAGGCGCTCAAGCAGCCAGCATTGTTGGTCTTGGTTTGGTCGGCGATCGTCTTGCATGGCGACGAACACTGCAGACGAAAGCGGACATTGGGGGGCTGCAATTGGATTTTCTTGAAGAACGGTCCGTTTTGGGTCGATTACCGTCGCCTGTGCGATCGATAAATCAACTCATGCGCCTGTACGCATCGATAGACCTATTTTCTCCGGCGTGAACGCTACACCGCCACCAGCAACGGCTTGCCGAGCGCATCGGCGAGAAGCGCGGCCCCGCAACGCTAAGCCCTTGATCGGCATGAAGCACTGCGCTGTCATCGGCGTGCTGGGCCCGCGCCTTCGAACTTTCCGGGTCACCGACATTGGTGCCCTTCAACGTCCAATAAATCCTACCGCAGCGCACTGCTCGAATTACCTGAACACTTGATGTTTCAAACTGGCTTATTAGGGGAGAACGGTATGAGACAAAAACACAACAAACACCTGGGCACGAACGCATGCTTGGCACGGCCTCGGGCAGCGGGTTCACCACTGGCGCTGCCCGCCGCTGCGGCGATCGCACGGCGCTTGGGATCCCGCACCGCGGGCTTGAATGCCGTTGCCGCTGCGGTGGCTGGGATCCTCTACTGTGCCGGCGGCGCCTACGCAGCCGACGAAGAGACTCCCGAGGCGAGCAACGCGCTCAACGAAATCGTCGTCACCGCCTCAGCCCAGGCTGTCAAGAAGCTGGACGCAAGCTACAACATCGTATCGGTATCCCTCGACGAAATTAAGAACTCAAACCCCGCGAGCGTGGCCGACATTTTCAAGCTGTCGCCGGGAGTATGGCCGGAAGCATCCGGCGGTCAAACCGGCGTCAACATCGACGTGGCCGGCTTCCCCAACGGCGGCGGCGACTCTCCGTACTTCACCACCATGATCAATGGCTCGCCGCTCTACGGATCGGCGGCTCTGTCGTTCATGGATTCAAGCTCGCTGCTGCGCTTCGACGACACTGTCGAGCGTGTCGAGATCGTACAGGGCGGACCGAGCGCAATTTTCAGCTCCGGTCAGGCGGGCGCCACGGCGAACTTCATCTTGAGGACCGGCTCGGAAAAGACGACGGGCTCGGTCGGCTTTACCTACGGATCGGAAGGGTCGGAGCGCGTCGATGCTTTCTATAGTGGTAAGATCATCGACGGATGGTATGGCAGCATCGGCGGCTTCTACCGCGTGTCCGACGGCGTGCGTGACCCGCAGTATCCGTCCGACATCGGCGGACAGCTGACGGCCACCTTGAAGCACGATCTGGATGGCGGCTCGGTGATGTTCTGGTATCGCAACCTGAACGACAAGAATCAGTGGTACGCCGACTTCCCCTATATCGTCGTGAACGGCAAGGCGCAGCCTTATCCCGGCTTCAACCAGCTGAACAGCACCTACAACAGCAAGCAGCTGCAGAACTTCCAGATTCCGAGC
>ODAK010005485.1_pt1 | contig 12888 bp, 12 predicted proteins | sample 1539591 | NCBI WGS metagenome assembly ODAK01 (sample SAMEA3539303, study PRJEB22396) | soil metagenome | biome: tundra; feature: field; material: soil | place: USA | collected 2010-05 | depth 0.15 m | reverse complement strand
AAGTCGCTGCGCGACCTGCGCGTGGCCGAGGTGATCAAGACCGACATGAAGGTCGAAAACGGCAAGGTGACCGCTTACCGCACGCGGGTATCGCTGTCGTTCAAATACGAGGCTTGAGGCCGCTCGGGCGCCCGCGCGTTTGCAATCCGATCGAGGCGAGGCGGTGAATTCCGAGCTGCTCGCGTCGGTCGAGAACGGCCTCTTGCGGGTCACTATCAACCGCCCGGAGAAGCGCAACCCGCTGTCGCGCGCGGTGCTCGCGCGGCTGCAGGAGGTATTCGACGAGCAGCGCGGCAACGACGATCTCGTGCTGGCGGTGCTCTCCGGCGCGGGCGACAGGAGCTTCGCCGCGGGCGGCGACCTGCGCGACCTGGAGGAGGTGCGCACGCTGGAGCAGGCGCGCGCCCTGTTCGATCTCGGCAACGGCGCGTTTCAGGCGATCCGCAGCTTCTCCGTGCCGGTGATTGCGGCGTTGAACGGCCTTGCGCTGGGCGGCGGCGCCGAACTGGCGGTGGCGTGCGATGTGCGCATCGCCGCGGCGCATGCGCGCATCGGCTTCGTGCAGGGCACGCTCAACATCCCCACCGCCTGGGGTGGCGGCAGCGATCTCGCCGCGATCCTCGGCCCGGCGCGGGCCCTCGAACTCCTGTGCAGCGCGCGCATGCTGTCCGCCGCCGAAGCGCATACCGCGGGCCTCGTCGAAGCCGTCGCGCCCGCAGGCGAGCCGTTCCCCGCCTTCGTCGAGCGCTTCGCGGGTCCCTGGATGAAACAGCGGCCGCAGGTGATGCGCGCCTTCAAGTGGCAGTCCGCCGCGCGAAAACTCGGCATGGCGCGCGCCCACGCCGACCTGCGCGACCGCGATCTGTTCGCCTACGCCTGGTGCCACGCGGACCACTGGCAGGCGGCGACGGACATTCTGAGCAAGGAGGCAAAGAAATGAGCGCAGTACCCAAGCCCGGCGCGAAGCAGACGCCGCCGGAAAAACGCGTGGCGACGCCATCGGGGATCGAAGTGCCGGTGGTGGTGACGCGTGAGATGGCGGGCGATCCGGATCCGGGAGTGCCGGCCACCTATCCGTTTACGCGCGGCATTTTCGCCGACGGTTACCGCGGGCGCCCATGGACCATCCGCCAGTACTCCGGTTTCGGTTCGGCCGAGGAATCCAACCAGCGTTACCGCTTTCTGCTCGACCAGGGGCAGACGGGGCTGTCGGTCGCGCTCGATCTGCCGACCCAGTGCGGCTACGATCCGGACGACCCGATGGCGCGGCCCGAAATCGGCAAAGTCGGCGTATCGCTGTTCTCGCTGTCGGAGATGGAGACGCTGTTCGAAGGCATCGACCTGGGCGCGATCTCCACTTCGTTCACCATAAACGGCACGGCGGCGATCATCTACGCCATGTATCTCGCCGCGGCCGACAAGCAGGGCGTGCCGCGCGAGAAGCTCACGGGCACCATCCAGAACGACATCCTCAAGGAGTACGTCGCGCGCGGCACCTGGATCTTCCCGGTGCGCCCCTCGCTGCGGCTGATCGCCGACTCGATCCTCTATTCGAACGAAGCGTCGCCGCGCTTCAACGCCATTTCGATCGCCGGCGCGCACGTGCGCGACGCCGGCTGCACCGCCGTCGAGGAGATGGCATACACGCTCGCCAACGGGCTCGCCTACGTCGACGAGCTCATCCGCCGCGGCGGCGACCTTACCCGTTTCGCGCGGCGCCTGTCGTTTTTCTTTTACGTGCACATGGACCTGTTCGAGGAGGCGGCGAAGTTCCGCGCCGGCCGCCGCCTGTGGGCGAAGCTGCTGCGAGAGCGCTACGGCGTCACCGACGACAAGGCGCTGCATTTTCGCTTCGGTGTCGTCTGCGGCGGCTCCTCGCTGGTCGCGGCGCAGCCCTACAACAACATCGTGCGCGTGGCGATCGAGAACATGGCCGCGGTGCTCGGCGGCGCGCAGTCGATCTTCACCTGCGCCTACGACGAGGCGTTCCAGATACCGACCGAGTTCTCGGCCGAGATCGCGCTGCGCACGCAGCAGATCGTGCAGCACGAGAGCGGCATCGCGGCCACGGTCGACCCGCTCGGCGGAAGCTATTACGTCGAATGGCTCACCGACCAGATGGAGAACGGAATGCTCGAGGTGATGGGCGAGATCGACACCTACGGCGGCGTGGTGAAGGCGATCGAAGACGGCTGGCTGCAGCGGCGCATCGCCGTGCGCGCGAAGCAGAAGAAGGACGCAACCGACCGCGGCGAGCGCATCGTCGTGGGGCAGAACCAGTTCCGCCGGGAAGCGCAAGCCGACAGCTATGGCGAGGTGTTCCGGCTAGATCCGCAGATCTCCGCGCGCGTGCTCGCCAAGCACGCCGAACTGAAGCGAGCGCGCGATGCGGCGCGGGTCGAGCGCGCGCTCGCCGCGCTCGAAGCCGCGGCCGCAACGGATACGCACAATCTGATGCCGCTGTTGATTGAATGCTGCCACGCGTATGCGACTGTCGGCGAGATGGTGGGTTGCCTGAAGCGCTGCTGGGGCGAGTTCCAGGAACCGGTGCGCCTGTGAGCACTGCCGTCAGCCCGGGCCCGCTCGCGGGCAAGCGCATCCTCGTCGCCAAGCCAGGGCTGGACGGCCACGACTCCGGCGCCAAGGTGATCGCGCTGGCGCTGCGCGATGCCGGAGCGGAGGTGATCTACACGGGACTGCGCAAGTCGCCCGAATTCATCGTGCGCGTGGCGGCGGACGAGGACGTATCAGCCGTGGGCCTGTCGATCCTGTCGGGCAGCCACAAGGAGCTCGCGCGCGAGGTGCTCGACGGCCTTGCGGCCGCCGGTGTCGGCGATATACCCGTGTTCGTGGGCGGCACCATTCCGCCGGAAGATGCCGCGGGACTGCTCGCGGCCGGGGTCAAGGGAGTCTTCACCAACGACATGCCGCTCGCGCAGATGATAACCGAACTGGCGCGTGCTCTCGCATGAACGGACCGCTCTCGGGCATCGTGGTTCTCGAAGCCGGGCACATGCTCGCAGGTCCCTACTGCGGCATGCTCCTCGCCGATCTCGGCGCCGAGGTGATCAAGATAGAGCCGCCCGAGGGCGATATCGCGCGGCGCGTCAGCCCGCACATGATCGGACCGCACAATGCCTATTTCGCCAGCCTCAACCGCAGCAAGAAGAGCGTGGTGCTCGACCTCGCCTCCGCCGAGGGCCAGAGCTCGCTGCACCGGCTCGCCGCGCGCGCGCACGCGCTGATCGTCAATCTGCGGCCAGCGGCGATCAGGAAGCTGGGCCTCACCTACGATGCGCTCAAGGACGTGAACCCGAAGCTGGTGTGCGTCGCGCTCACCGGCTACGGCCTCGAGGGCAGCTACGCGGAGCGCCCGGCGTACGATTACGTGATTCAGGCGCTGACCGGCGTGATGGCGATTACCGGCGAGCCGGGAGGCCCGCCGGCCAAGACCGGCTATTCGGCGGTGGACAATTCGGCCGGCATGATGGGCGCGCTCGGGCTCTTGGCGAAAATCGTGGAAGGCAAGGGTGGCCAGATCGACCTGTCCATGTACGACGTGATGCTGTCGCAGTTGAACTATCTCGCCGGCGCCTGGCTGAACGCGGGCGAACGCGCCGAGCGCATGCCGCGCTCGGCGCATCCCTACATCGTGCCGGCGCAGATCTTCGAGACCAGCGACGGCTGGCTGGTGGTATTCATCTCGCATGACGAATTCTGGCGGCGCTTCTGCGGCGAGGCGGGCAGGCCGGAGTGGCTCGAGGACGGGCGCTTTGCCACCATGGCGGCGCGCAGCCGCAACCGCGCAGCCGTGCTCGCCGCACTCGAGCCCTTGCTCAAGAGCGACACGACGGCGTCGTGGAGCGCGCGCTTAGCCCCGCTCGGCGTCGTGGTCGCGCCGATCGAATCGCTGGAACAGGCGCTCGCTTCTGACCTCGCGCGCGAGCGCGGCATGGTCGTCGCGATCGAATGCGCGGGGAGCACCATCCGCGCGGTCGGCAACCCGATCGCCATTGCCAGCGTTAAACGCGAGTACGGGCCGCCGCCCTTGCTGGGCGAACACAACGCGCTGCTGCTCGAAGAACGCGGGGTGGGCGGCAACGCAGATGTCCATGGCAATCACAAGGAGGAGAGGCAATGATGAAACAGTGGATGAAATGGTTTGCGCTCGCAGCTTTCGCCGCGTGCGCCGGCGCCGCCGCCGCGCAGGGCTTTCCGTCCAAGCAGGTGCGCATCATCGTGCCGCAGGCGCCCGGCGGAGCCTCGGATGCGCTCTCGCGCATCATCGCCGCCAAACTCGGGGAGAAGTGGGGGCAGCAGGTGATCGTCGAAAACCGCGCCGGCGCCGGAGGCAACATCGGCACCCTGGAGGCGGCGAAGGCGCCCGCCGACGGCCACACGCTGCTCCTGGGCTACATCGGCACGCACGCGATCAACCCGAGCCTGTACCACAATCTGCCTTGGGACCCGATCAAGGATTTCGCGCCCGTGACGACGCTGGCAGCGGTACCCTTCGTGGTCGTGGTGAATCCGGGTCTCGCGGCGACCACCACGCAGGAGTTGATAGCAAGCGCCAGGGCGGCGGACGGGAAGCTCACCTATTCGTCTGCCGGAAACGGCTCGGTGAACCACCTGCTCGGCGAGATGTTCGACGGCGCGGCCGGCGTGAAAATGACCCATGTGCCCTACAAGGGCGCCGGCCCGGCGCTCGCCGACCTGATCGGCGGGCAGGTGCAGGTGTCGTTCACCAGCATGCCCTCGGTGATCGGCCACATCAAGGGCGGCAAGCTGCGCCCGATTGCGGTGACCAGCCGGGCGCGCTCCGAGACCATGCCCGAGCTGCCGACGCTGGCGGAGTCCGGGCTTCCGGGTTTCGACGTCAATCCCTGGTTCGGCCTGCTCGCTCCGGCGGCGACTCCCGCGGCGATCGTCAGCCAGCTCAACCGCGAGATCAACGAACTGCTCGCGACGCCCGACTTGCGCGCCCGCTTCGCCGGCCAGGGCGCGGTGCCGCTCGCGACCTCGCCGGCCGAATTCGCCGCGCTGCTGAAACAGGACATCGAGAAGTGGGCGAAGGTGGTGAAGGATTCCGGCGCGAAGATCGACTGAAGCCGCGCAGGCACCCGCGTCCCTGCGGCGATCCCGCCCGCGCGCTTGTCCGGCGTTGACGCCGGCGGCGCGCTAGCCGTTATATTCAAGGCTGATCGTCACCGAGAACCTGTTAGAAAAAAAGGCCCAGAACAAGTTCGCCCTGGGCCTTTGCGTCCAAGGGGAGGAGGAGAAAGGACCCGGACGCAGGCCAATTGTGAGGCAAGGTGACGGTTTGCGACCGTGAACTATTTCCTGCGGAATGCAAAAAAACCGAAACTGCCGTGGTTTCAAATCAGGCCGTGGCGGGTCCCACTGAACCGAGGTGTTCGCCGGCAGCGCAGCGGGTCAACTCCCCTGGAAGCCAATAGGGACGCGGGTTACGGGGCTGTCGTGTAAGTGCGTGGAATTTATTCGGATCGGTAGAGAACGGCTTGACGGGTGGAATCCGACTTAACCTACCACCGTCACCACGCCTAGTTTAGGATCGATTTCCAATTCGGCGCCGTTGGGAATAGCGGCAGTAATATCTTGGTCAAACCCGGCGAGCATCGGCACATCGCCCAGCGCAGCGCCTTGAACCAGGATGGGGTTCACGGAGTTGAAAAGGAATGCAAGCGGCGCCATGCCCCGCGATTGCATTTCGTGCAGCATCCACGCGCTGGCTACGCCACCCTTGGCGGTGTCCAACACCAATATCCGGCCTACGTATGTCTGTCCGGCCAGCTTGTGCGTGGGGCGAGAGAATATGCCGGCGATGCGATCCAGGTCGTAACGCGCCGAAAAGCCGTCGTGCGCCACCAGCGCAGTTCCGCGTACGCTGCGCCCCATCGCATGGCGTGCGCGAAAAACCCTGGCTTTGGCGCTCATGCCAGTCTCCCGGTCACGGCCGCGTCGACGCAGACCTCCATCGAGCCCAACATGGGCTGATAGCCATAGCCGCCCAATATGTTGACCAGCTTGGCACTGTTGGTCGCAAGGCGCTTCCAGCCCTTGGCCTGTGCAATCTCGCGCGCATAGGATTGATAGAAGCACGTGCCCGAGAGCACGGTGCCCCCAGCCTGCTCGATGCGCGCGGTATAGCCCATGCGGTCGGCGTCGGGCTTCACCTGCGGGCTGGTCACCGCCAACAGCGGCACAGTAAAGCGCCGGCCTTCGCACAGGCTGGCGAGTTCGCGCAGTTCAAAAAGACTTAGCTGCGGCGCTGAAAAGACGACAACGTCCACCTTGCCGTCCCTAGGGTAAGACTTCTGCAGTGCATCCACGTCGGCACGACTGACCCGATGGCTTGGCAGACTTGCGGTTGCCACGTCGGCCAAGCGGCTGGCTTCGGGGGTGACGCCTACTAGGTGAAACAGCGCAATGGAGCCGAAGCTCGCCATTGCCGCGCCGAAGTGCTTGAGTTGATCCGAGCTCGGCGCACCCTCGATGCCTTCAATCACCGGCACGGCCCAGTAGTTACCCGCGATGCGGCCGATCACCCCTCCCAAGGCGCCCCAGTCATTGAGGGAAGCGGGAGTAAACGCCGCGCGAACGTGCAGGGTCGCACGGCGCTGCTCGTTCAGGTGGAAGCCATAGCGCGGGGTGCGTCCGGTGAGGCCGGCCGACAGGGCCGACGGCCCCCCTTCGAAGTTGGAACGCGCGCCGCATATTGAGTTGGAGTAGATGACCACGCCGGTGTCGCCGAAAGCCACGTGCTCATTGCGCGTGGGGGCCTGAATGGTTTGATAGTTGATGCAAGTGTCGGTCATCAAGACGCCCAATTTCACGAAGGCGGCAATGGCGCGCCGTTCGAGATTGAGAATCGAAGGTGTATGCTCCAAGAACGCGGCCTTGGAAAAATCAGTGCCGCGCGGATCGGTAATGGTAGGTATGCGCACCCCCCGCTGCCCTTGCGTGGCGGCTGCCAGTCCCTCCAGCCAGCGCACGCCCGCTTCGCCGAGGCTTTCGGTATCGGCCATGATGTGCGCCTGCGTGACGGGCACGAAGTCATTAGCACCAAAGAATTCTCCCACCATTATTTGGTGCTGCAGCGCCTGCTGCGGCACCGGACCGAGCTTGCCTGTGAGGATATCCTGTTCTTCGTCGTTGAGTTTCATCGACGTCAGTCAACTGCTGCGCCAGAGTCGCGCACCGCCTTGCCCCACTTGGTCAGCTCGCCGCGCTGAAATTGCGCAAAAGCCCCCAGAGTCAGGACAGTGGGAAGCACCCCCAGCGGCCCCAGCCTGTCGCGGAAGGCGTCGCTTCGCACGATCCGCTCGATCTCGTTGGCAAGGGTGGCGGCCAGAGCCGGGGAAAGCTTGGCCGGCGCGAACACTCCCCACCACGCCGTGGACTCGAAGCCTCGGTAGTCCGATTCGGCAATGGTAGGCGCATTGGGCAGCACGGGCGAGCGCGCGGCGCTGCTGACGGCGATGGCGCGCAGCTTGCCCGCCTGAACGTGCGACAGCACCGACTGCAGCGGGTCGAACATCATCTGGATCTGGCCGCCAATCAAGTCGGTCACGGCCGGCGCGCTGCCTTTGTAAGGCACATGCTGGATGTCGATGCCCGCTGCCGCTTTGAACATCTCTCCGGTCAGGTGTCCGGGGGTGCCATTGCCGGCGGAGCCGTAGCTGAGCTTGCCAGGCATGCGCTTCGCTAGCGCCACCAGACCGGCGAGATCGTTGGCCGGCTGCGAGGGATGCACGACAATGGCCACCGGCGCCGCGGCGACGAGCGCGATGGGCGTGAAGTCCCGTACCGCGTCGTAAGGCAGCTTTTTGTACAGCGCAGGGTTGATGGCATGTGTGCCTACCGTGGCCATCAACAGTGTGTAGCCGTCGGCCGGGGACTTGGCCGCGACATCGGCACCCAGGGAGCCACCCGCCCCACCGCGGTTATCGACGATGACAACCGTTTTGAGCGCATCGCCCAGCATTTGCGCGAGAGGCCGCGCCACGATGTCGGTCGGTCCCCCGGGCGGAAACGGTACGATGAGGCGAATCGGCCTGGCTGGATACTGTGCGGCGGCCTCCGCCGCGGCGAGCACAAGAATTCCTGATACCGCAACCAGCCTGAGCAATTTTCGCATTGCGCCGCCTCCTTTGATAATGTGCCAATCCCCACGGGAGGCAACAGGGCCTACCGAGCACACCGAATCCGAGTCGAATGGCAGGCTACTACTGCAGCCTGGTGTTGACAAGGCTGGCCTTCTTTCTCCCCCGCCGACCGTCCGATCGCAGGTAGAATTCGCCTTCTGCCGGTTCAGAGACGAGAGCCCGGTTGATTTCATGCCAGGCGGCTTTCTCAATAATATTGGAAAAGACGTAAACTCGAACTGGTAGCATATACAAGTTATTCCACCTGCTGCTTCAGCTAACCCATTTCAATAGGAAAATACAAAGATGTTTACCAAGCCCCGAATTCTGCTGGCATGCGCTCTCTCCCTGCTGACCCTGATCGCGTGCAGTTCCAACGACACCCCGCCGGCTGCCGGGGCGGCCAAGGAGGCAGTGGCCGCGACCGTGAACGGAACGCCCATCAGCGAGCACCTCGTCGGCATGATGCTGAAGCAACGCACCGATCTGGGCCGGCCAGCCAGTGCCGAGGCGCGCAAGCAGTTCATCGACAATCTGGCGATGCAACTCATCGTCACGCAAGAAGCCATCAAGAAGGGATTGGACAAGGTGCCTGAAACATCGGATAAATTGGAGCTGAGCAGGCAATCCGTCCTGATCGATGCGTTCGTGCAGGACTACCTCAAGAACAATCCCGTCAGCGACGACATGCTGAAGGCCGAGTACGAGAAGATCAAAGCGCAGGCGACCGGCACCGAATACAAGGCGCGCCACATCCTGGTTGAGCAGGAAGCCGAGGCCAAGGACATCATAGCCAGGCTGAACAAGAACCCGAAAGCATTTGAAGCGCTGGCCAAGGAGAAATCCAAGGACGGCGGCTCCAAAGGCAACGGAGGCGATCTGGGTTGGTTCGATGCGCGCGGCATGGTTCCGGAATTCGGCGCGGCGGTTGCTAAGCTGGCGAAGGGCAAATTCACCGAAGAGCCGGTCAAGTCGCAATTCGGCTATCACGTAATCCTGCTGGAAGATTCCCGCCCGCAGCAGGTTCGGCCACTGGAGCAAATCAAGCCCGCGTTGACGCAGCAAATACAGCAGCAGAACCTGAAAAAACTTTTCGACGAGATGAAGGCCAAGGCAAAGATCGAGATCGTCCAGGCACCCGCTCCTGCACCCGCTCCGGCGTCCGCTCCGGCGTCCGCCCTGGGGCCCGCTCCGGCACCGGCTCCGGCGCAAGAAGCCAAGCCGGTGGAGCCAGCAAAGAAATAGCGTCTTCCGCGACGCTGAACACCTGTTTAGGCGCTGACCGGCTTGCGCCTTTCCGACTACCGCCACGTACTCACCTGCGCGCTGTGCTACGGCTCGGCCGTGGTGCTGGCTCGCTTCGCCTTCGAGGATGGCAGCAACGCGGCGACGGTGGTCAGCGTGCGCTGTGCGTTCGCGGCGCTCGCGATCGGCATCGCGCTGCGCGTCGGCGGCGAGCGGCGGCGCACCACCGGCCGCGAGCGCGCGCTGCTGCTCGGCCTCGGCGTGTTCTTCGCGCTCGGCGTGTTCTCGTTCTACAAGGCGATCGAGATCCTGCGCGTGCCGCTCGCGATCCTGGCGTTCTATGTGAATCCGCTGATCATCGGCGTGCTCGGCGCGCTGGTTGGGTTCGAGCGCCTGTCGGGGCGCACGCTGCTGTTCGCTCTCGTATCGCTAACCGGGCTTGCGCTCGCCACCGGTGCGTCGCCCGAAGCCGTGGATGCGGCGGGCATCGGCTTCGCCATGCTCGCCGCGGCGCTTACCGCCGGCATCCTGGTGGTGTCGACGCACCGGCTGAGCCACGTAAACGCCAAAAGCCGCACCTTCTGGATGATGATCAGCACCTTCGCGGTGCTTGCGGCCGGCACGCTGGCGGGCGATGCGCTGATATGGCCGCGCAGCGCGCAGGGGCTATGGGCGGTGGCGGGCGTGTGCGTGCTCTACGCGATCGGGCTGGTCGCAATGTTCACCTCCGCCACGCGCATCGGGCCGCTGCGCACCGGCCTCGCCATGAACCTCGAACCGGTCGTCGCGATTGGCGGCAGTTGGCTGCTGCTCGGGCAAGGGCTCGCGCCGGCCCAGCTCGCCGGCGGCGCGCTGGTGATCGCCGGCATTATCGGCGCGCAGATGACCTGGCGGCCTGCGCCGGCCGCAAAATGCCGCTCTTCGCAATTCTGATCGTCCGCCACCCGGCCGCAGGTGCGGTCATCGATGAGGCAGAAATTTCGCACTGCTGAACTTCGGCTCCAAGCCAAATAGCAGTCATCCACACCTGCGTGACAAGCGACTGGCTGCGGCGTGCGTGGACACACCCCCTGCCGTCACAGAAGTCGAAGATCAACCGTCCTGATTGATGATCTTCACCAGTTTGGCCAGGGTGGCATCCGCTTCGTCGTTGCTCACCTGGCAGGTTCCAGCGGCTTCATGGCCGCCACCGCCGTATTCGAGCATCAGCGCGCCAACGTTGGTCTTCGATGTGCGGTTGAGAATCGACTTGCCGATCGCAAACACCGTATTCTGATTTTTCACGCCCCATATGACGTGGATCGAAATGTTGATTTCCGGGAACAGAGCGTAAACCATGAACCGGTTGCAGGCCCAGATCTTCACTTCGTTGCGCAGGTCCAGAACCACGAGCTTGTTGTGTACGGTAGCGCAACGTTTGATCTGTTCCTGGGCCTTGGGTACGTGCTCCACGTAAACGTCGACCCTCTCCTTGACGTCGGGCAGGCTGAGGATCTCCTCGATGGAATGGTCGCGGCAAAAATCAATCAAGGCCATCATCAGATCGTAATTGCTGATCCGAAAGTCCCGGAAGCGACCCAGCCCTGTGCGTGAATCCATCAGGTAGTTAAGGAGAACCCAGCGGCTCGGGCGCAGGATCTCGTCGCGACTAAACTGGGCCGAGTCCGCCTTGTCGACGGCCTCCATCATGAAATGGAAGCTTTCCGGGAATCTCCGTCCGCCGCCAAAATGCTCGAAAACAACACGCGCTGCGGAAGGGGCGTTAGGACGAACGACTAGATTCGGATGTTCCCCAGGGTTGCGCAGAATTTCCGAAGAATGATGATCGAAAGCCATGCCCACGCTGGGCACGTACGGCAAGTTGGTCGTGATGTCGCGGTCGGTGATTGCGACCTTGCCGTCCTGCATGTCCTTGGGGTGCACGAACACGATCTCGTCGATCATGTTGAGTTCCTTAAGCAGGATGGCGCAGACGAGACCGTCAAAGTCGCTGCGGGTGACTAGTCGTTGCTTGGTCATGGTGCGAATCTCCTGCCTGGTTCGAGGAATAGGATTAAGAACATTTTATAGAATAACGCCAAATTCCTCTGTTACCAAACATTTCAGGGAAATCGCATTTATTCCAAGGGAGAGAGCCCCGGCACGTGTCAAAGTATAGTATTCATGCTACCGGGGCGCCATCCCGAACGTTTTTCCGCGGTTCTTAACGCAAAATCCGCAGTGTCGCAAAATCCGCGGTTGACTGCCGCAGCAAGGCACAGAGATGCTCTCTGAGGTATCTTTGATGTTCCTGCTCTCAAGGAGAAGTTGTCATGCCTGCGCACCTGAGCAAACCCGCACTCATTACCCTGGTCACGGGCGCATCCTCCGGAATAGGTGAAGCTCTGGCCCGTTGTTTTGCCGAGGCCGGTCATCATTTGGTACTCGTTTCCCGTAATGAGGACAAGTTACGAACACTGGCGGACAAGTTGGTGCGCAAGCATGGTATTGTCGCCACGGTGCAAGTAGCCGACTTGTCAAAGCCCGGCGCCGCAGCACGGCTGGCGGTCAAGCTCAAACGCAAACGCTGCGCGGTGAATGTGCTGGTTAACAACGCCGGGGTTCTGGCGCAGGGCAGCTTTGTTGGCATGACGCCGGAGAGTCAGCAGCAGATGATTGATCTAAATATCACTGGTCTGACTTCCATGCTATCAGCGTTTGTGCCGGGCATGGTGGCGCGATCCGCCCGGGGGTCGGTTGGGCGCGTACTCAATGTGGCTTCCATTGCGGCGTTCCAGCCTGTACCCACGCTGGCTACTTATGCGGCCAGCAAAGCGTATGTACTGTCGTTGACGGAGTCGCTATCCGAGGAGCTCAAGGGCTCGGGCGTGACGGTCACCGCCCTGTGCCCTGGCATTACCGCCACCCATATGCTGAGCGCCGCCAAAAGTGCCAATGCCAGGGTAAGGCAGATACCTGATTTTCTCGTCGGCGACGTCAACGATGTTGCCCGGGAGGCCTTCGAGGCCTGCATGAATGGTGATGTGATTTGTGTGCCCGGCGCGATCAACCGCGCCGCGATGATCGCCTCGCGCAGTACGCCCAAGTGGCTGGTGCGGCGACTCAGCGGTTTGTTGGGCCGAAAGGCACTTTGACGGACTGTCGCAGCTGACCGGGTTTGGGCACTGATAATGGATTGCTGCGTCTGCAGCAAGACGGTTTCGGGTAACGCGCAAAGCCCGCCAGGGAAATTCCGGCTGTTGCGGGAATTCATATGGCGGTGCGCTTTCCGCCAATGTCCATAACGATGGTGAGAGAACTGAAGAACCGGACTTAACCATTCAAATTTCCGCGACTGCAGACGTTTCTATTTGACGCCTGGATGCCGCCAAAACCATGCCGAGGCTATTGTGCGCTTCTGCGAAAGTTGGCATCAATTCGATGGCACGACGATAGGACGCCTCCGCTCCGGTTAGCCGGTTGGTCGCGGCGAGGA
>ODAK010005484.1_pt1 | contig 12892 bp, 11 predicted proteins | sample 1539591 | NCBI WGS metagenome assembly ODAK01 (sample SAMEA3539303, study PRJEB22396) | soil metagenome | biome: tundra; feature: field; material: soil | place: USA | collected 2010-05 | depth 0.15 m | reverse complement strand
GATGTTGACCGGCGTGGTGAACTGCGCTCGCACCCCGCCGTTGGCCCTGCTCGTCGAGCCCATGCCCGGCGAGGCATTGCGATCGACGACCGTCACACTGTCCACACCGGCGCGACGAAGTTGCAGCGCGACCGCGAGCCCGATCGCCCCGGCGCCCACCACCACCACCCGGGCGCGTCGAGCATCCCTCATCGTGGAGGACCCGGTGTGCCACCGGACGTCCGGGTCACCCGCTACCGGCCGGGCGGGCCGGCCAGCACCTGGACCACGGGCAGGCCACGGATCGCGGCGTCGAGCAACTCCACCGGGTGCACCGCGGGCAGAGGGTGTCCCGCCCGCCGCAGCGCCGCCTGGATCTGAAGCAGGCACCCGCCGTTGCCGGCGGTGAGCAGCTCCGCCCCGCTGGCGGTGACGTTGGCCGCTTTGCGATTGCCCAGGTCGTCCGCCGCGCGCGGCGCCACCAGGTTGTAGATCCCGGCGCTGCCGCAGCAGACGTCCGGCTCCTTCAGATCGACAAGCTCGAGATCCGGGATGCGGCCGAGCACCGCGCGCGGCTGCAGGCGCACGCCCTGAGCGTGCGCAAGGTGGCATGCGTCGTGATATGCGACACGCACTGGGAGCGAGTGCAGCCGCGCGGGCAGCTGCACGTCGAGGCCGGCGATCACCTCCATGACATCTCGAACGCCGGCCGAGAAGCTCGCTGCGCGAGCCGACCAGAAGGGGTCATCGGCGAGCAATGCCCCGTACTCCTTCATCGCCGACCCGCAGCCGGCGCTGTTCACCACGATGTGGTCGACGTTGAGCGTCTCCATCTGAGCGATGACATTGCGCATGCGCTGCAACGCGGAACGCTCTCGTCCGGCATGGATCTCCAGCGCTCCGCAGCAGCTCTGCATCGGCGGCACCAGCACCTCGCAACCGTGTGCGGCGAGCACCCGCGCGGTCGCTCGGTTGACGTGCGCGAAGAAGCCGTCCTGCACGCATCCGGTGAGCAGCGCGACGCGCATGACCCGCTGTCCCCTGGGCACGACGTGCCGGGGCGTTGGCGTTCTGAGGTCGGTGAAGCGAACTGACGGCGCCATCTCGTCGAGCCGGCGCACGGTCTTCGGCACCAGGCGCTGCAACGGCCTGAGCTGCAGCGCTCGCCGCAGTCCCACCGTCTCGGCGAGCGCGAGAGCGGAAGCAACCGTGCGCATTCGCCGGGGATTGGGCAGCACCGCGAAGAGTCCGGCGCGTGCCGCCCGCACGTGCCACGGTCGGGCGAAGCGACGCTCGATCTGGGGGCGAACCTGCTCGACGAGGCGGTCGTACCGCACGCCCGAGGGGCACGCATCGACACATGCCATGCAGCCGAGACACGCGTCCCAGTGGCGCACCGCCTCCGCGTCCATGCCGATCTGGCCGCGCGCCGCCAGGTCCATGAGCAGGATCCGGCCGCGCGGTGAATCCATCTCCTCACCCCAGAGGAGATAGGTCGGACACGCCGGAAGGCAGAAACCGCAGTGCACGCAGTCGGCGATCAGCGCGGGATCCGGCGAGTGGTGGTCGTCGAACGCCTGCGCCGCAGCGCCGGCGCGCGCATGCCCCTGAGCTCGTGGTGGACCGGCGCTCATCACGGCCATCTCAGAGACCGCCGGCCTGGCGGCCCGGACTCAGTGTCCGCGCCGGATCCAGTTGCTGCTTGACCGCGCGCATGAGATCGAGCGCCACAGCATCGCCGGCCTCGTCCGGTGAGCCGGCATCGCCGCGCCTGATCACCAGCCGGCCGCCGGCAGCGCGCACCGCGGTGCGAACCGTGTCCACCGCCTCGGGTGCGAAGCGCACCTCCCCGGTGCCGAGCAGCGGACGGAGGGCAAGGGCTTCGCACGTAGCAGACATTGATGACAGAAACTCACCGATCCGCGACGGCAGCACCGCAACCGCGCCGACCGAGCCCGGCTCCGCCCACGGCGATCCCTGCACCGCGGCCGTCAACGCGACCTCCTCCGCGCCGGACAGGATCCGCCCCCCGAGCTCACGGGTGACCCGCTCAGCCTGGACGGTCGCGCCGAGCTCGGAGCTCTCGAGGCGCACGAGTACCACGCCCAGGGGCCAGTGGAGATCGACGATGCTCGGCGTCACCTGAAGCCGACCGATGCGCGTCGCGAACTCGCAGAGCTCGGGGACGGATCGCGACTCGAGCACGACGGTCCGTGATGCCTCGGGCAGGGGGTGGAGGCGAAAGGCGACCTCGGTGATCACGGCCAGGGTTCCCAGGGATCCGACCAGCAGCTTGGCGACGTCGAAGCCGGCCACGTTCTTGACGACCTTGCCGCCGCTCCGCCCCACGGTGCCGTCCGCGAGCACGAAGCTCGCGCCGATCACGAGGTCCCGGGGCGTGCCGAAGCGCGTGCGCAGGGGCCCGCTGGCAGCCGTGGCGACGACTCCCCCGACCGTCGCCTCGGGGCCCTGGGGTGGATCGAGCATCAGGCGCTGACGGAACCCCGGTGCTGTGGCAACGCGCTCCTGGAGGCGGCCGAGCGTCGTTCCCGCCCGCACGACGCAGACCAGGTCCGCCGGCTCGTGGTCGACGACGCCCTCGATTCGAGCGGTCGAGAGCACGACGTCGCACCGCTCCGGCGGTGAGCCCCAGGCGAGCTTGGTGCCGCCGCCTCGGGGGGTGACGACCAGGCCCCGCGCGGTCGCGACCGAGAGCACCGAGGCGACCTCCGTCTCGTCAGCCGGTGAGACCACGAGGCTCGGCACGATGCCGCCGACAGCGTCGGCATCGCCGCCCGCGCGGACGTGGGCCGCGCCCACCAGCTCGGTGAAGAGATGCAGCTCCTGGGCTGTCGAGACCATCACAGGCGCTCCGCCAGTCCAGCCGTCTCGATGGCATGCGGACGGTACATACCGGGCGCCTCGCCACAGAGCCGAGGGGTCGGGAGGGCCTTGCCCGGGTTGCAGAGATCCTGGGAGTCGAAGGCGTCGCGAACCCGCCCCATCACCGCGATCGAGCCGGGGCTGAACATCTTCGGCATGTAGCAGGCCTTGTCGGAGCCCACGCCGTGCTCGCCGGTGATGGAGCCGCCGGCGGTGATGCACGACTCGAGGATGCGCCCGGCAAGCTCGAGCGCTCGTTCCCCCGCACCCGGCTGGGTGTTGTCGTAGAGCACGAGCGGGTGCAGGTTGCCGTCGCCGGCGTGGAAGACGTTGGCGACGCGCAGCCCATACGCGGCCGAGAGTGCGCTGATCGACTCGAGCACTTCACGGAGCCGTGTTCGCGGGATCACGCCGTCCTGCACGTAGTAGCTCGGGCTGATGCGCCCCATGGAGGCGAATGCGGCCTTGCGCGCCTTCCAGATCAAGGCGCGCTCCGCCTCGCTTGCGGCCACCCGTGTCTCGGTGGATCCGCTCGCGGTGCAGATGTCGATGACCTGCCGAAGGAATGCGTTCGACTCGACGGCCGGCCCGTCGAGCTCGACGATCAGGGCGGCGCCGCAATCCGGATACCCGGCGTGAACGATCTCCTCGCAGGCCTGGATGGCCAGACGATCCATCATCTCGATCGCGGCCGGTGTGATGCCGGCGGCGATGATGCGCGACACCGCTTCGCCGGCGTCGCCCATCGTTGTGAACGCGGCGAGCACCGTCTCCGTCGACTCCGGGACGCGCACGAGCCGCAGGACGACCTCGGTCACGATGCCGAGCGTTCCCTCGCTGCCGATCACCACGCCGAGCAGGTCGTACCCGGCGGCGTCGCGCACCGAGCCGCCGAGCTGCGCAATCCGTCCGTCAGCGGTGACGAAGGTCGCGGCGAGGACGTGATGGGTCGTGAACCCATATTTCAGGCAGTGGGCGCCGCCGGAATTCTCGGCGACGTTGCCGCCGATCGTGCAGACCTGCTGCGACGAGGGGTCCGGGGCGTAGAAATACCCAAGAGGTCGCACCGCCTTGCTCACCTCGAGGTTGGTGACCCCGGGCTGCACGGTGACCTGCTGATTCTCGAGGTCGATGTCGAGGATCGACCGCATGCGGCTGAGACCGATCACGACGCCGTCGGCGACGGGGAGGGCGCCACCGGACAGCCCGGTACCGGCTCCACGCGCGACAAATGGCACGCGTGCCTCCGCACACGCGCGGACCGCCTGCGCCACCTGCTCGGTGGTCAGGGGGAGCACCACCGCCGATGGGGAGACGCGCCGCCCGGTGAGCCCGTCGCAGGCATACGTCTGCATGGCAGCCGGCTCGGTGATCAGCCCGTCGTCACCGACCGCGGCGCGAAGCCGCGCGAGCAGCCCGGCGTCAAGCATGGGTGCTGAGCACCGACGCCGCGGCATCGATCGTGCGTGCGGCCTCGGCCTCGGTCACCGTTCCCATGTGGCCGACGCGCACGCCGCGCCCCGCCCACGGACCGAGACATGGCGCGATCACCACGCCACGCTCGCTCATCCCTGCTCGCAACGTCGCATCGTCCACTCCCTCGGGAAGCGCGAGGACGCTCAGTGTCGGCGCCACACAGGCGGGGTCGGTGAGCGGCGCAAACCCAAGTTCCCCCATGCCCTCTCGAACCATCGCCGCCACGCGGCGGTGGCGCTCGAACCGCACCGGCAGCCCCTCGGCGAAGATGCCGTCGAGCGAGACCTCGAGTGCGCGCAGCAGTGACACCGCATGCGTCGAGAAGTACTTGCGCGGGTCGTCGACCGATGCGTCCCAGCGGCGCAGGTCCGCGTAGTAAGCGCGAATGTCACCGAGCGACTCGCGACGCGAGCGCGCGCGCTCCGACACGGCCAGAATCGCCAGGCCGGGTGGCACACTGAGCGCCTTCTGCGCACCGGTGAGCAGGACATCGACGTCCCACGCGTCCATCGCCTCCTCGATGCCACCGGTCGCGCAGACTCCGTCGAGGATGATGACCGCGTCCGGCGAGGCGGAGCGGATAATCGTGGCCAGGGCGGCGCAATCCGCGAGCACACCGCTGCTCGTGTCGACATGGGTCATGCACACCAGCGCCGGTGGGTCGCCGCGCGCGATGAGATCCCGAAGCGCATCCGCATCTGCGTGCTCTCCCCATGCGACCTGCAGGACATCGGCACGAATCCCGAGCGCGGTGGCGGCCTCGGTGAAGCGATCGCCGAAATAGCCATGACTCACCACCACCGCGCGATCTCCCGGTGCCGCGTGGTTGACGAGCGCCGCCTCCATGGCCAGCGTGCCCGCGCCGGCGAAGCAGTGGACTCGCGCCGATCCGGCGCCCACGAGGCCGCGGATTCCCGCCTGGATCCGGAGCATCGTGGCGGCGTTCTCGGGGCCGGTGTGACTCCGAACCGGCTCGGCAAGCGCCGCCAGCACCTCCGGCGCAACCGGCGTGGGCCCCGGGATCATGAGCAGCGGTGACGTTGTCATGAGCCGCCCCATGCTGTCACATGGACCCGACCCGGCGGGGCACCTCAGCGCTCGAGTCCGGGTCGGGCGAGCGCCGCCGAGGCTAGATCGCGTCGCGACGGAACGCGGCGATGACGATGGGCGCATCCTCGCGCACCGAGACGTCGCTGCCGTCGGCGAAGGAGATGCGGGTCGCGCCGGCAGACATCTGCCGCACCTGCGTCACCGCGTCGACGTTGATGTACGTCGAGGCCTCATCGGCACTCAGATGGAGCACAACCCATTTCGCCATATGGCTCAGTCTACCGATCCATTTCGACGCGCCGGGCGACGCCGATGACACGAAACCAGCGCGCGCCCTCCGACCATGAGGGACGGCTGGGTGACGGTTGTCACAGTGTTGAACGAGCGTCGATAAGGGATCCCACTCGGTACGCTGTCGAACAGACGGACACTCGGTGCTCGCGCAGATTGAGGATGCCGATCCCGGTCGAACGGCCCACCGGAGCAGCACGTCGGGCGAGATGGTCGCGCCGACCAAAGGAGATCTTGACCGTGACCACCCGTAGCGCGCGGTTCCAGCATCTCCGGAACTAGGCACGCAGTGTCCTCCCGCCGAGTCTTCACGACCGTCACGGCTGCTGTCGTGGTCCTCATCGTCGTCTTCGTCAGCGCCTCGCTGCTCGGTGCCGGCGGCAACGCGTTCGAGGACGGCGCCCACAACGTCGCGGAGGTCGGGGCGGGACTGTTCGCCGGCGGCATCGCGCTGCTCGCCGCCATTCGCTCGCGCGGCCGCCGGAGGTGGGCGTGGTTGTGCTGGTCGGCGTATGCGCTGCTGGAAGCGGTGTGCGACTGGAATGCCATCGCCGCGCACCACGCCGCGGTGCTGCTGTCCGTATCCAATGTCGCCTTCCTCGCGCAGCTCCCTTTGGGATTGCTCGGGGCGCTGATCTTCATGCGCATCGTGTCCTCACGACTCGGAGTGATGGTCGCACTGTGCGACGGGATGCTCATGGGTGGAGCACTGCTCATGGTCGGTCTCGCAACGGGATACCTCCGCCTCCTCGGCGGACCGAACCAGGCGCTCGTGAACATCGTGAACCTTGCGCAGCCGGTTGCGGACGTGGTGGTCATCACGCTGGTCGGCGCGGTGGTCGCGAAGGTCGGGACGAGGACGCGACCGATCGGTTTCCTGATCGCCGCCGCGATTCTCGGCATCGGCATCGCCGACGCCGAGTTGACCCACCAGGTCGGTCTCGGCAGCGCGGTCCCTGGATCGGTGTTCGCGAACGGCTGGATCGCCGGCCTGCTGTGCCTCGGCGTTGCCGCGCTGTACGCCCTCTGCTTCCGCAGGCGTCCGGACGCGAGGGTCTCGACCACGATCACCACCAGGTCCGGGCTGTGGGTGCCCATCGTCCCCGTGGCGCTCGCCTGCGCTCTTGCCGTCGGACTGCACTCCGACCAGCGCACGGTCTCGGACGTGTTGCTGTGGGTGATGGTCGGGCTGGTCGGCCTCACGTTGATGCGCATGTACCTCGCGCTGTACATGAATCTCGGGCTCGGCCGGGCGCTTGCGCACCAGGCATCGCACGATTCGCTCACCGGATTGCCCAATCGCACCCTCCTGCGCCGGCGCCTGGATCGCCAGCTCGCCGCGATCGTCGCGCCAGGTCAATGCGTGACGTTGATGATGCTCGACCTCGACGGATTCAAAGAGGTCAACGACACATTCGGCCACAGCGTTGGCGACCAGGTGCTGGTTCGGGTGGCCCAGCGCATCGCCAACACCGTCCGGGACGGCGACGCGGTTGCCCGTCTCGGCGGTGACGAATTCGCGGTGCTGCTTGCTGAATGCCCCTCCGACCACGTGACCGTGCTTGCACGGCGGATCCTCGCCGCGCTCGAACTGCCGCTGACGCTGAAGCCGGCCACGGTCGGCGTCGCCGCGAGCATCGGCATCGCCACGGCGCGTGCCGGCGAGACCGCCGATGAGGTGTTGCGCAATGCCGACCTCGCCATGTACACGGCCAAAGCCGCCGGTGGCAACGGATATGCGCTGTACAAGCCGTACATGCACACGGCCATCGCCGAGCGGGTCCGCGTCGAGAACGGTCTGCGGACGGCGTGGCTCACCGGTGACCTGCTCGTGCATTACCAGCCGATTGTCGATCTCACCAATGGCAGGATGGTCTCTGTGGAGGCGCTCGCCCGCTGGAAGCATCCCGACGGGGACGTGATACCCCCGGACGTGTTCATCCCGATCGCGGAGCGCACCGGTCTCATCATCCCCATCGGCGCGCGCGTGTTGAATGAAGCGTGCCATCAACTCGCGAGCTGGCAGCGGGACTACGGTGCCGCCGCGGACATCACCATGAGCGTCAACGTGTCTCCGCGCCAACTCCACTCGGACGACCTCGTGGACATCGTCGCGGAGGCGCTTCGGAGCGCGGGTATCGAACCCCGATACCTCATCCTCGAGGTGACCGAGACCGCGGTCATGGATGACATGGACAGTGCGATCCGGATCCTCAGCCGGCTCAGGGCGCTCGGGGTCAGCCTGGCGATCGACGACTTCGGCGTCGGAGCGTCGTCGCTGGCGCGGTTGCGCCGCCTCCCGGTCTCCGTGGTCAAGATCGACAAGTCGCTGGTCGATCACGTCCCCGACGGCCACGTGGCGAGTGGGCTGCTCGACGCCGTCGTCGGCATGGTTCGGGCACTCCAGTTGAAGACCATCATCGAAGGTGTGGAGCGTGCGGACCAGGCGAAGCATCTGCGCGACGCGGGGTACGACCTTGCCCAGGGCTTCTTTTACGCGCGGCCGATGGATGCACAGGGCATCGAACGATCGCTGTCGTCCGCACGAGCCGCCGACGGAGGTCGTGCCGTCTTTCCATTCGATCCCGCAGACGCACTGTCGGCGCAGTTGGGGCCTATGGGACGTGTGCTCGTCGTCGACGACGAGGCAGTCGGAGTCACCGCCTGCCGGATCCTGGAGCAGCACGGCATGCGAACCGTTCTGGTGCCGACCATCCGCGAGGCGAAGGCCGAGCTGTCGCACGCCACCGATGTGATGGTGGTCGATATCGGGCTGCCCGATGGCGACGGATGGGACCTGATCAGCGACGTGCGCGCGAGCTCGATGCATGCACGGATCCCCATCGTCGTGATGACGGCGCTGCTCGACAACCCGGACGTGCTCAACCGTGCCGACGATCTCGAGTGCGAGTACCTGGGCAAACCCTTTGCGCCCGAAGCCCTGATCGCGAAGATCGAGTCGGCCCGAAAGATGATGGCCGGCTGCGTCGATTCACCCGTCACCCTCGCCACCCTCGACACCCGGGTGACCGCGTCGCGAGTCATGGGAGTACCGAAGCACGCTGCCTGACCCTGGTTCACAGGGCGCGCGTGGGAAAATGGGTGCGGTGTCTCATCACCTCCGGTTCGGATACAAGGTCTCGGCGGAGCAATTCAGCCCGTCAGATCTGCTCGATTTCACGGTCTTCGCCGAGCAATGCGGCTTCGACACCGCCGCGATCAGCGACCACTTCCAACCCTGGCGGCACACGGGTGGTCATGCTCCGTTCTCGCTGGCGTGGTTGGGTGCCGCGGGCCAGGCGACCAGCCGAATCGCGCTCGGCACGAGCGTGCTGACGCCGACGTTCCGCTACCACCCGGCGATCGTCGCCCAGGCGATGGGCACGCTCGCATCGCTGTTTCCCGGTCGCATCTGGCTTGGCGTCGGAACCGGCGAGTCGATGAACGAGGCGCCGCTCGATACGGAGTGGCCGGACGCCAAGGAACGGTTCGCGAGGCTCAGGGAAGCGGTCACGGTCATCCAGACCCTGCTGCGGGAGGACCGGGTCACATTTGACGGCACCTACTACCGGACGCGCAACGCGACCATCTACGACCGTCCCGCCACGCCGATCCCCATCTACATCGCGGCCGCCGGCGCGTCAGCGGCTCGGCTCGCCGGGCGCGTCGCCGACGGGCTCATCTGCACCAGCGGCAAGGGCATGGAGTTGTACTCCGAGACGCTGCTTCCAGCGGTGACCGAAGGTGCGCGCGCCGCGGGGCGCGACCCGTCCGAGCTCGAGCTGACGATCGAGATGAAGGTCTCCTTCGACACCGATCTCGACAGGGCTCGCGAGGACACACGACACTGGGCGGCGCTTGCGCTGTCCCCGGAGGAGAAGACCGGCATCGAGGATGCGGTGGAGATGGAACGCCTTGCCGACGCCCTTCCCACCGATCGGGCGGCAAGCCGCTGGATCGTGTCCTCGGATCCCGATGAGCATGTGGAACGGATCCGTCCCTACATCGACCTTGGATTCACGCACCTGATCTTCCATGCGCCCGGCACCGACCAGCGTCGATTCCTCGAGCTGTACTCGCGCGAAGTGCTCCCGCGCCTTCGCGCCGCTGTCTCACGCTCCATCGAGGGGTGAGGGGACGTTCAGCCCTGTGTCGTGGGCCCGCTTCGGTCCACGGTGATCCGCACGAGCACGCGGCGCTCGCCGGCCATGGCCTCGCGATACTCCTGCCAGTCGGGGTGTTCCCCGCTCACTCGGCGGTAATAGTCGACGAGTGGCTCCATCGCCTCCGGCAGGTTGACGATCTCGACGCTCCCTTCCACCGTGTGCCACTCGCCGTAGAAGCGATCGCTCAGTGCGCAGAAGCTTGCGTGCGGGTTGCGGCGGAGGTTGACCGTCTTGATCGCGCCTTCGCGGGTGCTGATCACGACACGCGCCTCGGCGTCGACCGCGGCGATCACAGGGGAGAGCTGCGCCTGGCCGTCGCGGCGGTAGGTCGCAAGCACGCCACGCGAGTTCTTACGGATGAAGTCGAGTGCCGCCTCATGGGCCATCGGCCGATGTTAGGGCGTGCAGCAACGACGCCGCCAGGCGCCGCTCCCCCTGTTCCCCGTCCATCACCGTGTCGTCGACGAGCGCCCGCATGCCCAGGGAACGGATCGGCTCGAGCAGCGCCACGTCGACCCGGTCGATCACGATCGTCGCCGCGATCCCGGCATAGCGTCGGGCGATGCCGAGCGCCGTGGTCTCCTCGCCGACCTGCCGGAGCATGTCCACGGTGGGCCCTTTCAGCGACCGGCCGCCGACCACCGGTGAGACCACGCTGACGCGCTCCCGGTCGAGGGCATCGCCGAGCACGGCGAGGATGGGATCGACGCTCAGCAGGGGGTTTGACGGCCCGATGATCACGGCGTCGGCGTCGGCGATCGCGGCGACCGCCTCGGGCGACGCACGTGCGGTCTCGATCCCCTCCAGCCGGATCGCCCGCACGGCCGGATCGCACCGCTCGCCGACGAACCACTCCTGCATGCTGAGCTCGCCCGCGCCGGTCCGGATGCGCGTTCGCACCGGGTCGTCGCTCATCGGGATGACGCTCACCTCGATGCCGAAGGCCCTGGCAAGATGCGCCACGGCCTCGGTGAGGCGGAGTCCTCGGCGCAGCAGGGTCGCCCGGAGCAGGTGCACACCGATGTCCTGGTCTCCGAGCTGGAACCAGGTCTGCTCTCCGAGCCTCCCGAGCATCGCCTGGGCGTGAAACGTGTCGCCGTCGACGCCGAAGCCGGTGGCATGGTTGAAGACCCCGGCGAGCCGGTAGAGGATCGCGTCGACGTCCGGGCTGACGAGCAGGCCCCAGAACTCGTCGTCATCGGCGGTGTTGGCGACGATCGAGAGGTTCTCGGGTGGCATGACGGCAGCAAGTCCGGTGGCCAGCCGAGCACCGCCAGTTCCGCCCGACAGCAGGGTGACCTTCACCGGAACAGGTCGAGCTCGGACGGCCGCACCAGTTCCTGACCGGTACCCGGCGCCGCCTCGAAGGCGTCCAGCCCACGGACGACGACGACAGGGATGCGCCTGGTCTTGCCCATGAGCACCTCGGCGGCGGCCGCCAGCTCGTCGGCGATCGCCAGCACGGTCGCCTGCAGCGGCATCCCGAAGTCGTCGGGGCGGCCGCGGTAGTCGAGCACCGCCGGCATGCCGGCGACGCCGAGGGCGACGTTCACGAGGCCCATGCGCCATGCCCGCCCGAAGGTGTCGCTGACGATCACGCCGGCGCGCACCCCGGCCAGGGACGCGATGCCCTCGTGCAGGGCCTGTGCACTGGCGTCGCAGTCGACGGGGAGCAGGCAGACGTCATCCGCGCCGACGACGTTGGAACGATCGACCCCCGCATTGGCGCACACGAACCCCTGACGCGTCTCGACGATGAGGACGCGGTCGTCACGCACGATGCGAGTGGACTCGTCGAGCACCACCTGCACCATCCGCGCGTCAGCCTCGAGCCGCTGTGCCAGCACGATCGCCTCTGATGAGGGTGTGACCTGCGAAAGCGTGCGGATCCGGCCCTCCGCCTTGGAGACGACCTTCTGGGCAACGACGATCACATCGCCGTTCCGGAGCGTCCCGGCATTCGCGACGATAAGGGCCGCAAGGTCGTCGCCCGGGCGGATCTCGGGGAGGCCTTCGACCCCGCGCAGCTCGAGGTTCACCCGGTCGGCTCCAGCCGGCGCCAGGCCGAGAGGTCCGACGGCTCGTCGAGATCCAGCGCCAGGCTCGGATCGTCGTGCACGATGAACCGGCGGCCTCGCAGGCGCGCCTCCTCGGCGAACTTTGGAAGCGACGACTCTCCGAAATGGAGGGAGAAATCGCCGGGCGGCCGGAGGTAGAGCGCGTTGGTGCCCTGGCGGCCGTCCGCTGGCGCCGCCACCACGAGGGTCCCGGGAATCTCGGTGCTGGCGAGCATTCGCCGGATCGCCGCCTCGTCCACGAGTGGGAGATCGGAGCTGAGCAGCAGCGCCGACTCGGCGCCGCGATCCGAGACCTCGGCGAGGCCGCGCAGCGCCGCCGGGTTCTGGCCGCTCGGCGACGGCTCGACGACCAGCGCGGCGCCCCGGAGGCCGGCGAGATCGGCGGCTTCCACCGACCCACAGACCGCGAGGGTTGGTGCCACGGCCAGTGCAGCGTCGAGGGCACGTGCCGCGGTCATCTCAGCGAGGCGCCGGCGTGGCTGAGCGTCGAGGACCGGGGCAAGCCTGCTCTTCGCGGTCGTGAAGTCCTTGATCAGCACCACGATCCAGAACGATGGCGGCATCGGCTGACTAAGCGGCCAGGATCACGTCGGCCGGGTGCGGCGTCTCGACGACGTCGCGATGCCGCAGCAGGTTGAGCGTCGTCACCACCGCGATGAGCAGCACTGCGCCGACGATCTCGATCCCGTACAGCGGCAGGCCGAGCCCCACCGGGGCCGGGAGCGAGAACACGAGGAACAGCGTGCACGGGTAGCCGAGTTCGGCGATCGAGGCCATGGACGCGGGCGTGCTCGCAAGTGCTCGGTAGTACAGCAACATCGCCAGCAGTCCGGGGATGAGCGCGATCCCGATGAAGCTCGGAACCTGGTGCACGGAGAAGGCGCCGAGATGTCCCCCGCCGACGCCGGTCAGCATGAGGATGAGCAGCACCGGCAGGGCAAGCGTGAAACGCATCGCGGCGGTCGTGAC
>ODAK010005483.1_pt1 | contig 12893 bp, 10 predicted proteins | sample 1539591 | NCBI WGS metagenome assembly ODAK01 (sample SAMEA3539303, study PRJEB22396) | soil metagenome | biome: tundra; feature: field; material: soil | place: USA | collected 2010-05 | depth 0.15 m | reverse complement strand
AAGAGATGCTTGCATTAGGAGTTCTTCTAAGAGCCTCTTTTAGAGCTCTCTAGGAAGCAACTCTTTAGAGGAGCGCTTTGGAGAGCTCTTTAGAAAGGAGCCCCCTTTAGGAAGCAGCTTCTAACAAGAGGAGCGAGCTCTTCCAAGAAGGAGAGAGCTCTTCCAAGGAGCTTCCGATTCCGCCTCACTAGCAGATCTGCTATTAAAGGATGGACCGCTATCTCTTTATAGTAGCGCTCGCTATTAAGAGATGCTTGCATTAGGAGTTCTTCTAAGAGCCTCTTTTAGAGCTCTCTAGGAGAGCAACTCTTTAGAGGAAGCGCTTTGGAGAGCTCTTTAGAAAGGAGGCCCCCTTTTAGGAAACAGCTTCTAACGATAGAGAGAGCTCTTCCAAAGAGCCCTATTCCGCTCACTAGTAGTTCCGCTTATTAAAGGATGGACCGTTATCTTTTCATAGTAGCGCTCGCTATTAAGAGATGCTTGCATAGGAGTTCTTCTAAGAGCCTCTTTAAAGCTCTCTAGGAGCAAATCTTTAGAGGAAGCGTTACCCCTTTAGGAAACAGCTTCCTATGAAAGGATGGACCTATCTCTTCGAAGTAGCCTCCTCGCTATTGGAGATTCCTTTGATTAGAGCTCTTTTGGAGAGACTCTTTAGAGAAGCTCTCTAGGAGGAGCCTCATTTACAGGAGGTTCCTTTCCTCCTTCAAAAAAGCCCAGGGCCACAATATCATCAAATTTGCTTATTAAAGAATAAGCCGTTATCTTTTCATACAAAGCTCGTGCTCCTATGACCCAGATACTTATTCAGCGACAGGCCGGGGAATATGCCATTACCACTACAGCGGGAGAGTCTGTCCGTGCTTTTATCCCTCGACCCCTCCCTCCCGAACCGCTGCTTGAATTGGATACTTTCTTTCCCCTCCTGGATCGCGCGAATCAGGCACTGGGAAGGCTAGATGGACTATCCACTCTACTCCCGGATACAGAGATGTTCCTCTACCTCTACGTTCGCAAAGAGGCGGTGCTGTCCTCCCAAATTGAGGGCACACAATCCTCTCTATCCGACTTGCTGCTCTTTGAGAACGAAGCTGCGCCTGGCGTTCCAATCGACGATGTGCGGGAAGTCTCCAATTATGTGGCCGCCATGCAGCACGGCCTCCAGCGTCTTCGGGAGGGTTTCCCGCTTTCGCTCCGGTTGATACGGGAGATTCACGGAATTCTGCTGCGCGGTGGACGCGGTGCGGATCGGACCCCGGGAGAATTTAGGCGTTCGCAGAACTGGATCGGAGGCACACGTCCTGGCAATGCGGCCTATGTGCCCCCTCCCCCTGAACGCCTCATGGAGTGTTTGGACAGTCTGGAAAAGTTTCTCCATGATGAAACCCAGACTCTTCCGTTGCTCGTGCAGCTTGGATTAATCCATGTGCAATTCGAAAGCATCCACCCGTTCTTGGACGGCAACGGCAGATTAGGGCGCTTGCTGATTACACTCTTGCTCTGCGCGAGAGGAGCTCTGCATGAACCACTGCTCTATCTCAGCCTCTATTTCAAGACGCACCGAGCTCGTTATTACGAACTTTTGCAACGAGTCCGCACCGAGGGAGTTTGGGAACTATGGCTGGAATTCTTCCTGGAAGGAGCCGAAACTACGGCGAAGCAAGCCGCTGATACTGCCGTGGAACTCATTGGCCTGTTCAAAAAGGACCGAAAGCGAATTCAATCGATTGGCCGGTCCGCACTTTCTGCATTGCGCGTACACGAGTACATGCAGAAGAAGCCGCTAATCAACATCGGCATGGCCGCGCGCGAGTTGGGTTTGTCTGTCCCGACCGTCAGCGCCGCTTTGGCGCGCCTTGAAGAGTTAGGGATTGCCAAAGAAACGACAGGCAGGGTGCGAGATCGGATATTCGCCTATACCAGATATCTCGAAATCGTAAGCGCGGGAACAGAGCCAATTCGCGCTTGACGAGTCGCATCCCAACCCGCGGAATCTGCGTCAATCATGCCGGAAACGGCTGCTGTGTAAGCGTTCGGGTTTCCCCTCTTGACGAGATCGAGTGTGTCTAAGCGGCTTGTGAGGATTGGGTCTGAGGTAGGGTGCCTTCCGTCACTTCAATGTGTCCTTGAGGGACTCGCTGCGTGTTCCGCTGAAGACGATTCAGGAGCGCATCGGCCATGCTCTCACAGGGTCGTTCACCTTGGACGTATACGGTCACACTCTGGACTGGAAAGCGAACGAAGAGGCAGCAAAGGGACTCGGGGACGAGATTGCCAGAGCAGTCGCAGAAGCCGAGAGCAATGTCGATTCTGGTCCATTAACTGCTCACAACGAAGAAGGCTCCCAACCCCGGAAGTTGGAAGCCACTCAAAATTCATAACTTATTGGTTGCGGGGGCTGGATTTGAACCAGCGACCTTTGGGTTATGAGCCCAACGAGCTACCGGGCTGCTCCACCCCGCAAGTACAGTTTACCAACTGCCCCTATGAGGGTCAAATGAGGCACATGGGGCGGCACTTGCACCCGGTACGCTTTCTGCTGTCAACCGGGCCAGTCTCACATCGGTTGATGCTAACGGCACACATGCGCGCTACGGCGACACCTGCTCCCTCGAGCTACGACGTAGCTTCTTACGATGCCGCACTCCTCCCGCGGGCTATGACGGCACTCTTTTCGCTGGCTGTGCAGATTTGAGACGAAACGCGCAGCGACAAGTGGGGCGAAGCGGCACGCGGCCGACAGGAAGCACTCGCAGAAAATCGACAGCCAAAGAGGGCTGCTAAGCTGAAATCGTTATCGCGAGTGAGGAACCCGGCGGATGTCGCATCTATATGTTGCAGTTTTGGCCGTCATTGTCATCGTTCTGCTGGCGGTCGCGCTCTATCGCACGTCGCAGGTTAAGACTAAGGCGGACTACCTGGTTGCGGGTCGATCGCTGCCCGCCATCGTGCTGGTGCTCACACTTCTCACTTCGTGGATCGGCGCGGGCTCTCTCTTTGCCGGGGCTGAGAACGCCTACAAAAATGGATTCGCCGCGCTGTGGCAGCCGGCCGGCGGCTGGCTCGCCCTGCTGCTCATCTATTTCATTGCGCCGCGGGCTCGCAAGTTCGCGCAGTTCACATTGCCTGATTTGCTTGAGGTTCGCTACAACCAGACGGCGCGTGTGCTGGGCACTATCGCCATCCTGTTTGCTTACGTCGGGATCACCAGCTACCAATTCAAGGGCGGCGGCGACGTGCTCCACCTTATCTTCCCTGACACGGTCACGCCGGAGCTGGGCACCTACCTCATCGCCGCATTCGTTATCGTGACGACGGCGCTTGCCGGCATGTCGTCGGTCGCCTACATGGACGTGGCAATTGGCTCGCTCGTGACGGTCATCTGCGTCATCGCCGCGCCTTACCTGTTCCTCCAGGCTGGCGGATGGGCGGGTCTGCATTCGGTGCTTCCCCCGGAATATTTTCAGGTTCTCGGCAACTACCGCATGAGCCCCGATCATGTTCGCCAGTCTGCGGGCATGGGCGTCGTACGCGCACTTGAGTTCATGGTGCCTACCCTGTTGCTCATGCTCGGCAACCAGGTCATGTATCAGAAATTCTTCTCCGCCAAAAGCGAGAAGGATGCGCGCCTGTCGGTCGTTGGCTGGACGCTCGGCACCCTCGTTCTCGAGACACTCATCGTCTCCATCGCCGTCTTTGGCCGGGCTCTTTACCCCACTGGCGAAGTAGCCCTGCACCCGCGCGAAATCATTCCCTATACGGCGCGACACGGGCTGCCTGCGGTTCTAGGGGCGGTGCTGCTCGGCGCGGTTTTTGCCAAGGTCATCTCTACAGCGTCGAACTACCTGTTCTCGCCTGCAACTAATCTCGTCAACGACGTTTTTGTTCGCTATATATCGCCGGCCGCTTCAAACAAGCGCGTGCTGATCGTTTCGCGATTAGCTGTGGTTCTCTTAGGCTGCTGGGCCCTCTACCAGGCGGTGTATGCCGAGAGCATCCTGCAAAAAATGCTGTGGGCCTACACGATTTATTCGGCCGCACTTACTCCTGTCGTCCTGGCCGCTTTTTATTCAAAGCGCGTGACGGCATGGGGGGCAGTGGCTGCGATCGCCAGCGGCACCGTGGTCACGCTGGCGTGGGACGTGCCCCAGGTGAAAGCGATCTTCCCGCACCTTCTCGCTGATCGCGATGCAATTTTTCCTGCCCTGTTTGTGGCCGTGGCCGCCATGATCATCGTGAGCCTGGTGACCAAGCCGCCTGCGGCAGAGCAATTAGCGCAGTTTGCGGAGTAGGGTCGCCCTACATCGATTCACCGACCGTCCCGGCACGATGACCTAAACTATTGCTTGGACCGCATGATGCAAACGCGCCCCTGCTGGGTTGAAATCCGCACCCGCTCCTTTGAAGACAATTACCGATTTCTCGCTGGCCTCGCTGATCCGCACGCGGAACTGCTCGCCGTTGTCAAAGCCGATGCATACGGTCACGGGCTGGCCTTATGTGCTCCCGCTGCGGTACGCGCCGGCGCGCGTTGGCTGGGCGTGACCAGTGTTGAAGAAGGCGTGGCAGCGCGTGCGGTTTGCCCTGCGGCGCGGGTGCTGGTGATTGGCGGAGTCTTTCCGGGCCAAGGCGTTGATGTTGTGCGCCATCAACTCACGCCGGTCGTCTGGGATCCATTGCAATTTGACGAATTGGAATCTGCTGCACGCTCAATCGGTGCTCGGTCTCTTTCTGTTCATCTTGAAATCGATACGGGCATGAGTCGGCAGGGCGTCGATTTGGACGGGATGACTAAGATATTGCAGCGCTTTAATCGTGACTCGCCACTCCGCCTTGAAGGCGTAACGACGCACCTCTTTGCCGCCGACGAGGCCGATGGTCACGTCACCGACAACCAACTCGGCCGCACCAGCGAAGTCCTCGATCAGGTCAGGGCGGCAGGCGTTTACCCCGGCTTGCTCAATGTCGGCAATACCGCCGCGCTGCTCGCAGGACAGGCGCCTGTAATTGGTGCGTTGGCGGCGCACCATCAAATGAAGGCTTTGATGCGTCCCGGGCTCGCCCTCTATGGAATCACGCCGCAATACGATCCGCAATTTGAGCCGGACCAGCCCTTGACCCTTCTCGAGGCGCGCCGAAGTTTGCGTCCGGTTCTCACCTGGAAATCGCAGGTCACCAGCGTGCGCTCAATCCCTATTGGTGCCGTGGTGGGTTACAACGGAACATTTGTGGCCACGGAACCCATGCGCCTGGCGCTGATCGCTGTCGGGTACGCGGACGGGCTCGATCGACGCTTGGGCAACCGATTTACCCTGCTGGTGCGCGGTCAAAAGGGACCCCTGGTTGGCCGTGTCAGTATGGATCAGTCCGTGATCGACGTGACCGACATTCCCGATGTCTGCGCAGGCGATGAGGTTGTCATTCTTGGCCAACAGGGCAGTGAATTGATCACTGCATTCGACCATGCAGAAGCCACCGAGACGATCCCGTGGGAGGTCTTCACGCGCATCGGTTCGCGTGTGCGCCGGATCGAAGTGTAACGAAGGCTATGCCGACAGACTTTTAATAACGGCGGATTATAGCAGTTTCGGAATTGGTGTAGACCGAAAGCACGCATTCAAGTGGCTTTTTCCTCAAGAAAATGCCACCTTTCACCGCGCTCAAAAAGTCTACGTGTATTCCGAAATTGCTCTAGCAAGGTGCGCCTGTCGGGCCAATCTCGGTACCCACTGCCTGGGGTGCGGAACTGTTCAGGCCAGCAGCCGATTCCGCAGCGATAATCATCGCGTCGATGCCCATCGCCGAGTTCAGCAGCATGTGATAGAGCCCCCGAGAGCACCACTCCTGCTGGTAAAACTTGCGAATGACTGCGGCCCGGCGCTTATCAAACGCAGCCAGCATCTGGTCGGCCTGCTGTGCCTGCTTGGGAAAAGCCTTCATGAACCATTCGCGTTTCGCTTTTGCCGTAGCATATACAAATACGTGAAAACAGCCCGGTTGACAGGCCAGCGCGCAAGCCGCTCCTCTGCCCACGAGCACGCAGTTGCCCTCCTTGGCCGCGTCCAAAATCTCCTGCTTTATGAGCGAAAGCATCCGCTCTGAATCGAACACCTGCTCGTCTGACAATCCCGTCATTGGATACACCGACTCGTGCCAGAACACCTTGCCGTACCGGTAGTACCAAGGATCAAGCCGCTCATCGAATTTGGCGGCAAGCTCCGGCGATACTCCAGCCAGTTTTGCCGCGCCGGTCACCAGTTCTGAATCCAAAAGCCGCCAGCCGAGCCGCGCTGCCAACTCGTGCGCAAACTCTCCGCCGCGCGAACCGTACTCCCGTTCAACGGTAATGACTCGAATCGGCGAATGCATCATGAGAAATTTCTCCCGCCAGTGGAGCATACAACGGGATGGGACTAAATGCGCAAGGGAATGAAAGCAGACAATTCATTTTGATTTGAATCATCAGGCCATGACCTCTGGAGACTGTGTTGGTTAGTCACTTGGCCCTGCGGAATATGATGGATCTGGCAGTTGAGTTGACGGTCGACATTCTCCTCGCAGTAGCCGTAAGCTGCGAGGTCCTAAGCCTTTTCTGTTGCCGACCTACTGATGGGCACAACAACTAAGTGCAGACCAAATGCTTTACAAACAGCCTCGAACACCTGATGCGCGCCATCGTCGCGTGCGCGTTCATCGCCATCCCCGCCCTTGCGCAAACGGCCGATCAGGCCTGGCTCAAATATCGGTCGATCGGCAAGCTCCTCAGCGTTCCAATGCGCGTGACGGCTCTCGGCCAGAACCCCCTTGAACGCACTGCCGCGATGGAACTCGAGCGCGGCCTCCGATCTCTCTCGACACTTCCCAATTACGAAGCCACTCCCAACGTGATCGTACTGGGTACGGCTGAGGAGATGCGCTGGCGAAAACGCAAATCAACCGTGCTCACGCTTCAGCCCGACGAGTTTCTCATCTCCTGGAATCAGATGCAGCTCTTCAGAGAACTCGACATCATCGGCGGCAGCGATCGCGGGGTGCTCTACGGAGTATTTGCCCTGCTGCGCAATCTCGCGCAGGGTGCGGATATGAGCTACTCCAATCTGCGCGAGCGCCCCGCCATGCTTATTCGCTGGGTCGATGATTGGGACAATCCCGACGGCTCGATCGAGCGTGGTTACGCAGGTCGCAGCATCTTCTTCGAAGGCGGCAACGTCCGCCAGGATCTTGCTCCCGTCGCCGAATACGCGCGCCTGCTCGCGTCTGTCGGCATCAACGGTTGCAATGTAAACAACGTCAATGCCGCGCCGCAACTGCTTGATGCTGAACACCTCAAGCAACTGGCTCGTGTCGCAGCGACCATGCGTCCCTGGGGCGTGCGCCTGGCCGTGAGCGTCGACATTGCCAGCCCACAAAAGATCGGCGGCCTCGCCACATTTGATCCTGCCGACCCTGCAGTCAAAGCGTGGTGGGCCGCAAAGGTCAATGAGATTTATACGCTCATTCCCGACTTCGCTGGGTTCACTGTCAAAGCGGATTCAGAAGGACAGCCGGGCCCATCAAGCTTTGGCCGCACGCCTGCCGATGCAGCCAACACGCTCGCCGCCGCGCTCGGGCCGCACAACGGAGTGGTCCTCTACCGCGCCTTTGTCTATAACCATCATGCCGATTGGCGCGACCCCAAGGCTGACCGTGCCCGCGCCGCGTATGACATCTTTCATCCTCTCGACGGCAAGTTCGCGGCTAACGTAATCGTCCAAACCAAGGAAGGGCCGATCGACTTTCAGGCACGCGAACCCGTCTCGCCTCTCTTTGCCGGGCTTACCCAAACTAACCAGGCAATGGAGTTGCAGATCACGCAGGAATACACCGGCCAGCAGCGGCACCTGGTCTATCTCGCACCGATGTGGAAGCAGGTGCTCGACTTCGATATGCGCGTCAATGGTGCTGCGACGCCGGTCAAGCAAATCATCGCCGGCGCCGCATTCCATCGAGGTTTGGGCGGCATGATTGGTGTTGCAGGTGTAGGTCGCAATGCGTGGCTCGCGTCACCGCTGGCGCTCGCCAATCTCTATGCGTTCGGCCGGCTTGCATGGGATCCAAACCTCACGCCGCAACAGATCGCCGTGGAGTGGACAAGACAAACCATCAGCACGGATCCCGCTGTCGTTCGCACCGTTGCCGCAATGTTGATGCAGTCGTGGCCCGCGTATGAAAACTACACCGGCCCCCTCGGCATGCAGACACTGACCGACATCACAGGCAGCCATTATGGACCCGGCATCGAATCCAGCGAAAAGAACGGCTGGGGCCAATGGCACAAGGCCGATCATGAAGGAGTGGGCTTCGATCGCTCCGTCGCGACCGGCAGCGGTTACGCCGGTCAATATCCGCCTGAGGTTGCTCGCACCTACGAGTCGCTCGCCACCACGCCCGACGAACTGCTGCTTTTCTTTCATCACGTGCCTTACACCTACAAACTGCATTCAGGCAAAACCGTCATCCAGCACATCTACGACAGTCATTACCAAGGAGAAGCACAGGCTGCGCAGTTCGTCGACGAGTGGGCCACACTCAAAGGCCACATCGATTCGAACCTGTACGAAGACATGCGTGCACGCCTTGAATATCAGGCCGGACACGCCATCGTCTGGCGCGATGCCATCGTTCAGTACTTTCTCAAGCTCAGCGGCATTCCCGATGAAAGCGGCCGAGCGGGCCACTATCCTCATCGCCTCGAAGCCGAAGACGCGCGCCTCACCGGTTACAAGATCATCGAGGTAACGCCGTGGGAAGACGCGTCGGGCGGAAAAGCCGTCTCATGCGAAGGGCAACCGAGTTGCTCCGCCAAATGGACGTACTCCGGCGGCGAAGGCCGCTTCAATATCGCCGTGCAATACTTCGATCTCCAAGGCGGCATCGCAAAATTCACGCTCACAATCAACGGGCGTCCAGCCGACTCTGAGGCAAGCTGGAATGCCGACGCCACGCTGCCATCGACTCACCCCAACGGCGACAACTCTACCCGCCATATCATCCGCGGGGTCACTCTCAAACCCGGCGACGCAATCCGCGTAGTGGGAACTCCCGACCAGACCGACCCCGCCGCGATCGACTACATTGAGATGTTGCCGGCGACCTCGTCACCCTAGATTCCGGGCGCCCCATCCTTTCGCAGCTTCATCGCGAAAAGGTGGGAGACCACAGAGTCCAACAGATGGCTTCTCATCTCACCGTGTATCATCCTCAGCGTGCCGAATCTCTCGATCTCGATCCACCGCTATACCCGCAGATTTTCCGTGCACATCGTTCTCGTTGTCGCATGCCTGTTCGTCACTGCAATTTCGCACGCGCAGTCTCCCGACGCCACAATCATGGCTGACCTCGCCTCCGACTTTGCCCGCCTCGCTCCTCAGACCATTCGACCTGCCGAGGGATACATCAAATATCCCTACCTGATTCCCTCGGGGTACTACACGCAGATGTGGGATTGGGACGGATTCTTCATCGGCCTCCATTGGGCCAACCAGAACGCGTCCGACGCCAAGTACCTGCGCGACTGGGTGCTTGGCTTTGCCTCCTCTGCCGATGCCGACGGATACGTTGCCGGCTGCATCACGCCCAAGGGCCCGCGTCCGCTCTTCGGCAAATTCGCGATGAAGCCGTTTCTCGCGCAGGGCGCCCTGTTCGCTGCGCAAAGCCTGCAGGATTACGAATGGCTTCGTCCCGTCTGGCCGGAAATGCAGCGCGTCCTCGCGTATCGCGAACGCACGCAGTTCGACGCCAAGTGGAACCTCTGGTTCTGGGACAATGCCATGCAATCGGGCGCCGACAACAACGCCGCGCTCACCAATGACCCCAATGATCGCAGCGCCATTCTCGCCGTGGATGCATCGGTTTATGCCATGCGCGAATACCTGGCCATGGCCTCGATCGCCGACCATCTCGGCGACCGCGCAGACGCCCGTCGCTATCGACAGCAGGCGCTTACCACCCGCAGCGCCATTCTCCGCCAGCTATGGATGCCCAGCGAAGCAATGTTTTTCAATCGCCGTCGTGATACTGGAGCCGTAGTGCATGTTATCGATTGGACAGGATTTCTGCCGCTCGTCGATGGCCTGCTCTCACGCGGAGAGGGCCGGCGCATGATCCGCGTTCACCTGCTCAATGCCGCTGAGATGCGCTCGGATTATGGATTTCGCAGTCTCGCAAAAAACGATCTCGCCTATAACAATGAAGCAATCATCGATCCCTACTCCAATTGGCGCGGTCCTATTTGGATCAACGCCAACTTCCTCGACTGGCTCGCGCTGCGCCGCTATGGCTTCAACTCTGAATCGCATTGGCTCGCGCTTACCCTGGGGACCGCGCTGCACCACGACATCGCGAAATGGGGCTCGATGCATGAGGACTTGAGCGCCGAAACCGGCGAAGGCCTCGCCCCTACAGAAGCGCAGTCCCCCGGTGGGCACTTCGCCGGCTTTGTAGGATGGAATCTGCTCGCCGAAGACATGCTGCAATGCGAAGTCGCCCATCAGCACTGCATGACGCTAGCGCATCTCGATGCGCCATAAACGCAACTCAAAGGTTGCGTATATTCCAATAACCAAAACGGACCTGCTGACCACTGCGGGTGCCCCACTTCTCGACTTTGAAAAGTAGGAGACGCGCGCCCCGATCCGGAAATCTACTTCGGCGCGTGCGGCTTCACCCCTGACCAGGTCCATCCGCGCATCTTCCAGCCGCCGGTTTCCGCATGCAGAACAACCGTGATCTGTCCTTCTTCTACCAGCGACTTGCCACGTTCTTTGTAGAGGTACTTCGTCGGCATGACCACATAGGCCATATCGCCTTCGATTTCCATTCGCGTAGGCGCGCCGTAGGTCACCTTGCCATCGGTCACCCCTGTGGCTTTTGCATGCTTCTCATACTCCGCGGCCCAATCCTGCGCCGCGTGCGGCCCAGTCCAGAGGTGCGGCGCAAACTCATCCACAATGGTGATGTCGCCTGTCGCATATGCAGCGTACGCCGACTTCACATCGCCCGAATTAAACCCGTCAATAAACTGGTGAATTGGCTTCGTCACATCGCCAGGCGCAGCGGCCATGGCGCCAGGGACCAACAGAACTCCCGCAAGCAATGCGAGCAGTGTCTTTCTCATGCGTTTTCCTTTTTTTGGGCCCGAAGATGGTGTAGCTTCAAAGCCTCGCATTCATATCTGTCAATCCGAATCGCTCTGGAAGCCGTGGGCGACTCGGGAATTCTGAGCTATCGGCGGGTGCTCTTGCGATCAGCATTGCCTGATATGTTCGTCGCAATGCTCCACGATGATCGCGCACCCCTCTGCTTGTAATCTTCTAGTTGGAGCGAGAGTTCTGCACCGCTCCAATTACTTTGCGGGTAAGGGCGTGTGCGTGCGGGCAAGTGCTTTTGAATTTCGTTTCCGTGCAGCGATCATCGTGGCCATCGTCGCGCTGGGAGCCTGGTCACCGTGGATCGACACACGGAATATAGCGAGGCGCATCTCGCTGCTTGAGTGGTCAGCACTGCAATTGAGCCGGCTCGACATCGCGGCTTTCACTGTAGCCACGCCCATCGTCATCGTCGCGATCTGCTTGCTCGCAGCCTTAGCCGTTGCCTTGCGCGTGTGGGGCACGGCTTACCTCGGGCCCGGCACGGTGAATAGCATGCAGATGAAATCCGGCATTCTCGCCGCGGGAGGTCCATATCGCTACGTGCGCAACCCGCTTTATCTGGGCACGTGGTGCATGGTGGCTGCGATAACGTTCATTCTGCCGCCCACCGGCTCTCTCGTCGTATTTGTCTTGCTCACGATATTTCTTCCGCGCCTGATCCTCGGTGAAGAGTCTTTCCTCGCCGCGAGTCAAGGCGAAGCCTACGCTGCATACATGCGCGCCGTTCCGCGCTTGATCCCTCGCCTGCGCACCACCATGCCTCGAGCCCGTTTGCAACCGCAATGGCTCCGCGCTCTGCTCTCAGAGTTGAATCCGATCGGCGTATTCATTACCTTTGCAGTTTTCTCGTGGACCTACAACAACCGCGTCATGACGAAATCAATCCTCATCAGCTTTGGGATTTCGCTGATAATGCGCGCTGTGACTCCGAGCCTACCTACGCACCCCGACTCATCGGAATAGTCGCGCCGTTGCCAGATTTGCTCAGATGCGTCAGCCCAAACGCCGTCGGATATTTCAGCCCGTACCCGAGCAACCTGTCGACACCGATGTGGTTGATCCAGATCAACGCAACAGGCAGCACGCCGTGCGCATGAAACAACAGCGCCGACAACGACAGCGTTCCCGGCGTGACATAGGTGTGAATGGCGTTGTAGGTTCGGGCGCCAAGCCGTGGTCCGCCGAGATACCCAAGCATGGAAAGATCCGGCGCCAGCCATAGTGCTGCGAACATCCACCAGCTTGCGCCTGAATGTGCATAGAACCAGGCGGAAATTGCTGCTGCGGCCAACCCCTCAGCGCGCAGCAGGAACAGGATGGAGCGTGGAGTTACTGCTGTAACTGACGACTGTCCGACAGCTTCAGAAGACGATGCCATGTCTCAGTCTATTTGTGGAGAGTGTCGATACTGCTTCAAATTCGCAGCGACCCAAAAACAAATGGGAAGAGCGCTATGGCTCTTCCCATTCATTGTCCGCAGTCCGGAAAACTATTTCTTCGGTGGGGCGATGGTGTCCTTCGCGGCCTTGGCCACGCGGAACTTCACTACCGTCTTGGCCTTGATCTTGATGGCCTCGCCGGTTTGCGGATTGCGCCCGATGCGCGCCTTGCGCTCTGCCTTTACAAGGCGGCCGATGCCGGGGATTACGAAGACGCCGTTCTTCTTGGTTTCCTTGATGGCGGTCTCCGCCAGCAGGTCCAGGAAGG
>ODAK010005482.1_pt1 | contig 12893 bp, 10 predicted proteins | sample 1539591 | NCBI WGS metagenome assembly ODAK01 (sample SAMEA3539303, study PRJEB22396) | soil metagenome | biome: tundra; feature: field; material: soil | place: USA | collected 2010-05 | depth 0.15 m | reverse complement strand
GCGGACCTCGGCGCGGTCGAAGAACGCCTCCGCGCCGACGATCCGGCAGGCCACGCCGCGTTCGGCGAGCGCCACCGCGACGGCCTGCGCCTCCTCGCCGATCGAGCGCACCAGCACCGCGCAGCTCTCCGGCGCGACCGCCTCGCGACCGATCAGCCGCTCGAGCTCCGCCGCGACGCGCTGGGCCTGCGCCCGCTCGTTCGCCGCGCGCCAGAAGTGCACCTCGCCGCCAGCTGCGCCGCGCAGATCCTTGCCGATCCGCGGCCCGGCGCCGGCCACCACCGCGTGCGCCGCGTCGAGCACGCGCTGCGGGCAGCGGAAGCTCTGCGAGAGCGACACCACCGAGGCGCCGTGGCGCTGCTCGCCGAAGCGCAGCAGGTTCGCGGCGCCGGCTCCGCGCGCGGCCCCGACGACCTGGTCGTCGTCGCCGGCCGCGCTGAGCGCGCTGCCGCCCAGCTCGATCGCGGCCACCAGCTCGCGCTCACCGTAGGAGCGCTCCTGCCAGTCATCCACCAGCATCACCGGGAAGCGCGCCGCCACCCGCTCGCGCAGCGCGCCGTCGCCACGCAGCAGGGCGACGCAGGCGGCCAGCACGCCGCCCTCGTCGAAGACCCCGAGCTGCTCGAGCATCCGGTCGTGGGCTGCCAGCACGCCCGCGAACTCGCGCTCGCGATCGCCCGCCTCGCCCTCGATCCCGGCGGCCCACGCGGCGTAGCGCGGCGCGTCGATCAGCTCGGCCTTCAGCTGGTCGATGCGGCGCACGAAGCCCGTGAAGAGCGCCAGCGGGCGCCCGCGAAAGTCGTGGTGGGTCAACTCGAGCTCGTCGGAGCGGTCGAGCAGCATCGCGAGACGGTCAGCCGGCCCCAGCACGTCGACGAACGGCTCGATCCCGGCTTGGCGGGCCTCCGAGGAGAGCAGCGAGATGCAGAACTCGGGCACGCTGTAGATCGCAAGCTCCTCGTGGGGGCGCTCCAGTGCGAGCTCGATCCGCTCCCGCAGCCCCGCCTGCGAGCTCAGGACCAGCGCCGTGTGGGGCGCCAGACCGCCGTCGGCGAGGTGGACCAGGCGGCGCACCAGGACCTCGGTCTTGCCGGTCCCGGGGCCGCCGATCACCAGCAGCGGTGAGCCGCGATGGGTGACCGCGTCGCGCTGGGCGTCGGTCAGGCCATCGAGCACGCTCGCCATGCACCTAGGATATGGCGACATGTTGGCCTGCGCGCAGGAGCCGGACTGGCTCGCGATGTGCAGGCGCGTGGCCGTCGAGCTGCGCGCCATGCTGGCCGCACACCCGAGCACCTCGCAGCGCGCGGTCGAGGTCGGGCGCGGTGAGGGCGGCGACCGCACGCTGGTGATCGATCAGGCCGCCGAGGAGCTGATCTTCGCCGAGCTGGCGGGCCTTGCGGCGGCCGGTGCGAGCTTCACGGCGATCAGCGAGGAGCGCGGCGAGGTGGCGTTCGGCGGTGGCCCGCTGCGCGTCGTGATCGACCCGATCGACGGCTCGATGAACGCCAAGCGCGGGCTCTCGCCCCACGCCGTCTCGATCGCCGTGGCCGACGGGCCGACGATGGCCGACGTCTTCTTCGGCTTCGTCTGCGACCTCAGCCGCGCGGAGGAGTGGAGCGCGTCGCGCGGCGGCGGAGCGCGACTGAACGGGGTTGCGCTGAATGTCGGGCGAAGCGAGCGCCGCCACCGCGACGGACGCCTCGAGCTGGTCGCAATCGAGTCCGCTCATCCGAAGCGGATCGGCCCGAGCGCAGCGGCGCTCGCGGAGGTCGCCTACCGCCTGCGCATGTTCGGCTCGATGGCGCTCTCGCTCTGCCAGCTCGCGGCCGGCCGGGTCGACGGGATGGCGACGCTCGGCCGCGCTCGCTCGGTCGACGTCGCGGCGGCCCAGTTGATCGTGCGCGAGAGCGGCGGGCTGGTGGCGTTCACCGCCTGCGAGGACCCGCTCGGCGCCCCGCTCGACCTGATCGCCCACTCGCCGTTGGTGGCTGCGCGCACGCCCGCCGGGCTCGCCGAGCTCGCAACGCTGCCATCATCAGTGTCGTGATCGATTGGAATCTCGTCCGCCGGATCGCCGAGACGATCGGTGGGCAGGGCGGCGACGTCAGCTCGCCGCCCGGCGATCTCGCCGCGATCGCGGCCGACTCCCAGGAGCGCGTGCTCGCCTACACGCTGCTCGTGCCGATGTCGGAGCTGCCGCTTCCCGAGATGGTCTCGCGCCCACAGTGGATCGAGGCGAACCTGCGCTCGATGCGCCCCGTGCTCGACCGTGTCGGCACCCGCGTGGGCGGCGGCATGGGCGTGCTCGGCAAGCCGACGCGCGCGCTGACACGCGCCCTCTTCTCAGCCCAGGTCGGCGGCCTGACCGGCTTTCTCGCCCAGCGCGTGCTCGGCCAGTACGACATGCCGCTGCTCGACTCGACCGGCGCGCCAAGACTGCTGCTGGTCGGACCGAATCTCGGCTCCGCCGCGCAGCGCCTGGACGTCGACGGCGAGCAGCTGCTGCACTGGGTGACGCTGCACGAGATGACCCATGCCGTGCAGTTCGGCTCGGTACCGTGGCTGCGGCTGCATCTCGCGTCGCTGGTGCGCGAGGTGGTCGACACGCTCGAGGTCAGGATCGACCCCGCCAAGGCGATGCGACTGCCGAGCAGCGACGATCTGCGGGGCCTCGTCGAGTCGGTGCGCAAAGGCGAGCTGGTGACGCTCGTGATCGGGCGCGAGCGCCGCGTCCTGGTCGATCGCATCCAGGCCACGATGGCGGTCATCGAGGGGCACGCCGAGCACGTGATGGACGCCGTCGGCGCCGAGGTGATCCCGTCGCAGGCGGCACTGCGCTCGGCGCTCGAGCACCGGCGTGCGGACCGTTCGGGTCCGATGCGCCTGCTGGAGCGCGTGCTCGGATTCGAGCTCAAACTGCGCCAGTATCGCGACGGCAAGCGCTTTTGTGACGCGATTGTGGAACGCGTCGGGATCGATGGCCTCAATCGGGTCTGGAGCGCGCCTCACGCGCTGCCAACGCTGGCCGAACTGGTCGATCCGGACGCCTGGATCGCCCGCACGGCTGTCCCGTTTGTTACAAACTAGCGTTCGCTAGACTCTGCAAGTACGGGCCTTCCGCGATGCCAGCGGGCCGTTTTGTTACAATCTTGCGAGCGGGCTGGACAAACCGACGTTCGCCGCTATACTTTGTTGAGTTGGTGTTGAGTTGATGTTGAGTTGCGCCGCAATACGGCGTAAAGTCGGTGTAACGAGGCGTGAGATGAGGTCCGAAGACACAATCGCAGTCAGTGTCGTCGCGCACCAAGCGCGGCCCTCAAGGAATCGCTTCCAGGTGCCGAAATTGTCTTAAGGCTTCCTCCAAAGCTTCCCCCGCCCGGTTGGAGAGACCGGAAAACGGGTGAGTCTGCCGGCCTCATAACCCGCCGGCAGGTAGGACCCTCTCCTCCCTCGACTTCCGGGGCGTCTCGCAAGGGACGTCCCGGAGGTCTTTAAAGGCCGGGTTTGGCTGGCGGCAAACCCGGGGCTCTGGCGCTCGGGCCGCGAGGCGGTCGCGGTCCGCACCGACGCCACGCCGGGCGATCTGGCTTCCCGCCGACTCTTACTTGGACTTGCTCGCCGCGGCATCAGAGCCGGCTGCCCATCTTGGCCGCAGCGAGCGCCGCAACGGCATTGAGGGCGACGAACGCGACCACGAGCGGCACGATCTGATGGACCGCGCCTCCGACCGCCGCGCCGGCCGCGACGGCGACGCCGCCGATGCCTGTGAGGGTGGTCATGACCTGCGCGCGTACCGCGGGCGGTGTGTGGCGCTGCCGCAGCGCGATCGTGTCCGAGTAGGCGGGACCCTCGAGGAATCCGGTCACGGTGACCAGGAGAAAGCCGAGCGCGAGCACGTGGGCCAGCGGCCACGCGAGCGCCGAGAGGCCCAGGACGCCGTAGGACACGCTGACGCGCCCCCCCGACGGCCTGCCCCGTAGGACGAACGTGCCCAGGATCGACCCCAGGGCCACGCCCGCCCAGAGATAGCCGCCGGCATTCGTGCCGGCATGCAGCGTGCGCGCCGCGTAGAGCGGGAAGCCGACCGACATCAGACCCCACCCGAGCCCGGCCAGCGCGCTGGCGGCGCCGGTCGAGCGCAGCACCTGGTTGTGCGCCAGCGCGCGAGTCCCCTCGCGAAGCGCGTGGGCCGCGCTCTTTGGGCGTTGCTGCGGCCTGGCCTCGAACGCCCGGTTGATCGCCACCAGAAAGGCAACGACGACGGTGATCGCGGCCTGCACCTCGATCGCGCTGGCGGCGCTCGTCGCGCCGGCCAGCGCTCCCGCCAGCGCAGGACCGACGATGATCGAGAGGTTCAGGCTCGAGGCCTCGACGGTGCTGGCCACGTCGAGCAGATCGGCGCCCGCGATCTCGGCAAGCGCGCTGTAGAAGCTGCCCGAGCTGAAGGGCCGGGTGATGCTGTATGCGACCGCCACGGCGGGCACGGTCCAGTTCGGCGCATGCCCCGCGAGCGCAACGATCCCGAGCAGGCCGACGGCGCTCAGGAGCTGATCGATCACGATCAGGACCCGCCGGCGCTCGGCCACGTCGAGCCACGCGCCCAGCACCGGGCCGACCAGCGCCCCCGGCAGGACCGCGGCGGCGGCGGTCGCCCCGGCGAGCGGAGCGCTGCCGGTGCGCGCGAGAACCAGCAACACGCCGGAGGTGATGAACATCGCGGCGCTGCAGCGCGACAACAGGACTGTCAGGACGAAGCTTGGATAGCGGGGCCTTCGCACCAGTTCGGCGAACGCGGGCCGCCGGCGGGTCGGAGCTGCGGACACGCGGCCATCTTGGCGTACCAACAGCCGACCCACGGTCGATGTCCGCGTGAGCGGTGGGAAGCTGCGGCCCGCTACGCTCGCTGCGTGACGGAATCTCCGCGCCGGGTGGTGATGACGGGTGCCGCGGGATTGATCGGCAGAGCCGTCTCTCCGACGCCCACGAAGCTCTGGGACCTCCAACTGAGCGACCGCGTCTGCGGCGTGTCCGCTGTGCTGGACGTCACGAGCGGCGAGGCCTGCCGGGAGGCCTTCGCCGGCGCGGACGCCGTGATCCATCTCGCCGCCGTGGCCCAACCCCTGGGCGTCGTGGGCGCAGCTGCATCCAGCCAACGTCGTCGGCGCGTACTAGGTCGCGCAGGCGGCGACGGATTGCGGCGTGCGCCGCCGCGTGCTGGCGAGCAGCGTGCACGCCGCGTCGGGCTACCCGGCCGGGGCCCAGCGCCGGCAGCAGCGACTCGCCGCTGCCGGCGAACCTGTACGGCGCCACCAAGGCCTGGGCCGAGGCGCTCGGTGGCTGGGTGGCGTCGAGCTCCGCCACCTCGGTCGTCGCGCTGCGGCTCGGCTTCTTCGCCGAGCGGCCGCCGACCGGCGAGGGCGCAAGCGCCCGCGACCTTCCGGTCTGGCTGAGTCCGCGAGATTGCGCCCAGCTGCTGCGGCGGGCTGTCGAGGTCGAGCGAACCGGGTTTCTCGTCGTCAACGGCGTTTCCTCCAACCGTCACCTCGAGGTCGATCTCACGGCCGCCGAGCGCATCGGCTATCGGCCCGCCAATGACGCGTGGGCTGGTTTGGACGACCGCGGCATCGTCCAGTGACTGCCGTGCCAGTGCTCGATCGCTGCCTCGGGAGACCCGGCACAGCCACGATCGCGCGGGGCGGTGCGCGAGCGCCGTCAGGCTCTGAGGGTGGCCCTCAGACGGCCTTGCGGTCTCGGCCGAACCAGCGCTAGCGCAGCGGCCGCCAGCGTGGCGCATGAAGTGCCCTAACCCCGCCGCGAGCGGTCTGCGAGAATGGCCCGATGGCCAGCGTGGAGCAGATCCGCAAGGCGCTCGAGGTCGTGATCGACCCGGAGCTGCACCGTTCGATCGTCGAGCTCGACATGATCCGCCGGATCGAGCTGGGCGCCGACGGTGAGGTGTCGGTCACGGTCTCGCTGACCACCTCCGGGTGCCCGATCCGCGGCCACTTCCAGAGCGGCGTGCGCGACGCCGTGATCGGCCTCGAGGGCGTCAGCTCGGTGAAGGTCGACTTCGACGTGCTCAGCGACGAGCAGAAGGCGGCGCTGCAGCGCACGCTCGGGCGCACCGACCTGCCTGCGGGCGCGCTCGCGCTGGTCGAGAACGTCGTCTGCGTGGGCTCCGGCAAGGGCGGCGTCGGCAAGTCGACGCTGACCGCCAACCTCGCCGCCGCGTTGGCCCGCGAGGGGCGCCGCGTCGGCGTGCTCGACGCCGACGTCTGGGGCTACTCGATTCCGCGCATGCTCGGCCTCGGCGCCGAGCGCCCGGCGGTCTCGGCCGAGCGCAAGATCATCCCGCTCGACGCCCGCGGCATCGCCGTGATGTCGATCGGCTTCTTCGTCCCGGAGGACTCCGCGGTGGTCTGGCGCGGGCCGATGCTGCACAAGGCGCTCAAGCAGTTCCTCGAGGACGTCGCGTGGGGTGCGCTGGACTTCCTGCTGATCGACCTGCCGCCGGGCACGGGCGACGTCTCGATGACGCTCGCGCAGCTGTTGCCGCAGGCGACCTTCGTGATCGTCACCACGCCGCAGCCGGCCGCCCAGCGGGTCGCTCGCCGGGCCGCGGAGATGGCCCACAAGGTCTCGCTGGAGGTCTCCGGCGTGATCGAGAACATGGCGGCCTTCGTCACGCCCGCCGGCGAGCGCTACGCGATCTTTGGCGAGGGCGGCGGCCAGGCGCTCGCCGACGAGCTCGACGTGCCGCTGCTCGGCCGCGTGCCGCTGACGATGCCGCTGCGCGCGGCCTCGGACGCCGGCCTGCCGCTCGTCGACGAGAACCCCGACGACCCTGCTTCGCAGGCGATCCGCCACGCTGCACGCGGGCTGATCGCGCTCGCCCCGCCACCCAGGCCACGCCCGCCGGCGCCCCCGGATCGCGGCGGGCAGGCGGTCGGGATGGCTCTGCCGATGGCGGGGTAGCCCGCGTGGTTGGCGCGCGCGGCGCGGGGCACTGACCGTGCGCGGGGACAGCCCGGCGTGAGTCGCCGCAGTCCGGGCAGCACCGTCCGCCGGCGCAGTCCACGCGGCGTGAGGGGACGCCTCGCGTTCGGCACGCTCGGGGGCGTGCTCGCCGGACTGGCCGTCCCGGGGAGCGCGGCGGCCCACGGCATCCAGCTCGTCACCAACCTGCCGATCCCGGAATGGCTGTTCGCGTGGGCCACGGCGATCGTGCTGGTCGTGTCGTTTGTCGCGCTCGCGACGCTGTGGCCGGCGCCGCGGCTCGATCCACCGCACGACCGCGCCTGGCTGCGCTATCCACGCTGGCTCGACCCGCTCTGCGGCGCGATCGGCATCGCGCTCTTCGTGCTGATCGTCTACGCCGGTATCGACGGCGCGCAGCTGGTCACGGCCAACATCACGCCGACCTGGATCTACGTCATCTTCTGGGTCGGCCTGGCGGTCCTCTCGGTCGTGTTCGGCGACGCGTTCCGCCCGTTCAACCCGTGGCGCGCGCTCGCGCGCGCCAGCGCGTGGCTCGCTGCGAAGGCGCGGCGCGGCGCGGCCGGTTCCGAGCCGCTTGCCTACCCGGCCTGGCTGGGGCGCTGGCCGGCGGCGTTCGGCATCCTCTGCTTCGCCTGGCTGGAGCTCGTCGACAACCCGGCGCAGCGCGTCGAGCCGCGGTTGCTCGCCTTTCTCGCGCTCGGCTACGCGGCGGTTCAGCTGGTCGCCATGAGCCTCTACGGAATTGAGACGTGGACGGCGCGCGGCGACGCCTTCGCCGTCTACTTCGGGCTGTTCGGGCTGATGGCCCCGCTGCGCTGGGAGGACGGCACGATCCGGCGGCGACCGCCGTTCGTCGGCGCGGTGCGGCTCGAGATCCTGCCCGGGACGATCGCGCTGATCGCGGTGATGATCGGCTCCACGAGCTTCGACGGCTTCTCCAACGGCACGATGTGGATCAGCCTCTTCCCGCACCTCTACAACCTCTTCCGCAGTCTCGGCGTATCGAGCGCGAACGCCGCGTCCGAGTACGCGTACACGCTCGGCCTGCTGGTGGCCGTGGCGATCGTCGGCGGTCTCTACCGCCTGGGCACGCTCGGCATGCGCTCGATCGGCGCCGGCTACCAGGCGGGCGACCTCGCGCGCCGCTTCGCCCACACGCTGCTGCCGATCTCGATCGCCTACGTGATCGCGCACTACTTCTCGCTGCTCGTGTTCTCCGGCCAATCGATGGTCTATCTCGTCTCCGACCCGCTGGGCAGCGGCGCCAACATCTTCGGCAGCGCGAACTTCCAGCCGAACCTGGCGATCGTCACCGGCAACGTCGTCTGGTACGTGCAGGTCGCAGCACTGATCGTCGGCCACGTGGGCGGCCTGACGCTGGCCCACGACCGGGCGCTGACGCTCTACCGCCGCGCCCGCGACGCGACCCGCTCGCAGTACTGGATGCTGACCGTGATGGTCGCGTTCACGAGCCTCGGGCTGTGGATCCTCTCATCGACTCAGTAGAAACGCCTGGTCAGCGCGATCGAAACTCCCACCGCTCGCGGGCCAGCGGATAGGCTGGCGTCGTGCGCGGCCTGCTGAAGGAGTTCAGGGACTTCCTGCTCCGAGGAAACGTCATCGACCTCGCGGTGGCGATCGTGCTCGGCATCGCCTTCGGGGCCGTGGTGAAAGCGCTCGTTGCCGACCTGCTGACGCCGATCATCGCGCTGATCTTCGGCAATCCGGACTTCAGCACGCTGTCGTTCACGATCAACAGCAGCCACTTCCTCTACGGCGACTTCATCAACTATGTGATCACTTTCATCACCGTGGCCGCGGCGATCTTCTTCTTCGTCGTCAAGCCGCTGAACGTGTTGGCGGCCCGCCGCGCCGCAGGCCAGCCGGACCCTGAATCCGACACGCGCGCATGCAGTGAGTGCCTCTCCGAGATCCCCAAGGCGGCTCGGCGCTGCGCCTTCTGCACCGCCGAGCAGCAGCCGGTGACGGACCCGGTCGCGCCGCCCGCCGCGTCCTTCTGAGCCGCTCGGCTCGCGGTCCCTCTGCCGCCTGGCCCTCGCCGCGGCCCGCAGGCGCCACGCGCCAGCCACTGCGTGAGCCAGTGCGTCACACCGCCGACGGAGCGGGCCGGCGCCCATGCGGCGGTCCGAGAACCGCGCGCGCGCCGAACGCCTCAGCCGTTCTTGTAGTAGTCGGCGTTGATCTGGATGTAGCCGGACCACTCGTCCGGCAGCTGATCCTCGGCGAAGCAGGCGTCCACCGGACAGGCCTCCACGCAGGCGTCGCAGTCGATGCACTCATCCGGATCGATGTAGAGCATCTCGACCTCGGCGTAGCCGGTCTCCTCGGGGGTCGGATGGATGCAGTCGACCGGGCAGACCTCGACACACGAGTTGTCCTTGGTCCCGATGCACGGCTCCGCGATCACATAGGCCATGTGGTTCTGATTCCTGTCGTCGGGGAAGGGACTCGAATATTACGGCCCTTCCCGCCGCGGACCACCGCCGGGCGGCCGGCCGCACCCACGGCGAAACGTCGCGGGCGCCACCCACTGCGCGGCTGAGTAGGCTGCGTGCATGCTGCTGCTCACCGGCGCAAGCGGGTTGGTCGGCAGCGCGTTGCGCAGGCGCCTGATCGCGGCCCAGGTGCCGATCCGCTGCCTGGTGCGCGATCCGCGCCGCCTCGGCGAGGACCGCGTCCGCGTGCAGATCGCGCTCGGCGATCTCGCTGACCCGCCGTCGTTTCGCAACGCGCTGCGCGGCGTGGACACCGTGATTCACCTCGCGGCGACGATCCGCGACCAGCCGCAGGGCTCGATCGAGGAGCTCTCCGGGATCGCGACCTGGCGCCTGGTCGACGCGGCGCGGCGGGCGGGCGCCGAGCGCTTCGTCTTCTTCAGCGCGCTCGGCGCGGACACCCAGAGCCGCGCCCGCCTGCTGCGCGCGAAGGCGCTGGCCGAGGAGGCCGTGCGCGAAAGCGAGATCCCCTCGATCGTTTTCGCGCCGTCGATCATCTACGCCCCCGGCGACCCCTACCTGACGCTGCTGGCGCGCCTCTCGCTGATCCCTGCCGTGATGCCGTTCTCCGGTCGCGGGCGCGCGCAGTTCGCGCCGATCTGGGTCTCCGACGTGGCCGACTGCGTGATGGCGGCGCTCGCCGAGCCGGTGGCCAACGCGCGCTACGAGCTCGCCGGGCCCGACCTGCTGACGCACGAGCAGATTGTGCGCCTGGCCCTCCGCGCGCTCGGCAAGCGCCGTGCTCTGGCGCACGTGCCGACCCCGATCGTCGCCAGCGCTCTGCGGCTGACCGAGCGCGTGATGGGGCGCCGCGCATTCGCGACCTGGGACGAGGCCGAGCTGATGGAGGTCTCGATGCGCTCCGCCACCGGCACGCGGGACGTGCAGCGGCTCGGAGTGCGACCGCGCGCGATGGCGTCCGTGCTCGGTCTCAGCTGACGAGCGGCCGGCGCGGGATCGGCGGCGCCGCCTGCTCGAGTGCGCTAGCCAGAGCCAGCAGCGGCCCCTCGCCGGCTGGCCGCCCGACCAGCTGGACGCCGAGCGGAAGACCGTCCTTGCCCTCGAACAGCGGCAGCGAGATCGCCGGCTGGCCGCTCATGTTGAAGATCGGCGTGAACGGCGTGAAATAGGCGGAGCGCCTGAAGGTCTCAAGCGGCTCGGCGGCCGCGGTGTCCAGCGTGCCGAGCTCGAGTGGGCGCTCCGCGAGCGCGGGGGTGAGCAGCGCGTCATAGGGATCGAGGAACGCGACCAGCGCGCGCATGCGGCTCTGCAGTTGCGCGGCGAGCAGTTGGAAGGCGACCGCGTCGATCTGGCGGCTGCGCTCCCACAGCGCCCAGCTCATCGGCTCCATGTCGTCCCTGGTCGGCTCGGCGCGGCCGACGTTGAGCGCCGAGAAGCGGATGCCGAGCGCGACCTGCGCGGCGAAGTAGTCGCCGAAGCGCTCGACGAGATCGTCGCTCTGCCACGGCGGGCTGACCTCCTCGACGACGTGACCGAGCCCCTCCGCCAGCGCGGCGGCGCGATCGACGGCTCCGGCGCACGCCTCGTCGACCTGCGCGTCGGGGATCGGCGGCAGCTTGGTGAAGGCGATCCGCAGGTTGCGCGGGGGGCGGGCGGCGGTTTGCGCGAACGGCTCCGCCGGCGCCGGGATCCACGCGGCATCGCCCAGCTCGTAGCCGGCGATCAGATCGAGCAGCGCGGCCGTATCTGCGACCGTGCGCGTCAGCACGCCGTCGAGCACGAGCGGCGAGGCACCGAGGTCTGGGGCCGCCGAGACGCGGTGGCGCTGTGACTTCAGGCCGACCAGTCCGCAGCAGGCGGCGGGGATCCGCAACGAGCCGCCGCCGTCGTTGCCGTGCGCGATCGGCACCATGCCCGCGGCGAGCGCCGCGGCGGAGCCGCCCGAGGAGCCGCCCGGCGTGCGCGAGGGATCCCACGGGTTGCGTGCGACGCCGTGCACGCGCGGCTCGGTGACGGGCAGGATGCCGTACTCCGGCAGCTTCGTCGTGCCGACGATCACGAACCCCGCCGCGCGCAGGCGGCGCACCACGCTGTGGTCGTAGCCGGCGACGAAGTCGCGCATCAGCGTGCAGCCCTGCGTCAGCCGCAGCCCGGCCACCGCGCGGTTGTTCTTGATCGCGATCGGCACCCCGGCGAACGGACGCTGATCGCCCGCGGCGATCGCATCCGCGGCGCTCAGCGCGCCGTCGCGGTCGACCTCGACGAAGGCGCCGAGTCGCGGGTCGAGCGCCTCGATCCGCTCGAGCGACTCGCTGACCAGCTCGCGCGCGGAGCACTCGCCATCGCGCACCAGCGCCGCCAGCTCGCCCGGAGACCGAAACATCAGCTCGTCGCTCATCGCCGTCGGGAGCCTACCCCCGGGCAGAGGTGCACGAGGCTGACAGCTGGTTATCGTTGACGGCTGAGCGCCGGCAATCGCGGGCAGAAAGCGGGTCAGATGAGCGAAGTCAAGACGAGCGAAGTTCAGTCGGGTCTCGAGGGCGTCCTCGCTTTCGCCACGCAGATCGCCGAGCCCGATCGCGACGGCGGCGCGCTGCGCTACCGCGGCGTCGACATCGAGGAATTGGTCGGCGCGGTCCCCTACGAGCACGTCTGGGGGCTCTTGGTCGACGAGCGCTTCGAGCCAGGCCTCGGCGCGGCGGCATCGCAGCCGCTGCGCGTCCGCAGCGGCAACGTGCGCGTCGATTTGCAGTCCGGCCTGGCGATCCTCGGCGCCGAGTGGAATCTCGGCCAGCTGATTGACATCGGCGACGAGCAGGCCCGCGACGATCTCGCCCGCCTCTCGGCCGCCGCGCTCTCATTCGTCGCCCAGTCGGCGCGCCAGCCCGACGCGCCGGCGCCGTCGCGGTCGCAGACCGATGAGGCGAAATCGATCGCCGAGAGCTTCCTGCTCAGCTGGCGCGGCGAAGCCGACCCCGCCGCGGCCAAGGCGATCGACGCCTACTGGGTCTCCGCGGCCGAACACGGCATGAACGCCTCGACGTTCACCGCACGCGTCGTGGCATCGACCGGCGCCGACTGCGCCGCGGCGCTGTCGGCCGCGGTCGGGGCACTGTCGGGACCGCTGCACGGCGGCGCGCCTTCGCGCGTGCTGAAGATGCTCGACGAGGTCGAGGCGCTCGGCGACGCGGAGCGCTGGGTGAAGCAGGCGCTCGACCGCGGCGAGCGCCTGATGGGGTTCGGTCACCGCGTCTACCGCGCGGAGGATCCACGGGCGCGGGTGCTGCGACGGACCGCCCGCGAGCTGGGAGCACGCCGGCTCGAGGTGGCCGAGGCGCTCGAACAGGCGGCGCTCGCCGAGCTGCACGCCCGCAAGCCCGATCGCGTGCTGGCGACCAACGTCGAGTTCTGGTC
>ODAK010005481.1_pt1 | contig 12894 bp, 8 predicted proteins | sample 1539591 | NCBI WGS metagenome assembly ODAK01 (sample SAMEA3539303, study PRJEB22396) | soil metagenome | biome: tundra; feature: field; material: soil | place: USA | collected 2010-05 | depth 0.15 m | reverse complement strand
CGAAGGCTGGAGTCGTTCCTGAGGTGTGAGATCGGCCATGGCCTAGGAATCCGGCGCGCAAGGCGCGTCCAATTTTTCGAAACTCAGCGTGCGAACATCGAGCAGCGCGGTCTCCCCAATATCGGTTATCCAGACGCGCTGTCCCAGGCCGATATAGGCGTCCGGCGCCTGCTCGTGCCATTCGGTGCGGCGGGACAACCGCAGCGCCGGGTCGGCCGCTGCATCGGAGCCCGGGTAGCGCGTTGGAATCAGCGCCACGGTCTCGCCCCCATTGGCCCACTGGACCTGCGCTGCGGTCCATACAAAATCCCGTAAGTCGCTCGGCGGCTCGATCTCGATATTGCGCACGCGATGGAACGGTGCCCAATAATAACGCCCGCTCACGATCAGTTCCAAACACGGTCCCAGCCGGGCATCGCCGTCGGCGATCCATTCGAACCGCTGACCATTCAGCGACCCTGGCGCCGCGGGTGCTCCCTCGAATGCGTGACTGCGCAGCCGCGCCGCCTCCTCCCGATCTCCTCCCGCTTCAATTGCGAGGGCCTGTACCAACGATGCGAACCACGCATCGGGCTCTCCCAAGGCCAGCGGTGTTCTCTTGCCGGCAAAAACCTGCGAACGGTAGACCTCACAGCGCAATGCCTCACGGTAGGTTTGCACCATCAGCAGCGCGCCGGCATCCAAATCTCCGGCGACGTTCAACTGCGTGAGCGCCCGATCCCACTCGCCGCACACGCACAACAGCTGAAACAGGAAAATCCTCAATCGAGCGTCCGCCGGTTGACGGCGGACGTCTTGTTTGAGCTGAGCCAGCGCCGCATCGAGCTGGCCCGCGCGCAGTGCGTCCTGGGCGCTCACGGTGTGGCGCTCGAGTACAAACCCATGGGCATCTCCTCGACGCCGTCGCTGCTAACTCTAACTCTTGACGTTGGTCGCGATGTTGTAGGAACCGACGATGGCGCCACCCTTCTTCGCGCCCTTCGCATCCTGCGGTTGATAAGTGAATTTGAATTGCGCGAAATTGAGCGCAAAGGACTCCGACAGCGTATCTTCGCTCCCGTGCCCACCGTGCGATACGTTCGTCACCATGACTTCGGTCAGTTCCAGCTTCACGTATTCAAGCGCACTGCCGCCGGCCTTGCGCATTGTCAGCGTCGCCGTGTCGAAATGTTGGCCCGTGCAACACGCGATGAGCAAATTGGGGGACGCGGCATCGACATTATGCGTGATGTTGATATCAGCCACGTTGACCTTGCCGGCGCCACCACCGGACCCGGTATGAGTCGTGCCAGACTGGCTCATGCCCCAGCTCCACGACGAAACCTGAATTTGATCCTCGAATCCCTTCACCGTCGATTCGCCTTTGATGTCGCCCAATTTCAGAAAGGTATCTAATGCCATCACGTGTCTCCCTTCAGTTGAGTGTCGAGCGCCCCCATGAGCCGCTCGTGATAATCGGTGTCCTTCCGTTCACAAGTTACAAATCAACCGCTTCCAAACCGCTTACGCAGCCTTCGCCGACGGCAACTTCGAGACCAATCGCAGCGAGACGGTCAGTCCTTCGAGCTGATAGTGCGGTCGCAGATAAAACTTCGACGTGTAATAGCCTGGATTGCCTTCCACTTCCTCGACCACGACTTCAGCGGCGGCCAGAGGCTTGCGCGCTTTGGTCTCTTCACTTGAATTGGTCGGATCGCCGTCGACGTAGTTCAAAATCCAGTTCGACAGCCAGCGCTCCATGTCGGCACGCTCTTTGAACGAACCGATTTTGTCCCGCACGATGCATTTCAAATAGTGGGCAAAGCGGCAGCACGCGAACATGTAGGGCAAGCGCGCCGACAGGTTGGCATTTGCCGTCGCGTCAGGATCGTAGTATTCGGCCGGCTTGTTGAGCGATTGCGCACCGATGAAGGCCGCCACATCGCTGTTCTTGCGATGGATGAGCGGCATGAAACCATTCTTGGCGAGCTCCGCTTCGCGTCGATCGCCGATGGCGATCTCCGTCGGGCATTTCATGTCGACGCCGCCATCGTCAGAGGGGAAGGTATGCACGGGCAATCCCTCCACTGCGCCACCCGACTCGACACCGCGGATCCGTGAGCACCAACCGTACAGCTTGAAAGCCCGATTGATGTTGACCGCCATGGCATAGGCGGCGTTGCTCCAGTTGTATTTGCTCGAATCGGCGGACGCCGTGTCCTCTTCGAATTCAAACTCCTCGACCGGATTGGTCTTGGCGCCGTAGGGCATGCGGGACAAGAACCGCGGCATCGCCAAACCGATGTATTTAGAATCGTCCGAGTCGCGCAGTGAACGCCAGGCCGCGTATTCCGCGTTCTGGAAGATCTTCGTCAAGTCGCGCGGATTCGCCAACTCCGCCCACGATTCCATTTGCATGGTCGCCGGCGCGGCGGCGGCAATGAACGGCGCGTGAGCTGCCGCGGCCACTTGTGCGATTCCCGACAACAGCTCGACGTCGGGCGCGGTGTGATCGAAATAATAGTCGCCGACGAGACAGCCATAGGGCTCACCACCCAACTGATCGTATTCCGCGCCGTAGATTTTCTTGAAGATCGGGCTTTGGTCCCAGGCGGTTCCCTTGAACTTCTTCAACGTCTTGGCGAGTTCCTTCTTGGAGATGTTCAAGATCTTGATCTTCAACATCTCATCCGTCTCGGTGTTGTTGATGAGATAGTGCAGGCCACGCCAGGAGCTTTCCAAGGCTTGGAACTGCGGATGGTGAATGATGAGATTGACCTGCTCGGCGAGTTTGCGGTCGATCTCCGCGACAATGGCATTGATCGAGTTGACCGCGTCGTCCGCGATGAGGTCCTTATCCTCCAAAACCTGTGCCGCGAGCGTGCGGACGGCGATTTCGACATCTTCTCGCGCCCGATCCGATTTGGGCTTGAATTCTTTTTGCAAGAGCGCGGAAAAATCCGAGGTTGATTCGCCGACCTGCGCGCCTGCCGCTGCTTGATCCGGGTTTGTCTGTGCCATGGCGCTACTCCTTCGCCTTGTCGGCCGATTGATCGGCAGGCTTCGGGGAGGATGCCAGTGCTTGTAGGAGTGCCGGGTTCTGTAACGCGTCCGAGATCAGCTTCTCGGCTCCTGACTTGCCGTCCATGTACGTCACCAAACTGGCGAGTTGCGTTCGCGCTTCGAGTAGTTTGGCAAGCGCACCTACCTTGCGTGCTACCGCGGCCGGCGAGAAGTCGTCCATGCTTTCAAAAGTGATGTCGAGATTCAAATTCCCTTCGCCGGTTAGGGTGTTCGGCACGGTGAACGCCACGCGCGGCTTCATGGCTTTCATACGGCTGTCGAAATTGTCCACGTCGATTTCGAGAGGTTTGCGATCCTCGACCGGCGGAAGCTCGTCCGCCGGCTTGCCGGACAGGTCAGCCATGACGCCCATGACGAAGGGCACCTGGACCTTCTTCTCGGCGCCGTAGACCTCGACGTCATATTCGATTTGCACACGCGGCGCGCGATTGCGTGCGATGAATTTTTGACTGCTCTGCTTAGCCACTTCCCACCTCGTGTACCGGCAATTCACCGGTCTGTAGATATAAACGGTAATTCAGTTTAATTAAGGACATCGCCTTTAATCTAACGCCTACTCATTATTTTTCTCAACCCCGCCAATCGACTCTACCTCCGCGAGCCCCGACGGCGCCAGATCGCGGATAATCGTCATAAAATCCTTGGAAACCAACCGCTTCGCGCGCTGTAACAGCAGTGGGATCGGGCTCGAGGGTTCATGCCGCTGGTAGTACTCGCAAATGCGCTCGAGCTGCCGCACGACGTCCGCGCGAGTCGACACTTCCCCGCTGACCGCAGAAGACGGACCGGCCACCGCAGCTGCCGGCGGCGTTTCGGCGGCTGCCAGCGGACCAACGACGCCCCGATTGCGCAATTGCTCGGCCAGCAGTCCGCTAAGCTCGGTCAAGTCATCGAGCAATGGCTTTAGCTCTGGCGCCTGGGCTCCGACTTTATCTGTGAGCAGGCTGTTAATCGCGAGCCCCTCGCCGCGTGCGCCCGAAACGGCAGCTGCAGTACTTTCGAGGCTTTCCAGGCTCGCCTCGCGGAACGCCGCGTTGATTTGCAATGGCTGCGGCGGCTCGGTTACACCGGCCGGCACCGGTTGCTTGCCGTACGCGATGCGAATATCACGCAAAGTGAAGCGTCCAAGCGTGGGGGACGACACCACCGGCGCTTCTCGCAACGCTTTCAACAGCCCATCAGTCGCCGCCAATCCCATCAGTGAATTGATCCGTGAGGTCGGGTCATTGTGGTCCTCGGCGTCCAATTGGGGATGAACCGTATCCCACTGGCCCTCGAGCAATGCCCGGATAATGCCCAATCCGGTTGCTAGACCGGTAAAGCCATCGGTTTGCAATAGCGCCCGCGTCAGGGTCATCGCCACGCGCAGATCGCGCGTGCGGCCGAGTAAGGCTTCGGCACGCTCCTTAACGTCGGGCCAGTTGGGATCCTCTCCCGGCTTGACGGCATCGCCGATCACCTGTTCAGGCCGGCCCTGTTGCGCCCGTTCAAGCGCGAGGAAATCCGGATCGTATTCTAAATTGGGACCACTGGGACTAGGTCCCGGCAACGCACTAGCAAATGTAGTTGGGTCCATCCCTAGGTATCCCGCATTGCATTAGTTTCACCCCCAGGCGGCGATAGCGTGGGGTTGATGCCTGAATCATGCCACGTTGTGCATCGCCATGCCCGTCGATTCGCGGTTAGGCATAGGCAATGCCTCCGGCGGTGCAATTGGAACCGGGTAAGTAGGGATGCACGACCCGTAGTGCGGTCGCCGGATCGGCCCGAAAGGTAGCGACGGGTATATCAAGCTATCGAGCGAGGCAGAGCGGCATTGTCTGAACTGGGCAATAAAAGATTTACTTCAAATCTTTCGGTACGAAGAAGAAATCTCCCACCTCGTGGCCGGCGCCCTTGATCGATTTGAATTCCGGTTTTTGGACGAATTTGTTCTGCGCCGCCCCCGTTTCGACTCGTTTGGCAATGCGCGTGAACAGTTCCGGCGTGGGCAAAATCGACTGGTTGCTTTCCAGTTCGGAAATAAAGGCGTGCGCGAAGACAGAATTGACGCCGCCGCCGGTGTCGAGCACCGGCTCGTCGCCCCCCGAGGATATGAGCAACCGCGAACGTTTTGGCAACTTGTACGCAATGTATTCCTTGGTATAGCCGCCGCTGCCGCCGGTAAACAGATAACTCGGATCGGCCGATAGCAGACCGGCATAGCACGAATCGGCGACCACCAGCACTCGCTTGGCGGCGATTCGCGCCAAGTGAGCCGTCACTTGTTCATTGGGCACCCAGAACGTGTCTTTGGGAGGCGCCTCCGAGTTGACGGGCAGCCAATAGCCCGCCACTTGGAACGCGCTTTGCAGGCGCGCACCGTGGCCGGCATAATAAATCAGCAAATTGTCCTCAGGTTTCAGCACGTCGTTCAAGTCGTTGAGCGCCTTGAGCATTCCAACATCGCTCGAGTCCGTCAGCACTTGCACGGTGAATCCATACTTGTCGTGCAAGACGCGCGCCGCATGCTCAGCATCATTGACGGGAGTCTGCAGACTCTCGATGAGCTGGTAATGCTGATTGCCGATGATGAGCGCATAGTAGCGGCCGAAATTGAGGTTCCCAACCGAGCGCAGCTCACCTGCCGGAGTGATGGGTGCAGGTGCGGAACCTGCCGCCGGCGTGCGTAGTTGGGCCAGCGATGCCAGCCGGCCGTTGCTGGCGTTACGCTCACTCTCGAGCTGTGCGATCCATTTCTTGAGCGCACCAATCTGCGCCTTTGAATCGGCATCGGCCGAGACCGGCGTGGCCGGTGCCAAAATCGGCTTTTGTTGCAAGGTCTCGAGTTGTTGCTGCAAAAGCTTCAGCTGTTCGTCTTTCTCGGAGACTTGCTTCGTCAGGTCGGCGCGCAAGGCTTCCTGCTGTTCACGGGCCGCGGACCGGTACATGAGGCTGTCTTCCGGCAATCCCCACGCCTGCCGATACAGGTTGAGCGCCTTGAGTTTGTCCTGTTCTACGCCTAGGCCCTGCTCATATAGCGTGCCTAGATTGAAGAGCGCCCGCGCATACTTCTGATCCGCCGCCTTTTGATACCAAAGCACCGCGGCTTCGTAGTTGGGCGCCCCCCCCGAACCGCGCTCGTAGATTTCGGCAACATTGGTTTGTGCTTCAGCGTCGCCGGTCTCCGCCGCTTGCTGCCAGACCAGCAGCGCCGACTTCAAATCGGCACGGTCGAAGGCGACGTATTCGCCTCCACGGATGCGGCAATCGCTGGCCGTGGTATGCGTTGGCCGCCGCGGGCTCAGATAGGTCATGGCGCCGAGCTGACGAACTTGGCCCGGCAGCAGACAGTCGACGATTTCCAAGTCCTCGCGCCGTAGCATGCCGGGTTTACTAGCTGTAGGCGCGGATGGCGGCGATGCCAGGGTCAAGCACGTCCCGAGCAAGATAGCCAACGCGCCGACCAGCATCCATCCGTGTAGTTTGGCGTTCAAGTTGCCCTCTCACTCCATCTGCACGCCCTTTGCCTGCATGATGCATGATTGTGCGGTGCAATAGTCGACATGCGGCGTCCCCCTCTCATTGACCCGCGGCGTCCACGACCGGCGGGTAGACCTTGAGGAACTCACTGCGCTCGCCGAGTTTCCGCGCCACATCTTTCAAGGTGCCGGGGTCCGTGTGAGCTCGCTTAAGTATCTCGTCGGCAACCCGTTTGAGGCCGGCCATCGCCCGACGATCGCCCTTATGTAACTCATACGCATCCGCGTAGTCATGCAACGACACGTTGAGCGCGTCTGCGATTCCCTGCTGCGCGTAAAACCCCCACGCTTTGTCGCCATCCTCGAAATCTGCTTGGATCTGGGCCTGCGTCGCCGCCGGCAACTCCGCGAAGGGTACGACAGGCCCAGCTTGACGATAATTCTCGTACCACAGATAGCCCGCACCGGCGGTGAGCATCAAGATGACGCCAATCACGGCATTGCGCAATAGCGTCCTGCCAAAGAACCGGCGCGAGAACTCAGCGGCGTCGCGCGGACGCTGCGCCCGATCGAACGCCAGCGCGCGGTTCACCGTCCGCCATTCCCGACGGCGCAGCGCCCTGATTGGCGCAGCCGACAATCCGGCGGCGCGCGCCTGCGACAGGCTCTTGCCGTCGAACGGGTGCTTCCCCGCCAGCATCTCGTACACGATGATGCCAAGCGCATAGAGATCATCCGCCGGATCCGGCGCGGCTCCCTGCACCATTTCCTCGGTCGCGTACGCTTCGGTGTATGCGCCCAACGTGCTTGCGTCGAATGAATCGCGGCGTTCCGCACGAGCGGTTGACGGCACCGCGCGCGCGATGCCGAAATCGAGAATTTTCGCCGTGCCGTCCTCGACCACGAAAATGTTGGCCGGCTTCAAATCCGAATGCACGATACCTTTGCGGTGTGCATACGCCAACCCGTCGGCGATGCCCCGAATCAGGGGCAATGCCGTCTCACGCCCGAGGCCGCAATGACGGGCTCCTCGCGTCAGGTCTTCCAGTGACTTACCGTGGAGCAACTGCATGGTGATGAACACCGTCTCGCCGTCGCGATCAAAATCGTACACGGTCGCAATATTCGGATGCGCCAGGGTCTGGGCTTTGCTCGCCTCGCGTTGCAGTGCAACAAACGCGTCTGGATTCGCCTGGATTTTCGCGTTCAAAACCTTGACGGCCACTTCCGGATTCGGATCGCCGGCTTCGACTCGACGCTGATCCAGGGCACTAAACACCATCCCCATGCCGCCCCGGCCTACTAACCTGTCAAGCTGGAATCGGCCTTTCAAAGTGGTACCGACCCCGATTTCGCGGCCCGCATTCACGCAATCGGTGTCCGATACGACGCGCGCGCGAGCCTCCAAGCGCTCGTCCGAACTGCGAACGCTGATCACGGCAGCAGGCGCATCAGATCGACGTACGCTCGTCTCTCCGGGGGCTTCCGGATTGCGTACGCGCGTCGTGCCAATATCTACAACGCCGCGGATGCTCGTCGCGTCCGCCGATATCGCTCCCCGGACGGCCGTTGCGGACGGCGCATCAGCCATCAAATGATCGCGAAGCCGCGTATCGGTCGACACCGCGTGCAACAGCGCCTCGGCATGGTGCGCACCGAGACCCAGGTTCCGAGCCGCCGCCCGGACGGCATCGGTGAGCTGCGATTGAGTAATCTCGCCGGCGTTCAATTGACGCTGCATGGCCTCGCAAGCCTCCGCCAATTCGATGCGGCCGGCCGCCAGATCGGCGATGGCATTACGCATCATGGGTGGCAGCACCGCAGTCGACGACGATGGCCGTTGCATTATCGGTTCCGCCGCCGGCGATGGCGTGTCGGATGAGTTCGGCGCAGCAGGCGGCTGGGTCTGCAGTCTGCAGGATCTTGCCGAGTGCCACGATATCCAACGCTCGCCCGACGCCGTCGCTGCAGAGTACGAACCGGTCATTGACTTGGATTTCGCTGCGCATGATATCGGGCACCACCTCCTCCTCCGCCCCTATCGCACGCGTGATCGCCTGCGATTCCGCATCGCTTTGCGCGCCGCCGCCTTCAGCGGCCCAGCTGTGATCGGTCGTCAGCTGCGAAATCAGGCCGTCGCGCAGCCGATAGACGCGGCTGTCACCCGCCCAGATAACGGCGCACTCCTTGCCGCGTATGAGTAGCACTACCACGGTGCTGCCGCTCTGCACCGGATTGACCGGACGGGTTGCCGCCCGCCGCAGGTGCTCATTGACGAGCTGCAGTTGCGCAAGCGCGACTTCGATTTGTTCATCCAGAGTCGCGGCGACTTTAGCATCGGTGAGCGAATCACAGACCATGCGACTCGCCATCTCGCCCTCACTCAATCCGCCCATTCCGTCTGCGATCGCCCACAGATTCAAATCCGGCCGTTCGACGAACGCGTCTTGGTTGGTCGGCCGGACGGGGCCGCGGTCCGTGCGGGCGGCCGAGGTGGTCAACATCGCGGCAAAAGGTAACCCGGCTCGAACCAGAGTCGCCGCGGCGTCGAAGGCCGTCTCAGGCTCCGCCTCGCCCACGGCCCAACCGGTTTTGGCCCAGGCGCCATCCAGCATGGCGCTGTATTTCGACGATTCCGGCAGGCCGTGCGTAATGAGCCAACTGGGTGCAACGGCCGCCGAGCCGTCGGTCCACCACAGACCCGTGACTGGCGTCACCTCCAGTTGACACCCCAACAATTGAACCGCCGGCGCTTCGAGCGCATCGACCGCCCGCAATGGGATGCAGCGGGGCCGCCCTGCCCCCTGTGCCAATGAGACAGCCGACTCTCGGGTCAAACGCAACTCTCCCTCGACAGTGCGGTATTCGAAGTCACTCGCCAGTTCCATGACGTGCCGGTCAAAATCGGCAAATTCGATGCGCTCGAGCGCCAAGGTGTCGAGCACCAGCCGCTCCGCGCGCTCGAATCCGCGCTTAAACCGAACCGCGACCTCCAGCGCGCTGAGTTCGCTGGGCACCGACCATAGCAATGTCAGCGGAAAATACCGTCCGACGCGGTCCACACTCGGCGCCAGCACCCCGGCGACCGGCGCCGCGCCGCAGACGTTCGCAGCTAACGAAAAGCGCCAGACGGGACTGGTCAGATAGGTCTCGAGCCAGGCTTCACCGAGTGCGGCGCGACTATCGGCAATGCAGTGCTGCAGCCACTCGTCCCAGGCAGCAACGAAATCGTCGGCGACGCGGCGGCGCAGGAAATCGCCGTGTGTCGGCAGCTTGCCGTAGAGCCCAACCTCCATTCTCTACTCCCTCCCAGAGCTAACCGCCGCAACGAAATTGACGAACACCCAATCCTTGATAAGGGTTGCGGATACTGGCTGGTTCGATGATGACGGTGGCCTGGTGTCCGCCCAACTGAAATGCCGCATCGAATCTCACGTCCGTTTCCGCTTTCAAGGTCGCTGCATCGAGCATGCGAAACCAGGCCCACGGTCCCTGAAACGCGCGGTTGGATTGCACCCCCGCTTTGTCTTCGATGGTTACCGCAGCAGCGCCCGGCGCGGGCCCCGGCCATTTCAGCGGCTGGCTGCGCACCGGACCATGACGATAGTCGAGCGTCTGGCCGTCCATCTCCAAGGTGAATCGATTAGCATCCCGATCCAAATCGCCCGGCGTCAGCGTGAACTGTTGCTCTGGCAGCTGGCCGCTGGGTCCAAAAAATTTCTGGCGAATCTGTTCGACCGTTTCGAATTGGCGCAGCATGGCAATCGATGCGCCGGCGGGGCCGCCCGCCCGCCACACCCAGGGGCTGCGCGTGGTATCCACCAGCGGCGCCAAATTCTCCTTGAAAAACGCGTCATAGACGCCGCCGGTTCCGAACACACGGCCGAAATCGGCGAGCGGCAAATCGACTCGACTGCCGGCGCTGAAGGGATAGCGTCCGGCGATCGTCTGCTCGCATACTTTCACCACTTGTTCGCGATAGCGCTGATCGAGTTCGCCGCGGGCCTGACCCACCGCGAGCGTTTCGCTGCTGCCGCTCACACTGGCGACTAGCCCACCGATCGGCGCCGGCAGCGTCGCGGCTTGCGCCTGCAATGCTTTTAGGGCTTCGCCCTGTCCCGCTTTGGTGAGCGAGTCCAGCGGATTGGTTTCGCCCACCCCGGTACCGACTCCGCTCATTTTCTGTCCGATCTGCGCGAGTTGAGCGGTAACATTATCAATGGGCACGGCAGCTCCGGGCGGGCCAGCGACCAGCTTATTCAACGCCGCGAAATGTGCGGTAATCCGCGCGGCAGGGGAAATGCCCGCTGGCTTGCCGGCGCCGAAAATCTTGGTGAGCGAACCCGTCACTGCCTTCTCCGCCGCCGACGCCATACTCGTCGCGCTCGGGCCACCCTCCACGGGTTTGGTGAGATTGGTGTTGGCTTCCAGGGTAAGGAGCAGCCCCTTGAGAGGCGAGGTGGCAGGCTGCCCCATGATGCCCAGAACTTCGGCCGCCTGCGCGAGTGTGTGGAAAGAAACCACCTGGACGTCATTCATGATGGCGTCCCACGTTTGAATATACTCATCCGCATAAAGATCCATGACCTGGGATGTCATGTGTTCCGCGCCCTTAAGGTCGAACGCACTGTCACCCATCACCCAGCTGTCCTGCGAGAACTGTTTGACGAGCCCGACGGTCCCCGAGGTCGAGATCTGATCGAACACCGGCCGCGTGAACAAGCCGGGTACGGGCTCCGACAAGCGCTTGCCGCTCTTGCGCGAGAGCACACGTTCGGCACCGATGCCGGCGGCAATGTCCAGGCGCAAATCGTGACTGGCATCGTCCGAATGATCCAGCTTGAGCTGGTTATACATCAGTCTCGACAAGGACACTTGGTGCAAGGTATTGCGGGTCTGCGTCACCAGCGTGTCGTCCAGCGGCAGTGGCCGCAATCCCTCCTGATCCTTCAAAAGACTGCGCAGATGCCCGGTCAGCGACTGCAGCATATCCGGCTGGTCCGCCAGGGCTTCCTGCCAGTCAAGATTCACCAAGAAGCCCAGCTGTTCTTTGTCGAGATGCTGTGGCTCGCCCAGCATCACGTAGGCCTTGAGGTACTGATACAGTTTGTCGGGCTGAGCGGCGGCGCTCTGCAAGCGCGACTTGAAGCTATCGGCGATCCTGGGCAACAGGCTATCATTGAGTTCGCGCCGATAGGCCTCGCGCGCCTCCTCGCCCACGTCTCCTCCCTGGAACAAGCCCCAGCGCAAGGTCCATGCCAGATGGCCGTGGAACTGATCGGCCACATCGACTACGTGACGCAACGCATCGAGACCCGGCACCATTTGCGCGAGCGGCAGCTGCGGCGTGGGCGCCGCCACGGTATTGAGCGCGTCCAATGCACTCCCGACCTCGGTTAGATAGGTTTTATTCCGGGTGTAGCTCACCGACAACGCGATCACGCCCACCACCGCAACAAGGATAAGTCCGGCATAGATGCCGAGCTGTACGGCGGCCAACCGCAGTTCTCGGCCGCGGTTCACTCCCGCGATGCCCGCTTCCGCGAACATGACCTCGCGCAGCAGTTTCTCGATGAAATACGCCTTGCCGCGTCCCGCGACGCCCGTCGAGACGGCGCCTGGTGCCACCGCAAAGCTGCGGCCAATGGCTGCCATCAATCGATCAATGGGCGTCCCCTCCTGGGTACCGCTGGTGAAATACACGCCACGCAGCAGCAGCCGGCCGTCGAAGCGCGTAGCCGCAAACACTTCGCTGACGAAGGCGCCGATGAAGTTCCGCAGCCCGGCGAGCTGCTGCGGAAACGCAAAGGAGGCGGTGCGCCGCCTGACATCGCGTTCTTCTTCGATTCGCGCGAACAGCCGCTCGTTCAACCGCTCGATCAATGCGTCGAATTCCGGCTGAAAATCCTCCGCCGCAGTGCCCGCCGCACTACGCTCCGGCGCGAACGTCATGCCCCACACCTGGGCGCGGCCCTCGGCACCGAGATCATCGAAGTACTCCGTAAAGCCGGAGATCAGGTCGCACTTCGTCACCATCAGATATACGGGCAGACGCACCTTCAAATGGCGGTTCAATTCGTCCAGGCGCCGGCGCACCGCCGCGACATTGGCCTCGCGCTCCGCGGGCGTTTGCGTCATGAGATCTGCCGCGCTCAACGTCACGATGACGCCGTTCAACGGCCGGCGCTTGCGGTATTTGTTGAGCAGATTCAGAAATTCGCCCCACCCGGCACTGTCCGCCGACTCATCGGAGTCCTGCGTGGTGTAGCGGCCCGCCGTGTCGAGCAGCACGGCTTCATCGGTGAACCACCAATCGCAATTGCGCGTGCCGCCGACGCCGCGCAAGGCTTCCTTGCCGAAGCGCTGTTCC
>ODAK010005480.1_pt1 | contig 12895 bp, 12 predicted proteins | sample 1539591 | NCBI WGS metagenome assembly ODAK01 (sample SAMEA3539303, study PRJEB22396) | soil metagenome | biome: tundra; feature: field; material: soil | place: USA | collected 2010-05 | depth 0.15 m | reverse complement strand
TCGATACGCCGATGCTTTACGCGTTTGGCTTCATCGCCATGTTCACCGTGGGCGGCTTGACCGGCCTGTTCCTGGCGGCCCTGGGACTCAACGTCCACGTCCACGACACCTACTTCGTGATCGCTCATTTCCACTTCATCATGGTGGGCGGCATGGTCATGGCCTACATGAGCGGGCTACACTTCTGGTGGCCGAAAATGACGGGCCGAATGTACCCCGAAGGTTGGGCGCGGCTGGCGGCCCTGATTATCTTTGTGGGCTTCATCTTGACCTTTCTGCCGCAGTTTGTCGTGGGCTACCTTGGCATGCCGCGCCGCTCCCATCATTATGCTCCGGAGTTCCAGGTGCTCAACGTGATGTCCACGGCCGGCGCTTCCATTCTGTCAGCCGGTTACGTGCTGCCGCTCGTTTATCTCATCTGGTCGCTCGGTTACGGCAAACGTGCCGGCTCAAATCCGTGGAAAGCGACGGGGTTGGAATGGCAGACCTCCTCGCCGCCGCCGCCGGATAACTTCAAGGTGACGCCGACCGTAACCGAGGGACCGTATCAGTATCATTCGGCATGAATCAAAGAGAAGGGGAGACAGGGAGACGACCATGGCGAACCGAAACACAAACGACCAGACAATGCGAGATGTAGCCACATCACTCGATCCGTCTCCTAGTCTCCCTGTCTCCTTGTCTCCCCTTCTCCCTGTCTCCCCTTCTCCCTGTCCCCCGCTCGCTCATCATTTCGCCGACCTCGAGCAACAGCACGAAGTCGCCGTCCTGGGTATGTGGATATTCCTGGCGACCGAATTGATGGTCTTCGGCGCCCTGTTCACGGGCTATGCGGTCTACCGCGCCAAATTTTCGGCCGAGTTCGAGGCGGGCAGCGCCAAGCTCAATATCTGGTTCGGCGGCATCAACACGGTCGTGCTGCTGAGCAGCAGCTTGACGATGGCCCTGGCCGTTTACGCCGTCCAGGCTGGGCGTCGGCAGATGGTCGTGACGTGCCTGGCCCTGACCGCGCTTCTCGGCACCGGCTTCCTGGTCATCAAGGGATTCGAATATCACGGCGACTATGTGGACCGTCTCGTGCCTGGCCTGGGCTTCGACGATCACGACTGGCCGCCACCGTTGCATCCCGAAAAAGTGAAGTTATTTCTGGTCTTCTATTACCTCATGACCGGTTTGCATGGCGTTCACCTGATCATCGGCATCGGCTTCATGACGATTCTGACGATTCTAGCCCGGCGAGGCCGATTCACGCCGCAATATTATGGTCCGATCGAGGTGGGCGGCCTGTACTGGCATTTTGTGGACGTGGTTTGGCTGTTTTTGTTGCCCTTGCTCTACCTCATTGCCCGGAGAATTCCATGAGTGCCGTGACGCAACCGCGCACCTACGTCCTGGTATTCCTCGCGTTGCTGGCTTTGACCGCCGCCACGATCGGTTTGTGCTATGTGGACCTGGGGGCATGGCATTCGACGGTGGGCCTGGCCATCGCCGCCAGCAAGGCGGTCTTGATCGTGCTGTTTTTCATGCACGTTCTTCATGGCAAGCGCCTGATCTGGATGGTTGCCTTGAGCGGCCTATTCTGGCTCGGCATCTTGATGGCCCTGACCCTCACCGATTACGCGTCGCGATCTTGGTCTCCGTAAGCTCAAGGTTAGCGAAGGGGTGAACACAGGCGACACTCCTCCGAAAATAGGTAGCCACCCCCATTTTTGATTTGGCGTTTTCTCCCGATTTCGAGTAGAATTGGTTCGACCCTCCCGCCAGGCATCCAGCACCGAGGAAATCCCGCCATGTTGCAAATCGAAAACAATGCCGCCCTCAATTTTGGCCGAATGTCTCGACGAGATTGGCTGCGTGTCGGCTTCCTCGGACTCGGCGGATTGACGCTGGGAGACCTGGCGCGTTTGCAAGCCCAGGGGATCGCTGAGACGCGCGACACCTCGGTCCTGTTGCTTTTCGCGCATGGCGGGCCGAGCCACCTGGAGACGTATGACCTCAAGCCGGATGCGCCCGATGACATCCGTGGGCCGTATTTGCCTATTCAAACCAACGTGACCGGCATGCAACTGTGCGAGCATCTGCCCAAGCACGCCCGGATCGCCGATCGGTTCAGCCTGATCCGTTCGTGCAGCCACGACGAGGCGGATCATTTCGCCGGACATCGACGTTTCCTGAGCGGCTACGGCAAGCTCAAGCCCGGCACCGGCGCCGAGTCGTTCTATCCGCAGGTCGGCGCCGTGGCGAACCGCTATCTGCGAGCCAGTCAACGCGGACTGCCCTCGGCGTTGGCCGTCGGCGGCGTGGTGGTGAACGGGCCCGACTATGCCGCCGGCATCTCCGAAGGATTCTACAGCGGCATCCATCGCGTTCCGATCGTCCAGCGGAGCCTCCCCGACGCCAGCCTGCGCGTCGATCAGCAGCGCTTCGACAATCGTCTTGCATTACAACGACAATTCGACGTCATGCGGCGCGACCTCGACATCCACGGTTCGATGGAAGTCATGGATTCCTATCAGCGCCAAGCTCTCGAGGTGCTGACCAGCGGCGCGACCCGTCGCGCTTTCGATCTATCGCAGGAGGACCCGCGTGTTCGCGAGCGTTACGGCCCTGGGAACGGTCAGGAAGTTCTCGTTGCGCGCCGCCTCGTCGAAGCGGGAGTGCGCTTCGTCACCGTCTGTGACCATGGGAACGGTCCGGGGTCCACCGCGTTCAACTGGGACGATCACGCCGTGAACTGGGACATGCTGACCGCCATGAATGCCCGGATGCCTCGCTATGACCATATCGTCAGTACGCTCATCAACGATCTTTATGAGCGTGGCTTGACCGAGAAAGTGTTGCTGATCGTCACCGGCGAGTTCGGCCGCACCCCGCGACTGGAACGGATGAATGGCCGGATTGGCCGCGACCATTGGCCGAGCGCCATGTCGATCCTGGTCTCCGGCGGCGGCATGCGTATGGGCCAGGTTATCGGCGCCACGACGCGCAACGGCGAACGCCCGCGCGAACGCCAACTCGATCCGCACGACATCCTGGCAACTATTTACCACCACCTGGGCATTGATTTTAATCACCAACATCTGGACCCAACAGGCCGGCCGATCCCTCTGGCCCGCGGCGAAGTGATACGGGAATTGTATTAGTATCTCGAGTTGTATAGACGGTGACATACAAACCCGAAGCGCTAGCGAGGGATTCTCGCCGTCTACCTCGCTTGCGCTTCGGGTTAGTGTAGTGGCGGCACCGCTTCTCTTTCGACTGGGAAATAAGGAACCTTCCATGATGCTGCGCACCACCCTCGCATTATTGATTTACATCGGCCTGTCCGGTTTCGCGGCGATTGGCGCCGATGAGAAACAGGTGGGGCTCGTCAAAACGCCCGGCCGTGGCATTCAGCCCCAGGCGGTCCTCGACGCCCAGGGCAATCTGCACCTGCTTTCTTTTCTAGGCGACGCCAAGGCCGGCAACTTAATGTATGTTCGGCGCGACACCGGCAAGTCGGAGTTTTCCCCGCCTTTGCGCGTCAACAGTCAGGACAACAGTTCCATGGCCCTCGGTACGATTCGGGGCGGCCACCTCGCGCTCGGCAAGAACAGTCGAGTCCACGTCGCCTGGAATGGCACGATGAAGGCGCTGCCAAAAAACCCGATCACGGGAAGCCCCATGCTCTACACGCGGATGAATGACGCTGGCACGGCCTTTGAGCCGCAGCGCAACCTCATGACGAAGTCCGCGATCCTCGACGGCGGCGGTTCGCTGGCTGCCGACAACAAGGGGAATGTTTACGTCGCCTGGCACGCCCTCGGGCAAGAGTTGGTCAAAGGTGAGAGCAATCGAAAAGTGTGGGTGAGCCTCTCCAGCGACGACGGCAAGACGTTTGCCCCGGAGAAATCCGCCTGGAATGAGAACACGGGCGCCTGCGGCTGCTGCGGCATGCGCGGGTTCGCCGATCGCGACGGCACTGCTTACTTCGTCTACCGCGCCGCCTCCGAAAAAATCAATCGCGGCATGTATTTGCTTCGGTCCGCCGATCAAGGCAAATCGTTCGCGGGTGTGCAGATGGACAACTGGAAGATCGAGACGTGCCCCATGAGTTCGGAAGCCTTCGCCGAAGGTCCGGGCGGCCTTTACACGGCATGGGATACGGAATGGCAGATCTACTTCACCCGCGTCCAGCCCGGCAAGGCCGCGTTCGAGACCCCCAAAGCGGTCCCGGGACCGGGGGGCAATCGCAAACATCCCGCGCTGGCCGTCAATAAGAACGGCGATGTCATCGTCGTCTGGACCGAGGGCACCGCCTGGAATCGTGGCGGCGATCTCGCCTGGCAGGTCTACGACAAAGCCGGCCAGCCGACCGCCGAATCGGGACGCCGGCCCGGCGCTATTCCCGTCTGGGGCCTGCCGGCCGTCATCGCCGAAGCGAATGGGCGCTTCACAATCTTTCATTGACGTTGACCTTCAATCCGCTTGCGGCTTGGCGTTCGCAAGACGCCGCGCGAACGCTAAAACGCAAGCGGCGCTATGCAACTCGCCGACGATCTTGCGAAAACGTAAACTCATGGCGAGCCGACAATAATTTCAAAAACATGGGAGAAGCTTGTCATGCCCACGGATATCCCCAAACCCGCTTCCACGCCAACTTGGATGGTCGTAATCGGTTGGATCTTCACTCTTCTGCCGGCCGCAGCCCTCATCATGAGCGGCATCTTGAAATTGACGAAATTCAAGCCGCCGGAGGGTTCGCCGGATATTGGCTGGCCCGAAAGTATTTTCGTTGGCCTGGCGATGGTGGAAATTGGCTGCACCGTCCTCTATTTGTTCCCGCGCACCGCGGCGCTCGGCGCGATTTTGCTGACGGGTTATCTGGGCGGCGCCGTCTCTGCGCACGTGCGCATCGGCGATGTTTTCTTCATCCCGATCATCCTTGGCGTGTTTGTGTGGCTCGGCCTGTTCTTTCGCGATGCGCGGGTGCGTGTCCTCGTGCCGATACGAAGCTATCCCTGGGAAAATGCGGGCGAGGTCGGATTTGTCGGCGTGCCCAAGACCATCGGGTTCGCCCTGGCAGGCATCATCGTCGCCGCGCTGGGCCTTGTCGTCGTCGTGTGTGGCCTTGCTGCCGTTCAGCCGGATGAATACCAAGTCAGCCGTTCCGCCACCATCAACGCGCCGCCGAGCGCGGTCTTTCCGCACGTAAACGATTTCCACCAGTGGAACGCTTGGTCTCCCTGGCTCAAACCCGATCCCGTTGCCAAGGTGACCTATGAAGGAAGCCCTTCCGGAGAAGGCGCCGTCTACAAATGGTCCTCTGACAAGCAAGCGGTTGGCAAGGGAACGATGACGCTGACGGAGAGCAAGGAATACGAGCGGATCAAGATCAAGCTCGATTTCCTCGAGCCCATGGAAGGCACCGGCACCGCCACGTTCACCTTCGAGCCGGTAGGCGATCAAACCAAGGTCACGTGGACTATGAACGGCCGCCAGGGTTACGCGGGTAAAGCGTTCGGTCTCATCATGAACATGGACAAAATGATCGGCGACCGCTTCGACGAAGGTTTGGCGAACCTGAAAGCGGTGGTGGAAGCGGCGAACAAGAAGTAGCGTTTCGCCCTGCGTGCTGTGCAAGGTGAGCGGCCGGGTTGCAGTAAAGGCCGTTCTCAGGTTGGATCAACATACATCGTGTTGATTTGCCGTATCCGACAACAATATGATGAGAGAAAGGAGGAGACCATGATCGAGTTAACCGAAAACCAAGTGCAAGCCCTGGAAAATGACGGCGCCGATCCCGCCCAAGTCGTGAATCCGCGAACGAATGAAACGTATGTGCTCCTTCGAGTCGAGGAATACAAGCGTCTAAGGGACGACGAATACGACGACAGTCCGTGGACCAAAGAAGAGCTTCAAGCTTTGGCCTGGGAGGCGGGCAAGAGCGCGGGGTGGGAGGACATGGGCGAGTACGATGACATCGCGGAGAAACAATGAACCGTGGCGATGTAATCTTGGTACGCTTTCCACACCCGTCCGGCCTGCGCGGGAAGAAGCGGCCTGCCGTGATCGTGCAATCCGACGTTTACGCCGGAGCAGTCAACACGTTTGTCGTCGCCGAGGTCACGAAGAATCTGGCGATGGCGGCCGATCCGGCTTGTCTGTTGGTTGACGTGAACACGGTCGAAGGAAAGGCTGCGGGCTTGGTCCGCGACTCCGTTGTTTCCTGCCTGCTGCTCGTGACCGTTTATGCGGATACCGTGGCGCAGGTTTTGGGAACGCTGTCGCCAACGATGAAGCAAAAGCTCGACGATTGCCTAAAAGCCGCGCTCGCGCTGCCCTGAAAACGCTTCAATATTATCAAAAGGTGCAAGGAGAACCCATGACCTCCGTCCGCGTCCTTGTCGGCACCCGCAAGGGCGCCTTCATACTTACGTCCGATGGCAAACGTCAAAAATGGGATGTCGTCGGCCCCCTCTTCGGCGGCTGGGAGGTCTACCACATGAAGGGGTCGCCCGTGGACCCTAACCGCATTTACGCGTCGCAGACCAGCGGCTGGTTCGGGCAGATCATTCAGCGCTCCGATGACGGCGGCAAGACCTGGCATCAACCCGGCACCCCCGCCGGGCAGGCGGCGCCTCCCCCAGGTCCGCCCATGGGCGAGAGCAACAAGTTCGTCTATGACACGTCGCCGGAAACCGGCAAGCCGCTCACCACGCATCAGCATTACGACGGCACGCAGAAACCCTGGGTTTTCAAGCGGGTCTGGCATCTCGAACCGTCGCTGACCGACGCCAATGCAGTTTACGCCGGCGTCGAGGATGCCGCGTTGTTCCAATCGACCGATGGCGGCCAAAGCTGGCGCGAACTCGCCGGCCTGCGCGACGCCCAGGGCGATAAGTGGATGCCCGGCGCCGGCGGCCTGTGCCTGCACACCATCCTCATCGATCCGAGCAATCCCCAGCGCATCTATGTCGCCATTTCCTCCGCGGGCGCCTTCCGCACCGACGACGGCGGCAAGACCTGGAAAGTCATTACCAAGGGCCTCAAGTCGAACTACATGCCCGACCCAACGGCCGAGATCGGCTACTGCGTTCATCGGCTCGCCATGCACCGTTCCAAGCCCGACACGCTGTTCATGCAGTTGCACTGGAACGTCATGCGCACTGACAACGCGGGCGATTTGTGGCAAAAGGTCAGCGGGAACCTGCCGACCGATTTCGGCTTCGCGATTGACGTTCATGCCCACGAGCCGGAAACCGTTTACGTGGTGCCGATCACAAGCGACTCGCTCCACTACGTCCACGACGGCAAGCTCCGCGTCTTTCGCAGCCGGACCGGCGGCAACGAGTGGGAACCGCTCACCAAGGGATTGCCGCAAGAGAACTGCTACGTGAATGTGCTGCGCGACGCGATGTCGGTCGATTCGCTGGACAAGTGCGGCATCTACTTCGGCACCTCCGGCGGCCAGGTGTACCTGTCCCCCGATGCCGGCGACAACTGGTCGCCGATTGTGCGTGATCTGCCGCCCGTGGTGTCGGTCGAGGTGCAGACCCTGCCGTGATTCGCCCGCGGCGATGAAATATGGCGCCCCCAGGAAACGCCGCGTGTTTGTGCGGCAAAGCTCGATTGGTAATCCGTCATGACAGACACCAAAGTCACTGCGGCAACTGCCGACCAGCTGCGATCACTTACCGAAGGTAAAGATCTCAATCAACTTATTGAAGCGCTATCTCTTCTTAATAGTTGGGGAATCCATGATCCGGAGTACCTGCCTGTGTTGACTATGCTGTTACCGTCCAACGACCGCGAGGTGCAGCGACTCACCCTCGCTTGTATGTTGAATTTCGCGCGGTATCAGGTCGAGCAGTTTTTTGGTTTGAAGGAGTACGTGCCTGTATTTCAGAGTCTTTTGACGACGCAGCCTTTAGCTTTGGACCTGATTTTAGCCCTGTGCGGGCCGTCCCATGAACTTGTCCCACATCTCAGGACGTGCTTGGCTCGGTTTCCCGAAGAGGGCTGCGATCTCGTTGTTGAGTTTGGGCCCGTTGCCAAGGATTTGGTGCCAGACTTGATCAATTTACTCGAAGACGAGGATTGGGACACCGTTTGGGCAGATGTCGATGCGTTAGGCGCCATTGGTCCCGACGCGGGGAAGGCAGTGCCAATCCTCGAACAACTCACCAGACACAAGAGCGGAATCGTTACAGGTCGCGCTTGGGTGGCGCTAGAAAGTATCACGGGCCGTCCTCGGGGCGACTGGCCCCGGGGACCGCGTACAGATTGATCGCTACGCAAATAGATTGCGGTGCATTTATGGTTCGCGTCATTCTTCCCTATCATCTGCGAACGCTGGCGAACGTCGGGGCCGAGGTAGAACTCGACGTCACTGGCCTCGTCACGCAGCGGTCGATCCTCGACGCGCTCGAGGCCCGCTATCCAATGCTGCGCGGCACCATCCGCGATCATGTCACGTTGCAGCGCCGGCCGATGTTGCGGTTCTTCGCGTGCGATGAGGATATTTCCCACGAATCGCCGGACGCCTCGCTGCCCGACGCGGTCGCAACGGGGACGGAGCCGTTTTTCGTCGTGGGGGCGATTGCGGGGGGGTGAATGTCCGAACCCGAGCGCCAGCGAGGGACGAACCTGAAAAGACCTCGCTGGCGCTCGGGCTCGGAAATAGGCGTGCATCACGCCCCCGTGATCCGCGTAAACGCCTCGCCTTCGTTGACCGTCGCCCGTTCGGGCCGGCCTTGATGGCGATAGATCACGCGCGTGTGGTCGAGGCCCAGGAGGTGCAGGATCGTGGCGTGAAGGTCGTGAACGTGCAGGCGATCCTCGACGGCGTGCAGGCCCACCTCGTCGGTGCTGCCAATCACCTGGCCGCCCTTGACGCCGCCGCCGGCCATCCACATCGTGAAGCCATAGGGGTTGTGGTCGCGGCCATCGCCGGCTTCGGACTGCGGGGTGCGGCCGAACTCGCCGCCCCAGATCACCAGCGTACTCTCAAGCAAGCCGCGCCGCTTCAAATCCTTGAGCAAGCCCGCCACCGGCTTGTCGCTGCCTCGGCAATTGTCGGCGTGGTTGCGCTCAATGTTGCGATGGGCGGCCCACTTGCTCCCCGAACCGTGATAAAGCTGCACGAAGCGCACGCCGCGCTCGACGAGCCGCCGGCCCAGGAGGCACATCCGGCCATAGTTCGCGGTGACGGGTTCGTTGATGCCGTAGAGGTTCTTGGTCTCTTCGGTCTCTTGGGAGAGATCGACGGCTTCCGGCGCTTGGGCTTGCATGCGGTAGGCCAACTCGTAGCTATTGATGCGGGCGTCGAGTTCCGATCCCGCAGCCTGTCGGCTGTGGGCGTGTTCGCGGTTGAATTGATTCAAGAGATCGAGCCGGCCGCGCTGCTGATCGGCGCTCATGGACGCCGGCGGATTTAGATGCGCGATCGGTTCCGAACTGGCGTTGATGCGCGTCCCTTGGTAGACGGCGGGCATGAAGCCGGTGCCCCAGTTGCGCTGCCCGTTATTGACCGAGGCGGCATTGTCCTGCATCACGATGAACGCCGGGAGGTTCTCGTTGACCGTGCCGAGGCCATACGTCACCCACGCCCCCAGCGAGGGCCGACCGCCGACGATGGAGCCGGTGTTCATCTGGCTGACGCCGTTGGAGTGGTTCAGACCATTGGCCCAGCAAGAGCGAATGACAGCAAGATCGTCGGCACAGGTCGCGATGTTCGGAAGCCAATCGGAAACCGAGAGTCCGCTTTCGCCGTGCCTTGCCCAGCGCCGCCGCGACGCCAGGATCGGCGAGTAGAATTCGCCCATCGGCGTGATGACCGGCCGAAAGCTGTCCGGAATGCGCTGACCCGCCAGGCGATTGACCAGCGGCTTCGGATCGAAGGTGTCAAGATGGCTCGGCCCCCCCTCCATGAAGCAAAAGATGACGCTCTTCGCCTTGGCTGCGAAGTGCTGCGGTCGGACATGCAGCGGGTTGACCGTTCTCCCTTCGCCCCCTGGGAGAGGGGTTGGGGGTGAGGGTGCTTGCGCGAACAGCGGATTGTCGCGCAGAAGATAGCTGAGCGCCAGGGCGCCGAAGCCGGCACCGCTCTTGAGGAGCATTTCACGGCGGGAGACAACGGGATCGATGCGGCCACATGACGGGTTGGTTGGGGTATTCATAGTGCAGGCTATTATAGCGACGAAGCCAAGCGTTCACCAGCCCGGAGCGCCAGCGATGGGATCGCAGTGTCTTTGCAGCCGCCTAACGTGGTCTGCGTGCTCGCGGCACCCTGCGCTCCCATCGCTGGCGCTCCGGGATGGTGGATCGCGGAACCTTTTGGCCCGGTGGCGTTCTATAGTATGGGAAGGGAACCATGTCTTTCGTGTTGATCGTTAAGGAGGAATCGATGTCCAACAAGTCGTTTCGCATTCCGTTCTTGCTCGGCGTCCTCGTTTTCGCAGCCATCACCTGGCTCGTCCCCATGCAGGACGGGGTCGCTCAGGTCGTCAAGGCCAAGGAACCGCAGTCGCTGTCGGATGAGCAACTGGCGGCATCGATCGTCACGTTACGTTCCGTGAAGGTGACGCTGGAAGCGGCGGACCATGATTACGGAGGCCATCGGGCGGCGGCAGTCCGCGATGTCAAGGCAGCGACGCACCAGCTGCACCTGGCCCTGGATTTCGTCCGCAAGGGCAAGACCGTGCCGAAAAACACCACCAAGGATCCCAAGGGAGGCAATGAGCCGCAAGCGCTCTCCGACGCCCAATTGGCGGCCGCCATCCCCGTCTTGAAGCAAACGCACGCGCTGCTGAAGCATGCCGATCACGATTACGGCGGCCATCGCGCGAAGGCCGTCATTGAGCTGCATGGCGCGATCACCCAATTGGAGACGGCCTTGAAATACTCCAAGGCGAAGAACCAGCAAAAGCCATGACGCGCCGCAACACTTCCCGATCTCTCGTGCCCAGGCTCCACCTGGGAACGCGCTACCCGCGAGGCTCTGCCTCGCCGAACGTGGGAAAAAAAACTTCAACGCGCGGCAGGCAGAGCCTGCAAGGAAGTGCGTTCCCAGGCAGAACCTGGGCATGAGATTGGGAAGTTATTGACCAGCCCGAAGCGCCAGCGAGGAAATGCCTTTTATTCCTCGCTGGCGCTTCGGGCTGGTTGACTTTGTTTTTTGTCCGTGTAAACGTAAACGGTCTCGATGACCTGTTTAGGTCATTGCGTTTCCGGTGAGTCCCACCTATAGTCGTATTAAGATGTGCCCCGCCCTACGCTCAATTTATATCGGCGGCATCCTTTGACCTTTCCGACGCGAACGCGATGCCGCCCCACACACGAGGAAATCCGATGCCTCGTATTCTTATCGTCGAAGATAGTGCAACGCAGGCGAAGCAGCTTCGTTTCCTTTTCGAATCAGCCGGATTCGACGTGGTCGTCGCTTCCGATGGACAGAAAGGATACGAGAGCTGCCAGGCGTCGGTTTTTGACGTCATTATCACCGATGTCATCATGCCGGGCTTGTCCGGATATGAGCTGTGCCGCAAGATCAAGGATGCCCCGACCACGAAATACGTGCCGGTGATCCTGCTGACCGAACTCAACGAGCCGATGGACATCATCCAGGGCCTGGAGTGCGGCGCGGACAATTTCATCACCAAACCGTTTGAATCCGCGCACCTGGTCGAACGCGTACGTCACGTTCTCCAGAACAAGACGACTCCGAAAGACAGCAAGTTCACGGTGGGCGTCGAGGCCTATTTCCTGGGCAAAAAAGTGGCCGTCAGCGCTGAGAAGGAACAGATCCTCGATCTCTTGATCGCCTCGTTCGAAGAGTTGGTGCGTAAAAATCAGGAACTCCGCAAAAGCCAGGTGGAACTCAGTGCGGCCATCGCGGAAATCGAACGGTATTCGCGCCAGGTAGAGGGGCAGGCTCGCTCGTCCGAGGATAAATATCAACGTCTCATGGAGCAGGCGAACGACGGGATTTTCTTGACCGATACCGCGGGCATCATTCTGGAAATCAACCGCAGCACCTCGGAGATGGTGGGCGGGTCGAATAGCGAAATTGCCGGGCGTTCCTGGGAGGATTTTGTACCGGCGCTCATGCTCGATCAAGAACGGCTGCTGTTCCGGGAACTTTTGGCCGAGGGGTCGATCCGCCTTGTCAATGTCCAGGTCAAACGCCTGGATGGGCGGTTGATCGAGGTTGATCTTTCCGCCTCCGTGGTGGAGATCGGCGGCGCGAAGGTGGTGCTCGCCATCCTTCACGATGTCACCAAGGCCAAACGGGCTGACGAGGCCTTGCGCGCCAGCGAGGAACGTTTCCGTTTGCTCGTGGACGGCGTCAAGGACTATGCCGTATTCATGCTGGACCCGACGGGCAATATCGTCACGTGGAACGACGGTGCTGAACGCATCCATGGTTATCGCGCGGACGAGATCCTCGGCAAGAATTTTTCCTGCTTCTATGTTGCCGACGAGGTTTCATCAGGAAAGCCGGCAAAAAACCTTAAGCACGCCCTGGCTGACGGCAAACACGACGAAGAGGTGTGGCGAATCCGAAAGAATGGGTCGCGCTTTTGCGCCCAGGTCGCCATCACGCCGCTCTTCAACCATGATGGGCAGCATGTCGGCTTCGCTCGCGTCATCAAGGATGTCACCGAACGCAAGGGCTTGGAAGACCAACTCCGCCAGGCGCAGAAGATGGAGGCGATCGGTCTCTTGGCCGGCGGCGTCGCCCACGACTTCAACAACCTCCTCACCGTCATTTCCGGCTACAGCGAGATGTTGCTGCGCAGCATGCAAGCCCAGGATCCCAACCGAGGCATGATCCAGGAAATCTATAAGGCGGGGGAGCGCGCCGGCCTGCTGACCAGGCAACTGTTGGCGTTCAGCCGCAAACAGGTGCTGG
>ODAK010005479.1_pt1 | contig 12895 bp, 10 predicted proteins | sample 1539591 | NCBI WGS metagenome assembly ODAK01 (sample SAMEA3539303, study PRJEB22396) | soil metagenome | biome: tundra; feature: field; material: soil | place: USA | collected 2010-05 | depth 0.15 m | reverse complement strand
CGATCCACCGACCAGCGCGGGAATTAGCTCCGAATGACCGAGGCTCGACACGGGGAAGAGCTCCGTCACTCCCTGCATGACGCCGATCGTGATCGCCTGGAGAAAGTTCAGATGCGGATTGTCGGTGGGGACTGGCACGCGGGGCCCTCATCAGGTCGGCAGGTGATCAAGTCACGCCAACGATACGGGTCGAACCTGACGACTAGCTGGCCAACGGCCCCGAACCACGCGGAGTGCGAGAGAATGGACCTGATTCACGGAGTCGCCCGACACTGGTTCCCGCGGTGAACGTGGACCACGGCCCGATGGGCGCCTGGCAGGGAATGGAGGGATAGCGATCGTGCTCGACCCGCGCGAGCTGTACACGCTCGAGGAGCACATCCCGTTGCTCAACCGACCCATTCTGATCCACGCGCTCGACGGATTCGTCGACGCCGGCGAGGCGGTCCGGCTCACCCATGAGCATCTGCTCGGCAGCCTGACCCACGAGGTCATCGGCCGCTTCGACGTCGACCAGCTGCACGACTACCGCGCCCGGCGGCCACCCATGGTCTTCGACGCCGACCACTGGGAGAGCTACACCGCGCCCGAGCTGCTCCTCTACGCGATGACGGACGCCGCTGGTGAGCGATTCCTGCTGCTGACCGGCCCTGAACCAGACGTGCAATGGGAGCGCTACATAGCGGCCGTCATCGGGTTAATCGAGCATTTCGGCGTCCGGTTGGCCATTGGTCTCAACGCCATCCCGATGGCCGTGCCGCACACCCGGCCGGTCGGCATCACGTCACACGCGTCGCGTCAGGAGCTGATTCCCGACAACGAACCGTGGGTGCAGCGCGTGCAGGTTCCCGCGAGCGCAGGGCACCTGCTCGAGTTCCGATTGACCGAGCGCGGCCTCGACGCGATCGGATTCGCTGCACACGTCCCGCACTACCTCGCACAGACCGAATTCCCCGACGCAGCCGAGCGATTGGTCGGAGCCATCGCAATGGCCGGCGGCCTGGTACTGCCCACCGACGAGGTGCACCTTGCCGGAACAGCGGCGAAGTTGGAGATCGACAAGCAGGTCGCCGATTCGCCGGAGGCGATGGCGCTGGTCGGCGCACTCGAGCAGCAATACGACGCGTTCGTGCGGGGTCGCGCCAGCGACCTGCTCGCCACCGGGTCAGGTGACCTACCGTCGGCCGACGAACTCGGTGCCGAGCTCGAGCGGTTCCTGGCCGACCACACCAAGCGCCAGCGCGACGACCGCGAGACCTAACCTTCACGCGCCTAAGCCTTCACGCACCGACCGATCGCACTGCGGCCTCGACACGTTCGGCAGACCCGGCAACGAAGATGTACTCGGTGTTGCGCAGATGCGACACCACGCCGACCTTCTGGCCAGCGGGATTGTGTATTCCAATCTGCGCACCGACGTAGCGTTTCGAGTCGAACGCCAGCATCGCGACGTCCGCATGGCCTGCGTCTCGCAGCCACTGCCCGATCTCCGCCGGCTTCACCCACGACTCGTCGTTATACGACACCACCACCACGTCGGCTCTCGTCCGTGAGATAACGGATCGCAATGCCGCCGGCATCGATGCCTTGCCGTTGAACGGCGAATGCGTCCCGTCGTCCCGTGCATCGATCCGCTTGCAGGCGACGCCGTAGTGCTCGGGCGCGTCCCAGCGCACCAGCGTCTCCCAGACGTGGTAATTCGTGAAGTACCGGTGCTGGTTGTACGGCGGATCGAGATAGGCCAAATCGACATGCGGGACGACGTCGATGAGCGACATTGCGTCACCGCGCATCGCCGCGCCTGGCCCAGCGAGCAGCTCAGGCGCCCGCAACTCGATGTCGTTGTAAGCCCGCGCGGCCCACTGCTTGAGGTAGGCCATCTGCAGGCCGGTCGTCGAGTCGACCCGATCGGCAGCAAGCATGAGAGCGGTCAGCAGCACCGGATACAGCGGGTCGCTCGAGTATCGGGTTTCGATGGCATCGCGCATCGCATCGACGCGGGCGCCGTTCTTCGGCTGGAAATACCGTGACGCCACGCAGAACGTCTCGGTGAAGTAGCCGGCTGCACCGGGCAATGCGTTCAATTCATCGAGAGCCTGCGCCAGCCGGTCTTTGTCGACCGCGATGGCGTCGGTCGCGACGTAGCACCCGGCGAGCACTTCGGCATACGTTGCGGAGTCGACCGCGGTGACCTCGATACCGCGGCGCTTGAACTCCTGGGCAACCCGCGTCGTCCCGGTAAAGAGGTCGACGGCCGTACGCGCGCCCGCCGCAGTGGCAATGTCGCCGAGCACCGAGGCGAGCAACCGCTTGGAGCCGAGATACTTGATCACCGCGCTCCCTCGCCTGACCTCGTTCGGCGGACCTGCGCTGGCCTGACTGCGTGCTCGTCGACAGCCTAGGCGGAACAACGCGGCAAACCCTGGCATTGTGAACGGCATGGTCCTGGATGGCTTTGCGCACGGGATTGCCGAAGGCTGGTGGATGTTCTTCGACACCTTCTGGGCTCTCGTACTCGGCTTCGCGCTGTCCGGCGCCGTGCAGGCATTCGTATCCCGCGCGCAGATGCAGACCGCACTCGGTAACCACCAGCCGAAAACGCTGGCGAAGGCGGGATTCCTCGGCGCGGTGAGCTCGTCGTGTTCCTATGCCGCAAGCGCGCTGGCCAAGAGCCTGTTTGCCCGTGGTGCCGACTTCACCGCGTCCATGATCTTCATGATCGCCTCGACCAATCTGGTGGTCGAACTCGGCATCGTCATCTGGCTGTTGCTGGGCTGGCAGTTCGCCGCAGCCGAGTTCGTCGGCGGCGCCATCATGATTGCGTTGCTCGGCCTCGTACTGCCGCGGGTGATTCCGCGACAGCGGACCGACGCCGCGCGGGTTGCACTGACGCGCGACGAGGTCGCGAGTGACGATGAGGGTTTCGAGCCGCCATCGTGGAAGCAACGCGTGCGCACCCGTGCCGGCTGGGCAGACGCGTCGGGCTACACCATCAGCGATCTCACCATGCTGCGCAAGGAACTCATCGCCGGGTTCGCGATCGGCGGGTTCGCATCCGCGCTGGTGCCGACGTGGTTCTGGCGTTCGCTGTTCGTGACTGGTCACGGATTCTGGTCAAGCCTGCAAAACGTTGTACTCGGGCCGTTTCTGGCGCTGATCAGCTTCGTCTGCTCGATCGGCAACGTGCCGATCGCGGCTGCTTTGTGGCGCGGCGGAATCAGCTTCGGTGGCGTGACCTCTTTCGTGTTTGCCGACCTCATCACGCTCCCGTTGCTGCTGATCTACCGCAAGTACTTCGGCACCGCGATCACGCTTCGGTTGCTCGCGGCTTTCTGGGCGGCAATGAGCGCTGCCGGACTCGCCACCGAGTACCTCGTGAGAGCGGTGCACCTGGTGCCGAAGGTCGGCACTCACATCGTGCCGCTCACCCATGCGGGAGCGAACTACACAACGGTGCTCAACGTGCTCGCGGCGATCGGCTTCGGCGTCCTGTATTGGCTGTATCGAAGCCGGACGGCGGGTGCGAGCGGCGCCGACCGCTACGCCAAGGACCCCGTGTGCGGCATGCAGGTCGAGAAAGCGATTGCGCCGGCCCGGCTGCAACTCGGACCGCAGACGCTCTACTTCTGCTCCGACCACTGCTCCGCGAAGTTCGCTGCCGACAACTCCCACTCCACTCGTTCTTAACGATATGCCGCAAAGTGGTGGGTCAGCGTTGTGGAGTAAGGACCCCTTCCCTATGCTGCTCCGTGATCCGCTCGTGACCTGCAACGGAGTCTCGCTGCGGCGGGTGGGTCGCCGCCTAATCCCCTCCGGGGGAACCGGGGAACCACCACCTTCCCCAGGGGTGAATCCGGCTCAGCTCGCGCTGAGGCGGTAGGGCGTTCCTCTGGCCCGAACCCGTCAGCTAACTCGGTCGGCGGCCGCGGGAGGAGGTCTGTTCGCTTTGGCGCGCCGTCGCGGCATTTTGGTGGCTCTTGGACCAACGCCTCGCCGAGCCCTGCGGCCCCTCGCCAAGATCATGGCGGCCTCCGGCGCAGCGCTCGCCGCCGCCGTCCTCTTGCCCGCCGTCGCCAGTCAGGCCGCCCAGTCGACTACGGTCGCCGACGCCCAGGCACAGCTCGACGCGCTCAACAACCAGGCCGAGATCGCCTCCGAGCAGTACAACGGAGCCCAAGCCAGCCTGACGCAGGCATTGCAAACCGCCAGCGCGGCCACCGCCGCAGCCGGGCGCGCGCACAGTGAGCTCGTGACCGAGCAGGGCAAGGTCGGTGCGCTTGCTGCAGCGTCGTACGAGTCAGGCGGCCTCAGCCAGGGCCTGGCCATCATCTTGAACACCACTGACCCGTCGCAGGCCATGACCAGGGTCTCCATGCTGCAGCAACTCAGTACGTCGCAATCCAGCCTCCTGGCGGCGGCGCAGTCTGCCGATCAGCTTTACCAGCAGTCGGTCGCAGCGGCCAGCCAGGCCACCGCGACCGACCAGAAGTTATCCGCGGATCTGGCGCAGAAGCAGGCCCAGATCAATGCAGCGCTCGCACAGAGCCAGCAGGTGCTCGCCAAGTTGACCGCTGCGCAGCGGGCGCAACTCATCGCGGCCCAGAAGGCGAAAGAGGCCGCAGACCAGGCCAAAGCGCAGATCGAGCTCGCCGCCTTCAACAAAGCCCAAGCCGCCCAGGCTGCTGCAGCGCAGGCGGCTGCTTCACGGGCGGCTGCTTCACGGGCTGCCGCGACGCGGGCCGCAGCCACGGCCGCCGCGAATCGCGCCGCCAACCGCGCCCCCGTCGTCCAGACAGTCGCGCTGCCACAGAGCCCGGGTGGGTCAAGCGTCGCGCAGCGGGCCGTCTCGGCCGCGATGACCCGACTCGGCGATCGCTACGTCTTCGGGGCGACTGGCCCGAGGCGTTTCGACTGTTCCGGACTCGTGCAGTGGGCATACCGGCAGGCCGGCATCAGCACGACCCACTACACCGGAACGCTGTGGAACGACTACCGCCGCATCCCGGAAAGCCAGTTGAAGCCCGGCGACTTGGTCTTCTTCTATCGAGACCATCACCACGTCGGCATCTACATTGGCAACGGTCTGATGATCAACGCGCCGCACACTGGGGACGTCGTGCGCATAGCGTCGATCTCCGCCCACGGGTACTACTCCGGAGCAGTTCGCGTCGTCGGCTAGCAGCGGCCACGGCTACCCGCGGTGCGGAGTCGTGTCGTGCACGCCGGGCGCGCGGGTGAGGGCGAGCAGACCTCCGGCAACGGCGATCAGCACCAAGGCGACCGCGATACTCACGCCACCGGCACCTGACCAGTAGACGTCCTTGAGGTCGATGAGTAGCGCGAGTTCGTCGACGATCAACGCGAGCCCGATCCCGAACATCAGTCCCATCGCCGTGCGCCATGTCGGCGACCGTTCGACGAGGCCGAGGAACGCGACGATCACCACGAGCAGGATGCCCCACAGGTAGTGGTGCAAGTGGACCGATCCCGCCGTGACGTTCGCGAAGTGACCAACGCGCGCGTGAATCGACCAGGTGATCGCACGCAGCACACCGAAAGTCACCGCGAACGCGAACCAGGCCAGGATCAACCCCCGCCGCGTCGGATGCACGTCACGAATTCGCAGTGGCTTCCCGAGTCGCATCGGCACCCGAGCTACTTGTGTGCGAGCGCCGCGAGGAGCCAGGCGCCGTGCGGGATCCACTGCTCGGTCCAGCGCCAGGACTGTGACGGATCGGTCTCGGCCGCTTGCTTGAAGTCGATGTCGTCTTCGTCGAACTCGCCAGCGGTGATGCCGTTGCAGACGCCACCTGGTGCATTCCACTTGTCGAGGTCGTATCGCGGGTTGTTGTGCCCGTAGCCCTGCATCATGCACGCATCGAAGGGATTGAGACCGAAGATCCAGTCAAGTGCTGCTTGGGCGTAGCGCCAAAGTGCCGCGCTGAACTGGGCGTCGTCCGCGAATACGTGTGAACCCCATCGGGCAGCACACGCCAGCGATCCCAGCCGTGCGTTCTCGCCTTGCCACCAGTAGCCGCTCTCATTCTTGTGCGCCATGAAGAACTGCACGCGATCTGGCCCGCCCGGCACCAGCACGTACTGCCGCGGATAGCCGAACGGGTTGCCGTCATCGATCGCGCTCACGGCGAGCTCGTGCGTCAAGCCGCGGCGAACCGCCAGCCGAGCGGCGTCCAACTGCGACCCCTGCGACATGGCGCCCGACGCTGCGAACACTTCGATGTACCGCAGCAGAACTGCGTAGGGCATGCCCGCCTCGGCAGCATGAACGTAACTTCGGGTCTTCGCATCATCGGCCCAGAACCAGCCGTCGGCGTGCTGACGGTCGACGAGTTTCGCGACTCGCAGGTGGGCCGCGTCGCCGTACGCCGAGTTACCCGTGACGGCGAAGAGTTCGACGGCGCCGAGCAGCGCGCAATAGTCGTCGATCATGTTTTCGGTACCGTCATCGAGGTAGTCAGTGTTGTGCTTCTCCAGGTGTGCAAAACCTTGTTCGGCAGCAGCGAGATAGCGTGCACGAGCGAAGTCACCGTCGCGCGGCAAGGTGCTCGCGCGAGCCAGCGCCGCAATCGTGCTACCCCCGCCTTGCCGATAACCAGCCTGATACGTGTTGAAGCGGTGCCCCTCCTGGGTCGCGTAACTGCAGATCATCCGCTCGTCGACGTCCTTGCTCCATCGATCGAACACCGTCATATAGAAGTAGCCGGCCGGGTTCTGCATGCGCACCAAGAAGTCGGCACCGTGCAGAGCCTCGTCGACCAGCCGATCGTCCATCCAAAGGTCGGACTCATGCAGCCTCGCGCGAGCCTCGATCAGGTTCCATACGACCTGCGGGATCTGCTGGGGGTTCAGGAAGTTTGCGTAGGACAGATGCGACAGGTACTTGGAGGTGTCGCCCGAAGCGTCATACCAACCACCGTGGACGTCGACCCGATCGGTACTGTCGATGACCGGGCAATGGCGGTCGGCGATGTCGAAGACGCCTGTGCAGCGCACCGCCTTGAGGTAGTGCACGAGGTCGGAAACGACCTGCCCGTCGAGGATGTTGGCGGCAACGGTGAACGTTGCGCTCACCAATGGCGGGACGGCGTCGTTGAGCGACAGGAAATATCGCCCGGGATCCTGCACAGCCGAGAAGTCGGCCTCCCAATAGCGCCAGTCTCGCCACTTCATGACGCCACCGCGGCTACGCAGCTCGCCCGTCAGCACCGGCGCGGCGACGCCGACCCCGTAAACAGTGAAACGCCCGCCACTGAACGCGGCGTCCGTTTGCAGCAATGCGAGCTTCGCGTCGGCGTGCGAATAGCCGATGTGGTTGTGCAAGAATTCCACGTGTCTCCGCACCTTTCGTGTCACGAGCCATCATGCACTTACCAGCGGACAGCACCGTTAACGAACCACAGCGAAACCCGAATGTCATATCCGCGCAGCGGCGACGACACAATTCGGCGCAACTATGGACTCGTGCGCTCGGAGACGGGAGCCTGAGTCCATGTTGTACCTGCTGCGGGTGAGTGTCCCCGATCGGCCTGGCGCCCTCGGTGCGCTGGCGAGCGCTATCGGCGAGGCCGGTGGTGACATCACTGCGGTGGACGTCGTGGAGCGCGGTCCGTCTGCAGCGGTGGACGACGTCCTCGTCGAGACTCCGGACGCGACCTCGGCGGACATGATTTTGGCCAAGCTCAACTCGCTTCCGGCAGTCGCGATCGAAGCGTGGCAACCGTTCACCGAAGGCGACCAGCTAAGGGACGGCCTCGACATCGTCGATGGGCTCGGATCGACGGCATCTCGGGCGCTGGCTGCCATCACGCGGATAGCGCCCGCTGTCTTGCGCGCCAGGTGGGTGGTCATCATTGACCAGGTCAACAGCGGTGTCGCGATCACCCAAGCAAGTGCCGGTGCGCCCTGGGTTCGCTGGTCGGCACTGCCGTGGCTACCGCTACCGAGCGCGGGCATTGTCGACGCCGATCCGGCCTGGCTTCCCCACGACTGGGGCGCCGCCCCCCAGCTCGCTGCCGCACCAATAGGCGGTTCCGTCATGGCGTTGCTCGCCGTCCGGCCGAACGGCCCGCGATTCCGGTCAACCGAGATCGCGAAACTTGCACATCTGGCAGCGATCGCCGCACTCGCCGCGCATTCGACTCTTCCTACGGGCATCGCGCAATCCGGCCCCAGCCCGGCCACCACTCGCGGGTAACGCGCGCCTCACGGCTGGAAGCGGTAACCCATACCAGGCTCGGTCATCAGGTAGCGAGGTCGCGCAGGATCGGGTTCGAGCTTGCGCCGCAGCTGGTTCATGAACTGCCGCAGGTAGTGGCTCTGGTCGCCGACGTCGGCCCGGTCGATCGATCGCAGCATCTCGCGCTGGGTAACGAGGCGTCCTGGGTTCCTAATCAACACCTCGAGCAACTGCCACTCCGTCGGCGTCAGCCGGACGTCGGGCGGCCCGCTGCCCGCGGCACGTGCGCTTAGCCGGCGGCCGGGGAGCTCGACCTTGACGTCGCCGATAACGGCACGCACCTCCTCACTGCCCGTGGGCGCACGGCGGGTAACGGCTCGCAAACGCGCAAGTAACTCGTCGACATTGAACGGCTTCGTGACGTAGTCGTCCGCGCCTGCGTCGAGTGCATCGACTTTCGAGACGCCCTGGCTACGGCCCGACAAGACAATGATCGGAACCTTGCTCCAGCCACGTAGCCCGCGGATCACGTCGAGGCCGTCGAGATCGGGCAGTCCGAGGTCAAGAACAACGATGTCGGGTGAGGATTGGGCTGCAGCCGCGAGAGCCTGCTTGCCATTCGTCGCGACTACAACGTCGTATGAGCGAGCCTTGAGCGTGATGCTGAGAGCCCGCAGGATTTGCGGCTCGTCGTCAACGACGAGAACCCTCGTCACTGTCGGCGACCCTCGGGCACAGGCACGACGTCAAGCTCGGTGGCTGACGCGATAACAGGCGACTCAATCGTGTCGGCTGGTGCGGCCTCGCCGGTCGGTGCTGCGCTGATCCGCATCGCCAGCACCATTGTCAGACCGCCGCCAGGAGTTTCCTCCGGTGTCAACGTGTGGCCCAAGGCCTGCATAAGCCCCAGGGACAGTGCAAGGCCAAGACCGACCCCGGTCGTGTTGTCGGTGTCACCGAGCCGTTGAAAAGGTGTGAACATCCGCTCGCGTTGGAGTTCCGAAATGCCGGGGCCGCGGTCAGAAATGCGCAGCTCGACAGAATCAGCGTGGGTGCTCGCCGAAACCCGAGGTGATATTCCGGGTGGCGAATAACGCAACGCATTCGCCGCCAGGTTGGCGACTACGCGTTCGAGCAGGGCGGGATCGGTTTCGACCTCAGGAAGCCAGTCCGGAATGTCGAGTTCGATGTCACGCGCCGCCGGTCCAAGGCTGTCGAGCGCGATCGGCACTGTTTCGTGCAGCGCCACCGGCTGCCTCCGGATCGAGAGCGCGCCAGCTTGAATGCGGCTCATGTCGAGCAGGTTGTCCACGAGCCGGTGCAGCCGGTCGAGAGATTCATCCGCGGTGGCGAGCAACTCGGCACGTTCGCTATCGGTCCATGCCACGTCGGCACTGCGCAGCCCGGTGACCGCCGCCTTGGCCGATGCGAGCGGTGTCCGCAGGTCATGACTGACGGCGTTGAGCAGTGCCGTGCGCATCCGATCAGCCTCTTCAAGCGGCCGGGCAGCCTCCGCTGCCGCGGTCAATCGTTGCTGCTCGACGGCGGTGACGGCCTGCGCGGCGAAAGCGCCGAGTACGCGAAGGTCGGACGCCGCAAGAGGCCGACCGCGCGTTGCCAAGATGAACCGCTCGCCAACCGGGACCTCGGTATCGGCTTCGGCGGGCGTCGTACACGGCTGTGCTCCGACGGACTCCACGACTGTCCACGGGCGCTCGGCCGAGTCGCTCGCAAAGTCCCGCTCAAGCAAGGCGACCGACGTGAGCTGAAACGTCTCCCGCACTTGCTCCAGTAACGCCGACACGCCGGTCTGGCCGCGCAGCACGCTGCCTGCCAAAGTCGCGAGCGTCTCTGACTCGGCGGCCGCTCTCGCAGCCTGCGATGTACGGCGCGCCGCCAACTCCACGACCAAGCTCACCGTCGCGGCCACGATGACAAACGCCGCGATGGCGACGATGTTGTTGTGTTCGGCGATCGTCCATTTGTACAGCGGCGGCGTGAAGTAGTAGTTGATCAATAGGCTTGCAGCGACCGCGGTTGCGAGTGCGGAGTACAAGCCACCCACGAGCGCGACCGCGACGACGGCGACGAGATAGGTCAACAGGTCGCTCGAGAGATTCAGGTTGCTGCGGGTGTTGGCGAGCACCAGCGTCAGGAGCGGCAGCAGTATTGCGCCGAGCGCTGCACCAGCGAGACGACGGCGTGCGGTGAGGCCGCGAGGCAACGACGGACCCGTGTGCCGGCGTCCGGCCTGGTCGTACATGACGGTGTGGACGTCGAGGTCCCCCGACATCCGCATCGTGGTCGAGCCGATTCCTACGCCGCCGTTGAGCAACGCGCCGAGGCGGGAGCGCCGGGAGGCACCGAGCACGAGTTGCGTGACGTTCTCGGCATGAGCGAAGGCGATGAGGGTGGCAGAGATGTCGTCGCCGACGACCTGGTGGTACGTGCCGCCGAGCGATTCGACCAGCAATCGTTGCGCGGCGAGCATCGCGGGGTTGGCGCCGGTCAGTCCGTCGGAGGGCGCAACATGCAGTGCGAGAAGATCGGCGCCACTGCGCGCGGCAATGCGGGCCGCCCGGCGGATGAGCGTCTCGCCCTCGGGCCCGCCGGTAATGGCGACGAGGACGCGTTCTCGCGTTTCCCACGTCTCCGCGATCTGATGCTCGTGCCGGTAGTGCTGCAGCGCATCGTCGACCTTGTCGGCCACCCACAGCAGCGCGAGTTCGCGCAGCGCCGTGAGGTTGCCGATGCGGAAGTAGTGCCCGAGTGCGGCGTCGACCTTGTCGGGGCCGTAGATGTTGCCGTGAGCCATGCGCCGACGCAAGGCTTCGGGTGAGAGGTCGACGACATCAACCTGGTCGGCAGATCGGACGATCGCATCGGGAATAGTCTCGCGTTGCGGCACGCCGGTGATCTTTTCGACGACATCGTTGAGCGACTCAAGATGCTGGATGTTCACCGTCGACAGCACGGTGATCCCAGCGGCGAGCAACTCCTCGACGTCCTGCCAACGCTTAACGTTCCGCGAGCCGGGTACGTTGGTGTGAGCCAACTCGTCGACAAGCGCGACCTTGGGGTGCCGAGCGAGGATCGCGTCGACATCCATCTCGGTGAAGTCGCTGCCGCGGTAGTTGATAGTCCGGCGTGGAATGACCTCGAGGTCTGCGATGGCTTCGGCGGTGTGCTGCCGGCCGTGGGTCTCGACGAAACCGACGACGACGTCGGTGCCGCGCTCGGCTCGGCGGTGACCCTCACCAAGCATCGCGTAGGTCTTCCCGACACCTGGGGCCGCGCCGAGGTAGATGCGCAACGTACCCCGCGCACCTGCCATCGACGCCACCTCCAGACTCAAGCCTAATTCTTTTTCGCTATGCCGCTCCGGACAGCTTGTCGAGCGCGATGTTGAGTTGCAGGACGTCGACACCGGGGTTCCCTATGAAGCCCCACGTCCTGCCGACCGTGTACTTACTGATGAGCTTGTGCACTTGGTCGAGGCTGATACCCCGCGCCTTGGCGACGCGCGGTGCCTGCAGATTCGCGTAGGCCACCGAGATGTCGGGATCAAGACCGCTACCGCTGTGGGTGACAGCGTCAGGGGGGACTGGGTTGTCGGCGCCCTTGCCCGGCCCGTGCACCAGCACGATCTTACCGATGCGGTAGTCGATACCGAAGGTGGCGCACGTCACGGCCACGCCGTCGTAGGTGGCGATGAAGGGCTTCGCCGGGCACTCTTGGTTGACCGACACCACGCTCTTGATCGGACCGGTCAGTCCGCTGTCATGGATGACCGACAGCACCGCACCGACACCGTCGCTCGTGCAGTAGGGCCGCTGGCCGTCGACTCCTTCGAGCTGGCCAACGGCTTCACTTTGGGCGCATACCTGCGACAGCAGGCTTTGCTTACCCGTGTCCTTGCTGTTGCTCGGGTCGGGCAGCGTGTCGATGATGCTCTCCGGCCCGAGGTTGCTGCCGCCGCTGGCGGTCGGGTCGTATCCGGCGCCGGCGTCCGAAGGCCTGGTTTGGAAGTACTTCGTGATCGGGTTGCCCTTGTCATCGGTAAAGCTCTGCCCGAGCAACGACGATCCGACGACGGTTCCGTTGGCCTTGACCAAGGAGCCGTCTGCGTGGCTCTTCAGTCCGGGCAACTGGGCAACGACCAGGATGACCAGCGGGTAAGCGAGTCCGGTCACAACGGTCAGCACCAGTAGCGCGCGCAGCGCGGCTAGATGGTTGCGAACCGACGCGGGAAGATGGTTGAACATGTCGTTCACCGGATTCCGGGCAGGAACTGGATGATCAGGTCGATGGCTTTGATGCCGAAGAACGGCAGCACGATTCCGCCTAGTCCGTAGAGGTAGAGGTTGCGGCGCAACATCGCGGACGCGCTACTCGGGCGGTAACGCACGCCTCGCAGCGCCAATGGGATCAGGGCCACGATGATGAGCGCGTTGAAGATGACGGCCGACAAGATCGCCGATTGCGGTGAGTGCAGTCGCATGATGTTGAGCTTGTCGAGGCCCGGGTACACGGCGGCGAACATTGCAGGAATGATGGCGAAGAATTTCGCGATGTCGTTCGCGATCGAGAACGTCGTCAGGGCGCCACGGGTAATGAGCAACTGCTTACCGATTTCGACGATCTCGATGAGCTTGGTCGGGTTGGAGTCGAGGTCGACCATGTTGCCGGCCTCTTTGG
>ODAK010005478.1_pt1 | contig 12895 bp, 6 predicted proteins | sample 1539591 | NCBI WGS metagenome assembly ODAK01 (sample SAMEA3539303, study PRJEB22396) | soil metagenome | biome: tundra; feature: field; material: soil | place: USA | collected 2010-05 | depth 0.15 m | reverse complement strand
CCTTCACGGGACCGTTCTCCCGGGGTGCGGCCCTCAACAACAACTGCGGTACCGCACTGGCTGCCCATACGGTCTGCACCATCACCGTGGTGTTCAAGCCGACGGTAGTCGGCGTCGTGAACGGAACTGCCAGCATCACCGGCAGCTTCGTGGTGGCCGGCTCGCCGGTGGCTCTCAGTGGCACGGGCATCAATCCGACAGCCAGTGCGACTCTGACTCCGACGACGTTTGCCTATCCGGTTACAACCCGTAACTGCCCGACCCCGGTCCTGGGCTGCTTGCTTGATCCGACGCATACCTTCGTGCTCAGGAATACCGGGAACGTGACGCTCACGGGTATCACTCCCGCGGTGCTGGGAGGAACCAATCTAACGGAGTACGGCATTGTCCCGTTGGTGACGACCTGCGGTACCGCTGCCACAACCCTGGCTCCGAATGCCACCTGTAACATTGTGGTGCAGTTCAAACCGCTGACCGCGCTACCTGCCGGGCTGAAGCCGGCAACGGTGTCGGTGACCGCCGGCGCCGCCGGTGTACAATCGTCTACCTTGACCGGTACGGCAAACTAGACCAACCGGAACAGGGCCGGACATCCAAACCCGGATGTCCGGCCCCGTACGGCAACTGGAAACAAGGCAACGGCCATGGTAGGATTACTCAGACTCATGGCTTTGGGACTAGGAGCTATCCAGGATGTTTGACTCAAACGTGATTCCGGGCACCAGAATCATGCTGCTGGCGGGGGTTCTCGCCAGCAGCATTTTCGTCTTACCCGTCGGCGGCCAATCTCCCGTCGTGGCCGCGAAGCCCGCGGCGGCCCCGGATCCGATGCGCTACCAGCGAAACCGGTTTCCGAAACAAGCGGAAATGTACTATCAGACCCTGTGGGGAGTCGACTCGTTCAAAGTTAAGTACACGGAGTCTGGCGAGATGATTCGATTTAGCTGGCGCGTGCTGGACCCAGCCAAGGCCGCCCCGCTCAATGCCAAGGATGTGGAACCGTTGCTTTTCGACCCGCAAGCCGGGGTCAAGTTGGTGGTCCCCAAAATGGAAAAGGTCGGGCAATTGCGCCAGAGCAGCACGCCCATCGAGGGCAAATCCTACTGGATGGCCTTCTCGAACAGCGGCCGGCACGTGAGACCCGGGGACCGCGTGTCGGTGCAGATCGGGCAATTCCACGCCGACTGGCTGGTGGTGGAATAGCGTCGCACGTCATAGCGTGCCCTCCGACGGTGGCGAGGTAGGACGCCCCTCCCACCACCACGCCTTGATCCGCAATACGCATGCAACCTTTGCTCTGCCGGGCACATCGGACACTTAGGCGCTGCCACCGCCTCCAGTATCGACATGGCTAAGGCGGCCAGGAATGGCGAACCCGAAGGGCTCCGGCATTGTCCTGGTCTATTTCGTAGTGATTTCTGCAACAAAGGACGAAAATCATGGAGAAAAGATACTTTTTTGACGGCCCAATTCGATGCGTTGCCGTCCTCCTGAAGCTCTCGATCGCGGGAGCTTTCACATGCCTCTTCGGCATTGCACCTCTGTTTGCACAAGGAGGAAGCGTTTCGATTTCGGCCAATGGTGTGGGCAACGCCGCCAGCTACGCTGTGGGCTCTGTTTCTCCCGGCGAGATCGTCACGATCTTCGGCTCCGGTCTGGGGCCCGGCACGCTGGTCGGGCTGCAACTGGATAGCAAAGGTTATGTTACGACATCCTTGGGAACCACGCAGGTGCTGTTTGACGGAGTGGCGGCGCCGCTGATCTTCGCATGGGCGGGACAGGTGAGTGCGGTGGTTCCGTATGCGGTGAGCGGCAAGACCTCGACCCAGGTTCAAGTGTCATACCAGGGTCAGAACTCCATTATGGTTGCCATTCCAGTGACGAATGCGGTACCGGGGATCTTCACGATGGACGCATCGGGCCGAGGGCAAGGAGCGATCCTGAACCAGAATGGAACGGTGAACTCGGCGGATAATCCCGCGGCCTTGGGGTCCTATGTATCTGTGTACGCGACGGGCGAAGGGCAGACAAGGCCAGGTGGCATTGATGGGAAGCCAGGGGATGCGCCGGCTCCGGTGCCGATTGCCACGGTAACGGCGACGGTGGGAGGTCTCAATGCGCAGGTGCAGTACGCGGGGGGATCGCCAGGGCTGGTGGCCGGGCTCTTGCAGGTGAACGTGCTGGTTCCCCAGCGGATAGCGACTGGACCCTCGGTACCGATCGTGCTGACCATCGGTGGGCAGCCGACCCAGACGGGTGTCACGCTATCGCTCCGTTAGCTCGCGGGCGCAACTCGCGGCCACGGTCTACCTGCCCTTCGCCCGCGCCTCATATTGCGCGATGCGCGCACGCAGGGCTTGCACCATGGCGTTGTCGTTCACACCGATCGCAACTTCCAGCGCGCGGCGGGCCGTCCCGGCGGCCTCGGAGAAGCGTCCCGTCTCCGCGTACATGGCCGCCAGCATATCGAGGCTCTGTAGTTCTTTCCCCCCGGAGGCCTTGACGGCCGCTTCAAACTGCAGGACCGCGTCGGCGAAGCGGCCGCGCGCAGCCAGCAGCCGGCCGAGATTGAAGCGGTACTCCACCGAATCCGGAGTATACTTGACGGCCTCTTCGAGGTGCGCAATCCCTTCGTCGAGGTTCCCCGCGCGTGCCAGAACGATGCCCAGAATATTGTGCGCATCGGAGACCTGGGGATCCGCTTCGAGCGCCTTGCGGGCGTGCTCGACCGCCTCATCGGTCCGCCCCGCTTCGATCAACGCCGCGGCGAGGTTGCTCTGCGCCATGGCGTCCACGGGTTTGATGGCGATGGAGTTGGACAAGGCATCGATGGCCTCGTTCAGCTTCCCCTGGCGAATCAAAGCTACACCCAGATTCGTATACGCCGGGGCGTTTTGGGGGTTGAGTGCAACGCTCCTGGTGTAATGCGCGATGGCTTCGTCCGTTTGCCCCAGGTACCCAAGCGCCTGGCCGAGATTGTAGTGCGCCCGCGAATCTTCGGAATCCAGATCCAGAGCTTTCTTCCAGGCCGCGATCGCCGCCGTGTAGTCGCCCTTTTCGTTCAGGCCGGCAGCCACATCGAACAGCCGGTAGAAATCGACGGCCGGAGCCTCCATCTTCACCAGGCCGCCGGGCGGGATGTTGGCGAATTCGGGAATATTCACGGCGCGATTGGCCGCGGTGGCGTTCTCGATCCGGATCGCCGGGCTGTCGTTCCCCCCCTCGTCGATGTGGGTCAGGTACATCTGGGTGTACAGGGAGCGGCCTTTGGACGAGAACACCAGCCACTTTCCATTAGGCGAGAAACTGTGCCAGGAGTTCATGCGCGGCGTGTTCGATGTGAGCGGCCGCGCCACCCCACCACCCGACGGCACGATGTAGAGACGGCTATCGGGACGCATCAGCAGGCCGTTCTTGCATTCCACATAGACGATCCACTTGCCGTCCGGCGACACCTTGGGGAAGTTGTTGCTCATCCCGTTCCGGGAGGCTCCCTCCACAGGCTCCGGCGTGCCGCCGGCGCCGTGATTGAAGGGGATGCGGTAGAGATCGTACTGGATCTGCGTCTCATTCGGGTCGTTGGCATACGTGGCCTCCTTCTGACCCGGCGAGTAAGGATCCTTCGCCTCCGCCCTGGAGAACACCAGGTATTGGCCGTCGGGGCTCCAGAAGGCGCTGGTCTGGACATAGCGCGGGTCGTCGGCTCCGGGCAACGGCTTCAACTTGCCGGTGGTGCGGCTATACCATGCCAGTATCCCGCGCGTCGGAAAGAATACCTGGCCGAAGCCGTAGTCCCGATAGAAGCCGTTGAAGAGGCGGGAGTCGAAATCGCGAATGTGGGAGCCGGGATTCTCGATGGACGTGATCACACTCTCGCCGTCGGGCGAGATCTGCGACATGAAACCGAAGCGTTTGCTGGCGCGCTCTTCGGCAAACGAGCTCCAGTGGATGACGTCTTCATTGCGGATGACGGTTTCCTGGCGCACGGGGATCAGGCCGTACAGGCCCTTATCGTTCTGCGGGCCGTCCACATCCAACCCCATCATTTTGCCGTCGCGCGAGAAGGAATGGCAGTTGGCGCAGGTCGGAAGGCCTTCCATCATGAGCTTGCTGCGCGGGGCGGCGATGTCGAGCAATCTCCAGGCGATCAGCGGCACCGCCTCCCGCGGCAATGGCATGATGATTCCCCGCTCGCCAATGGGAGGCGGCACCAGCGGCACATCGCGGTAGAAAATCGGCGATCCCACCGGGTCCTTGGAGACCTCCAGCAGCATGTGCGCGGAGGAGACCGCGTGGCGTGCCGCGTCATCTTTGAAACCGGTGATGCTCAAGGTCGCGGGATGCGCGGCGGCGTGCCGTTCGATGGCAGCCCAGGCGGCGGCGTCCGGTTTCCAGGAGTGCGCTTCGGCTTCGAGAGGCGTCAGTTCCGGCGCGGGCGCACCGGCCTTGGCGCAGCGTTCGTCTATCTCGCCGATGCTCATGCGCTCGCCGCGCGCTTTCACTTTGATGCCGGCTGAATGGTCTTTGAACGCCACCTCAATGAGCCACACTTTGGCGCCGGCGGCCGCGTCGCGCCAGAGAAAGGTGGGCGCTGCGATATCGGGTGGAAAGATGGACCCCGGGGCCGGATAATCGATCGCGATGTGGGCCGCGGGTGGCTGCGCACCGAGAATGTACGCACCAATCAAAATGGCGGCAGGCAGGCGCAGCATCTGAAGAGTATCGTATCTGAATGCGGAAGGTCGGGCAACCAGGGGGATGAACGGGACTGCGCGGAAACGAAGATGGCAGGACCGCCTTTGCGCGCCAGAGGCACGAACCCTGAGTCACTCCACATTCGCAGCCCATCCCCGGACGGCAAAATGCGGGCGGGCCCCGGTGTTCCGAGGCCCGCCCGCCAGATGGCAATGGAGTTCAGCCCACAAAGGGACACAATCAGAAGAGGAACTTCACTGTAAGCTGAATCACCCGGTTGCCTTGCTTCTGAGTTACCGTTCCGAAGTTGGGAGTATTGACTTTCCCGGTACTCGGGTCGAAGCCCAACGACAGGCCGTTGCCGTTAAACGACCACAACGGGTGGTTGAGGAAGTTGTAACCTTCAGCCCGGAACTGGAGATTCATCCTCTCCCTGAACTTGAAATTCTTGAACAGGGCCAGATTGGAGTTGAAGAAGGCCGGTCCGTAGATCGCCGGCAGGACGGTGGGACCATTCGAGCCGGTTGTTGGAATCGCGAAACAATTCGGGTTGATGTACTGGTGCGACCCCAGGTTCGAGGTCGGATTGCACGTCAGCACCGGTTGCAGTTGGATATCGTTCGTCCCCAGGATCGACACATTGGTGACGTTGTACGTGGTCCCGGGAATGGTGTAGCCGTTCAAATTCATCCCGAAGTTGCCATTACCACTGTTGGCCGACAGGTTGGCGCCGCTCTGAATCTGCGTCACGCCAGAGATCTGCCAGCCATTGGCGAAGCCCCCGGCCACTTTATCCTTGGTGAGGTTGCCCAACTCAAGTGAATAGGCGACGTTGAAAACGTGCGTGCGGTTGGCCGCCAGCACCCCGTAGTCGTTGTTCAGATTGAACTGATCCCATCCGTTAAGGATACCCAACGCCTTGCCGTAGGTGTAGTTGAAGTCAACCGTGTACCGCCCCTTGGTGCGCGCCCATGTCACTTGCAGCGCATTGTAATTGGAGTACAGGTTGTTCGTGGTCAAATTCAGATCGGAGAAGCCCTTCAGCGGACGGAAGTTGTTCGGGTCGAGCGAGTTGGGGTCAACTCCGCCGTTGTTGCTGGAGAGCATCGCGCCGACCGGCACCCGGTTGATGTTGTAACTGTTGGCGCCGATGCTGCCGCCATTGCCGGCATTGGGGATGTCCGACGTCGAGTTGCCCACATAGGCAAGCTCGAGCATGCCGGACCAGGGCGTGCGTTGCGCAATAGTAAAGCTGTAGCTGTCCGTGTGCGCCTGCCTGTCGTCTTTGCTGTCGACGGCGGCCGGAGACAGCGCGCTGAGGCTGTAATTGCCAGTGTCCAGTTGGCTCGCCAGCAGCGGCGTACCCTGGGTGTTCGGAGGATTGATGGTCTTGACTCCCGCCGCCACGTCCAGGCCACTGGTAAACTGGCCGGCGTGGAAGAAGAAGCGGCCCCAACCGCCCCGGATCACCGTCTTACCCTCGCCAAAGACGTCGTAAGCCAAGCCAAACCGGGGTTGATAGAACAGGGCCCGTGTCGGGAATCCGCCCATTGGCACGCTCGCGTTGCGCGAGTGCCACGCGAAGCCGCAGTAATCGGTCGGTTGGCAAGTCGACTTGTACTGCGAGTAATCGAAGATCGAGTAGCCAAATCCCACGCGGTCGTACCACGGCTGCAGGTGGCTTAACCGGATGCCGTACTCCACCGTCAGCTTCTTGTTGACTTTCCAGGAATCCTGCACGAATCCTTCCACCGTGTTGTAGGCGATATCGTTAACCCGGTTAACGGAAGTCTCGGTATACCCGCCGCTGAGGACGCCCATGGCAAGGTCGGCGTAGGGATTGCCCAGGGTGTTGTTCCCGCCTGAGGTGACCTGCAACAGTCCGTTCGTGTAGTTGTTTGCCGGCTGGGCGTTGCGGATCCACTCCCAATCGAACCCAGCCTTGACGGTATGCGTGCCAAACACCTTGGTGAAGGTGTCGCTAATGCTGGGCATATACTTGTTGGCGTATAGACCCTGGGAAGGGCCGCCATCTTCAAAACCGCCTGGATTGAATACCAGGGCTGCTTCGCCACCGAACTGGCCAAACGCCGGAATCTGGGCTACTCCGTTCTTGAAAATACCCTTGTAGTTGTAGCCGACCTTCGTGCGGTCCACCTTCGTAGGATCTGCGAAAACGTTGGGGAACCCGATGAAGGAATAGGCAAAGACGAACTCGTTCGTCATTGACGGGCTGAACACGTGAGTGAGCGACGCCGTCGCCGACTGCGACTTGTTCTTGCCTTCTACGGACGTCGGATACGGAACTTGGCCTCCGTTGCGCCACCACAACCCGACGGGGAACTGCTGCGTCTCCTTCTGAAGGTTGTAACGGACGAACAACTTCGTGTTGTCGCTGATGTTATAGTCCACGCGCGAGGTCCACTGTACGTTGTTTTGGTTAAAGGTCTCGGCTTGGACGTAGTTGTAGCCGCCGGTGGCATTCGGATCGGAGTTCACCGCGGGATAAAGCTTCATCAGCGCGACCATGTTGGGATCGAGCTGCCCAGCCGGAATCATCCCCCCGGGGTACTTTGCCAGCGCCGCGGCGTTGAGCTGAGTCGGAGGGCCACCGCTATTGGTTATATTGCCTTCCTTGGCAATCTCAGATGGCGAGAAGTTGCCGGTGAGCATCCCCGCGGTCGGAACTGTCGCGCGCAACAGGCCGGTATCCAGCACCTGGTAGAAATACTCGAAGCCGGTGAAAAAGAACAACTTTTCGCGATTCTTGTTGAAGCGCGTGCCGGGAATGATCAGCGGTCCGCCCAAGGTGCCGCCCGGGTAGTAGTACTTGTTCTCCGGGCGCGGCGCACCGGACGCATTATTCAGCGCGTCGTTAGCGTTCAGAGAATAGTTCCTGGCGTAAAGGAAGCCGGAACCGTGGAAGTCTCTTCCACCGGATTTCGTGATCGAACTGATCACGGCCGGGCCCTTCTGGTTCTCCGCGCTAAAGTTTGATGTAAGCACCTTCATCTCGGAGACCATGTCCCCGTTCGGGTTGATCGGCGTATCGCAGTTGCAGCCCGGATCCGAAGCGTGGGCACCATCCGCCGTGATGTCCAGTGAATTGGCGGGCAACCCGTTGTAGGAGTATGCGTTGTTCAGCGGGCTTTGGCTGCCGGCATCGCCGTTGGCATTAATGCCGATGGTCCCGCCGGTGTAATTGGCATGATTCGTGGTCCCGTTCTGGATGGCGAACCCCGGCATGATTCCGATAAACCCAGCGGCGTTGCTGCCGACCTCTACCACGAAGCTTGTCAGCTCCTTCGTCGAGAAGGTAGCCGATTTCTCGCCTGAATCGACAGGCGTGATGGATGTCGCCAGGCCGGCCACCTCCACCGTTTCCGTAGTCAAGCCCACCTTCAGGGTGACGTTGATGTTGCGTTTCTCGGCACCCGCTAACGTAATCCCTGTGGCTTTGTATACGGAAAATCCCTTTGACTCTACCGACAGTTCGTACGTAAAATCACCAACCGAGAGGGACGCAAACGTGAAATACCCTTCCGCGTTGGTCACGGTGTCGCGCATCGAGCCCGATTGTTCGTTCCGCAGCCTTACCGTTGCGCCCGGAACCACCGCCTGCGCAGGATCCGAGACGACACCCGTCAGGGTGGCATATATGGATTGCGCCGGCAAACTTGTAACCAGCAAAGTCACAAATGCAATTAAAACAAGGAATCTACTTATCTTCGTCATAGCTTGGTCAACCCCGTGTGACCTGCCCAAGTACCCATTGTTGACAAGGAGCCTGAACGCTCCGCCTCTAGCACGTTCCGTGCGAAAGACCCAAACACGGACCACGCCACTAGACTCTTCGGGACTAGTGGAATCATATTACCGATTTGAGGAAAAGAAAAGGATAAAAGGGCCTAGATGACAGTTACCAGCCGTATTCCATTGATATGCAAGGCGTGTTAACGCTCGAAGAGCTCAAAAGTAACGTTGGCAGGTAACAGCTAACAGCCGTATTTCGTATATGTTGCATAATGCATGTTGCATGAAACTGGTCTGAGGACAGACCGGCCTTTCCCCGTTCACCGCGCAACCGGCTCCTCGATTCTGAGCAACTGGTCGGTGGACAGATCCCGCAACGTCTGCTCGATCCCGCTCGGCCAGCGAATTTCGAGCGAGCGGATCTTCGTTTCCTGACCCAGGCCGAAGTGCACGCGCTTGTCGCTGGAGGACATAAACCCCACGCTGATCGCAACATGGTTGTAGAGAACCCTGCCGGAAGCCGTGGTCAACTTCAATCTGGCGCCGATGGCGTCCCGGGCGCTCTTGCGGCCGGTTAAACTCACCAGGAGCCAGTGGTTGCCGCTGTCTGCCGTGTTCATCAGAATCCGCGGGGCTTCGTTCAGCGATGTCACAACAATGTCCATGGATCCATCGTTGTTCAGGTCCCCGAACGCCGAACCCCGCTGGTAACCTCTGTGCAGAAAGTCCTTACCCATCTCCTCGGAGACATCCGCAAACGATTTTCCGTCCACGTTCTCGAACATCGTGTCATGCTGCGGAGATTTCTCGTTCACCTGGTCGACGTCACCGTTCGAGGAATAAATGTCCTTCCAGCCGTCGTTGTTGTAATCGATGAATCCAGTGCTCCAGCCTGAGTAGGGCAAGCTCAACTTTTGAACCTTGGAGGCGTGCGAGTAGAACTCAAACAGATCCCCTCGATTGCGCAGCAACGCCCAGACTTGGCCCCACAGGTTGTTGTAGAAGATGTCCACCTTGCCGTCGTTGTCGAAGTCCTTCGCGTCGCAGCCCATCGACGAGCCGGTATGCGCGTTGTCGTTGTAAGCCACTCCCAACTCCATGCCCTTCTCCTCGAAGGTTCCGTTCCGTTGGTTGATGAACAGGGAGTTAGGCTCCGTATCGTTGGCGATGAAAACGTCCGGCCAGCCGTCGTCGTTGAAATCTGCAATCGAGATACCCATCCCTTTACCCGGCGCGGCCGCCAATCCAGCTTGTTCCGTCACGTCCACGAACTTGCCGTGGCCCAGGTTATGGTAGAGCCGGTGCGGAACGCTGGGGTAACCACGCGGGTCGCAGTAGTACTCGCGGCTATCCATGGTGCAATGGATGTCGGTTTGCGGCGTCCAGATGGTGTAGTTGGAGACGATCAGGTCCAGCAGGCCGTCGTTGTCATAGTCGAACCAGGCGGCCGCCACACTGAGGGTGTGGGGCGGTTTGCCGCCGATCCCGGACGCCGCTGTCACATCTGTGAATGTGCCGTCTCCGTTGTTATGGTAGAGTGCGTTTCTGCCTGCGCTACAGATGAACAAATCTTCGAAGCCGTCGTTGTCGTAATCCCCGACGGCCATGCCGAAATTGAAATCCAGAGCCTCTCCCGCCAATCCGGCTTTGGCCGTAACGTCTTCGAACGTCCCATCGGCCTTTTGCCACAGAAGGCAGTTGTAGAAGGAGCGATTGGTCTTCTTCAACGCGGGCAACTCGGCGCCGTTGGTGAAGAAGATGTCCAGGCGGCCGTCGTTGTCGAAATCGAACACCGCGACCCCGCCGCACATTGGCTGCGGGAAGTACTTGCGGCCATTGAAGCTGTTGTTGGAGATGTAAGAGAACTTGGATCGGGACCGGACGTCGACGAAGCCGGGACGCTTCGCGGTCTGGGCGGGCTTTCCCCACCCCAGAGCCAGGAACCAGACGACACCAACAGCGAAGACAATGAAAACGAAAGTGCGCTTCAACGGCCCACCCGCTCTACAAAGTATCATACCTGCGGCCCGGCGGTTCCTGTTAGACTGAGACCCGGGAGCGAATGAAAACTGCAATCCTGATCGCTTTCGCAGTCTGCGCCGTTCTGTCCGCGCCCGTTGCAGGCCCCATCGTCTTTGAGGAGATCGCCCAGCGTGCGGGCCTGGACTTCCTCTCCAATAGTTCGCCCACGCCTAACAAGAATCAGCCGGAAACCATGGTGGCCGGTGTCGCGCTTTTCGACTACGACAACGACGGCTACCTGGACGTCTACTTCGTCAACGGCGCGGCCATACCCTCGCTCAAGAAAGAGGGACCCGCCTACTGGAACCGCCTGTACCACAATAATCGCGACGGTACCTTCACTGACGTAACCGCCAAGGCGGGCGTGGCCGGCGCAGGCTACGGCATAGGGGTCGCCGTAGGCGATTACGATAATGACGGCTGGCCCGATCTGTACGTGGTCAATGTGACTAAGAACCAGCTCTTCCGGAACAACCACGACGGCACCTTCACCGACGTGACGGACCAGGCGGGCGTGGGCGGAGGCATGCTCGACGGCAAGAAGATGTGGTCTGTCTCGGCGCTCTGGCTGGATTACAACAACGATGGGCTCCCCGACTTGTTCGTGTCGAACTACTGCAAGTGGGAAGTCAACAAAGATCCCTTTTGCGGCCCCAGATCCGACCAGCGCAGTTACTGCCATCCCAACAACTACGCCCCTCTCCCCAATACGCTTTACCGCAACAACGGCGACGGGACCTTCACCGATGTCTCCGCCGAGACCGGAGTGAGTAGACACTACGGCAAGGGGATGGGAGCGGTGATGGCCGATTACGACGGCGACGGTTTCATGGATATCTTCGTGGCCAACGACACCCTCCCCAATTTCCTGTTCCACAACATCGGCGGCAAGCGTTTCGAGGAAGTCGCCTTGGAAAGCGGGGTGGCTTACCCGGAGAGCGCCAGCGCCATATCCGGCATGGGCGCCGACTTCCGCGACGTGGACAACGACGGCCGTCCCGATCTTTGGCACACCGCCATCGAGAACGAGTCGTTCCCGCTGTACCTGAACCGCGGCGGCGATTTCCTGGAGGTCACCGGCAAGAGCCTGCTCCTGAAAACCCGCACCATGTCCGGCTGGTCGAACGGCATCTTCGATTTTGACAACGACGGCTGGAAGGACCTGTTCGTCGCCCGGGGCAACGTGCTCGATAACGTGACCATGTTCTCCAACCGTCGCTACGAAGAACCCAACTCCGTCTTCCGCAACCTCGGCAACGGCAGGTTTCAGGACGTCAGCGCCGAAGCCGGAGCGGATTTCCAGAAGGCCGCGTCGCATCGCGGAGCCGCTTTCGGCGATATCGACAACGACGGTCGCGTCGACGTGGTGGTCAACGTACTAAACGGCAAGGCCAAGTACTTCCACAACCTCTCGCGGCCCGATCGCCACTGGATTCTCCTGAAACTGGTCGGCACCAAAAGCAACCGCATGGGGCTGGGCGCTCAAATCCGGATCACTGGCGAAGATGGATTGAAACAGTACAACCAGGTCACCACCGCGGTCGGCTATGCCTGTTCCAGCGACCCACGGGTTCACTTCGGCCTGGGCGCATCGAAAACCGTCCGCGAGATCGAAATCAAGTGGCCCAGCGGCATCCGTCAGACTCTGCGGAATATCGCCGCCGACCAAATTCTCACCATTGAAGAACGCGTCAGCCAGTAGATTGGCGGCCGCGCATCGCTACTGGTCTTTTCCTTTGGCTTGGCCGGCCGGCTGCTCCGCACTCGCCTTCTGGGCACTCAACTTCTGCACCAGCGCCTTCTCCCGGTCGCCATCGGCTTTACGCTTGATCCGGTAGTACACCGTGGCCAGCGAAATGTGGGCCTCCACGAACTCCGGCGACGCTTTGACCAGCGCTTCCAGCCTCACGCGAGCCTCGTCGATCTTGCCGGTACCGAGATCGATGGTCGCCAACTGGTAAAGCACGCCCGGATCGCCCGGGCGCACGTGGAGCGCGCGGTCCAGCAGTTTGCGGGCGCCCTCGAAGTCCTGGTCCTGCTTGAGCAGAACCGCCAGGTTCAGGTTCGACTCGAAATCGTTCGGGTTCTGTTCCAGCTCCTTCTGGAAATCGGCGCGGGCGGCCGCCATGTCTCCCGTTTCCTTGTAAGCCAGGCCGAGGAATGCGTAGACGTCGGGAAGGCGGGGATTCAATTCCAAGGCCTTGCGGAAGTCCTCGATGGCTGCATTGAACTCCATGGCGTCCACCTTGGCGGTCCCCAGCAGAAACCGGGCTTCCGCCGAATCGCCGTCTCGCAGGATGCGGTCGATGATCTGTTGGCCACGGGCAACCTGCTTGTCGCGCAGCAGCGCCGTGCCTAGCAGGTAGGCAATGGCCAGGTCTCCCTGGTCCTGCTTTTCAAGCGGCGTCAGAAGGTCGATCACCTT
>ODAK010005477.1_pt1 | contig 12898 bp, 18 predicted proteins | sample 1539591 | NCBI WGS metagenome assembly ODAK01 (sample SAMEA3539303, study PRJEB22396) | soil metagenome | biome: tundra; feature: field; material: soil | place: USA | collected 2010-05 | depth 0.15 m | reverse complement strand
CAAATCGGTCAGGCCGGCGCACTGTTCAACGGAATGAATGCCCTGCGCCTTCAGTTCCAGAACCATCGTCTTTTTCAAGAAGGGCCACTGCTCGAGCGGAGTGCCTTCGCCGACGAAATCTTCCCCCGCCCGGAAGCGGGCGTAATGCTCGGACCAACGATCGCGATGTTCGTCCGTCACCAGAAGCACCGGCGAATTCGGGTTGCCCGGCTGAATGATCTGAACGCGCTCCTGCTGGAAGAAGATCGGCCGGCCGGCGGCGGCGGAGGCTACCGGGTCTTCGACTGCCTCCATATGAAACCGTGGGATGGTGCTGTCCCGACCGGTTTGCGGGGCGCCATTTGTGCGAGTGTAGCCTGACATGAGGTCTCCTTACGCGCTCAGAATGGGAATCCATCGCCCGGTCGGAGGCACCGCCGTGGTGTTTTTGGCCGGGACGAAAATCGCTCGCTTGGCGTTGGTCACGGAAAAGCTCGCTCCGGCGGATAGTGCGTTGATCGTGTCCGTGCCGGTCGTGAATACCAATGCAGACGAAGCGCCGTCGTTTTCAACCGTTACGATTGGCGATCCTTCGGCGGGCGGCAGGATAAACGCTGCCACTCCTGCGCTGGCGCACGTCGCGACGATATTCTGCCCCGCGATCAACTGCACGGCGGCGGCTTTAGTGCCGCCTGTGCCAGTGAGCGGCGCGGAGCTTTCGCCCGCGAGTTGCACGGCGACAGCCCACGGAAGGCCTCCCGCCATAAGACGCGCTGGTGTGGTCATGCCGCCAGTTCCTTTGCCGCCGCGTGTTGCATCGCATGGGCGATGGTGGGCAGCAGCCCATCGCCATGAACCGTAATTATCGCGCCATGATCGGTAAGCAGCGATGCCCAACGCGGGAATGCTTCCGCCTGGGCATACATGGCAATCCCGCTGACGAACGATTGACCTTCGCACCAGGCGGTCACGCGTTTGATCTCCGCCGGATCCTCGATTTGCGCATAGGCGTGGGCAGCCTCGGCGCGATCTGAACTATCGTAGCCGTAGAGATGGATCGCACGGTACCCAAGCGCGAAGACGAGCCCCATGGCCGTGAGACCGACCGTCAGACCGCCTCCGATCAACATGGCGGCATCCCGGTGAATCTCTGGAATCGCATCGAGAACGCCATCCCCGGCGAAATGCCAAACTGCTGGCCTTGAAGCGCACTCAAACAGATCAGGGTGACATTGGGAGGCCAGCAACCACCGAATGCCAGGAGCCGCCTTGATGAACCGGACGTTTTCCTGACGCGGATCAAGGATAATCCCAAAATCTGGGTAGAGGTCATTATTCACGAGATATGCAGCGGTTCCATTGAGCGCGAAGATGGTCTGGCCATCCGCTTTCCGGCGCCGGATTTCCGGCAGCGTTTCCGCGAGCGATGGACCGCCGCCGACCAGGACTGCGTGTCCATTATGAGCTTCGCGCTGAGTTATCCACAATATCCCCCGGTTCCACTGAAGGTCACGCGCCGAGTTGGTGCGCACGTTGGCCAGCGTTTCTGCGTCAGTCGCATTGGGTAACGCGAGCGCTGTCACGCCATCGCCGAGGTCCAGCCACTTGTGGCAATAATCGACCATCCAGCGCTTGCGTGGCCCGCGAAAATGCAGCACCACGGCGCGCCGACAATCGTCGCCTGGATGTTCGGGCGCGAGATTGTAGGGGTCGCAGGGCAGATCGTGAACCACCGCTTCCGAGGCCAGCAACGCGGCATAGACGCTCGTCTGGTCGTCGCCCCATTCATCGCCACACCGCGCCAGGGCATCGACCCACACGTGCGCGAGAAGGCCAGGACGTGGGATATAAATCGCGCCGCAGTTCATGCGGCAATCCTGAAACCGGTCGTCCGTCGTGATGGTCAAATCAGAGCCATGCCATGCCATGGCCTCCGGATCGTTCGCCAGCACGCAATCGGCACCGGTTAGTAGCGTCGGCACGCCCGCGAATTGTGGATCGGACAGATACGCCAGTTGCGCGGCGATCGTCGCCTTCATCAGCGAGCGCGGCAAGTCGGTCACATAGGCGTCGTCCCCAACGGCAGGATCGTCCGTCAACACGATATGCCGATGACCAAACCGCTCGCAGGACAGCCGCAGCAGATTCAGGAATGGCGTGTAGTCCTGAAAAAACGGATGCTCGGGGCGGGGAGCGTAGAAGGAAACGACGTTCATGCCCGGTTCCGTTCGCCCTGGGTCCAGTGGTCCACGCCGTGAACCGTATAAGAGGCCCGCAGCCTCTCTGGCATGGACAGGCGGCCCGGCTCCCCGAGCACCGTGGCGCCGGCCGGCACGTCGCGCACTATCAGCGCCCCGGCGCCAATCACCGCGCCATCACCAATGCGCAGGCCCGGCAAGATCACGGCGCCGGAGCCGATCAGACACCGTTCGCCGATGACGGATGGCGTCGATCCCTTGAATTCGTAGGCCACCACGTCGCGGCGCCGGTCGCTCATCGTTGAAACATTCACACCGATAAAAGTCCCGCGACCGATTTTCCATCCATCGGCGATGAGCGTCCCGTTCTGCACCCGCACCTCGTCGGCCAGTTCCGCATCATAACTGATGCAGACATATTGGCCGATGACGCAGCGGTCCCCGATGGTGGCACCCTCGCGCACAGTCGCGTGACTGCCGATCAGGCAATCCGCGCCGACCCACGCGCTTCGATAGATCAGCGCGAACGGCATCACCTCGGTTCGCGATCCGATCTTCGTATGCCGATCGATGACCGGGATTCTGGCCAGCGAGCGGCACGTCGAAGGCGGGTAATCAACAACGGCGTGCACGCTGATCTGACAGTCATCAGCGTGCACGCCGGCCAGCAGAGGAGAAACGCAAATCGGCATCAGATGATCTGACCCTGCGCGAACGGGAATTGCAGATTGGCGATGATGGTTGACGTCGCCGAGGCCACCGTTGCCGCGTTGACGGAGATGACGTTCAGAACTTCCTTGCCGGTCGCCACCGTGGGCATTACGCGCCCCGCTGTGCCGCTGAGAAACAACTGGACGCCCGGATTGACCTTGACCGCCGTTTTCTTGATCACGGCCGCGCCGCCAACCTGATACCAGCCAAATCCCAGCGCAACATTCGCCGCCATCGCGACCGCGAGTGGTTGGCCCAGATGGGCTGTGCTGGGCGCCAGCGTGGTCGTCTTGTTGTCCTGGTCATAGGTCACCAGAGACCCGACCAGGGTGTTGGCGACACCTTCCAGATAGATGAAGCTGCCGCTTCCGTAAGTCGGATCGTACGCTGCGATCTGATAGCCAAGAGGATGGTTTTGCGTGGTGGACGAGGCCGCGATTGGCTGAAGGCCAAGCTCCGGCGTCGAAGGAGTGTAAGCCATTTGGATGTTCCTTTCGTTGCCGGATCAGGCGGTGATGATGCCCTGCATGAAGCGGTTCGAGCAGGCCATATTCCCGGCCCACGCGATCAGCTTCACCATGGCGTCCTGATTGACCGAGAACCGGTCGGGATCGAGCGGCACCATGTCTCGGTCCTGGTGTGGTCGCAGGAAGAGATATTCGGTGTTGAGCCCGTACATCGTCGATGCCGGTGCACCGGAGCCTGACGTCCACGAACCACCGCTGCCGAGGACCGAGACGTTGCCCGCCGTAGTGCCCTGGAATGCACCGTCAGCCACCACGTCCGCATCCATGAACTTCAGCGAACTGAATCCAGCCATCGCGTCGGTGTCGGATTGAATCCGCTGGATCGCCTGAAGCGACTCCCAATAGTAGCGGAAGTAGATGTTGTCCGCGATGAACAAGTCAGGTCGATCGGCTGCCCGCTTGATGGCGAGCCAAAGACGATTCATCTGCGTCTGCATTGTCGCCGTGCCGGGCGTCAACCCATTGGTGGCGAACGACTGTACGGCATTCTGCCAGAAGCCCCATACCGAAGAGTCAATCCCGCCGATGGTGCCGGAGTTGTTGATCGCCGACACAAGCAACTGAAGGCCGCCGACCTGCTTGCCGCCGTCGGCGGTGCCGTTCGAGTAGCAATCGCTGCTCATGTTGTTCGTCATCGTCCGTTCCGCGTTGTTGATCCGCGATTCCAGAAGATTGATCATTTTTTCTTTGCCGGCATTCTGCAACATTTCCAGTCCGGAAATGCTGACCGCGACGGCCGCCTGGGCGATCGGGTATTGCGCGGCGGTGAACACGTCCGAAGGCGTGATATTCAGGATGTCATATCCCGAATAGCGCTTGAACGTCCCGTTTTCGCTGTACTCGATCTCCTGCACGATGGCTTGACCACCATCGAACGTCTTGATCTTGCCTTTCTGCGAGAGTCGCCGCAGCAGCGCGTTGTTTTTCGTTACGTTATCCGCGAGCTTTCGCGTGCGGTTATAGAGCGTAGTGGTCGTGATCTCCGACCAATTGGTGTTCGGGGTGGCCATTTGGGGCTCCATCGGGCCGGCCCAATGCCGGCACAGGGACGGGCCGTCTCACGACGGTCCTTGTTGCGGGAAAGCTACGCAGCATCTGACGCATCTTCAAACGCCGAGTAAAGCTGGTCTCGGAGCGATCCGCCTTCGGCTTGCGCCTGCGTCATACGTGCCTGGCCGGAACCTGGGGCTCCGGTGACCGATGATGATGCTTTCCTCGCTCGTTCCGCTTTGGCCCTGGCTTCGTCCGTCTTTTTTTTCTCGCCGGCAACACGCTGTGCCTCATCGGCCGCGTGCTGACCGTCAAGAGTTTTTTGACGGGTCGAAGGGTTTGCCCATACGGCTGTCTCATAGGCTTCTGGCAAAGACATTACGCGACCTCTGGTCCGCGCCGCGACGATCAGGGAAACCATCTGATCCTCCAGTTCAGCGAAGTGCGGGTGAAGCGCGATGCCTTTGTCGTCTTTGGCGTCTTGAAACGCCGCGATCGTACTATTCATACGATTCAGATTCTCACGGTCCTGCTGTTCCTGCTGGCCCGTGAGGAATTGGGTGACCTGTTGATGCCCGTTGCGGAGCGCATCAAACTCACGCTGCAATTCGGGCGGGATGATGATTGGTTGCGCGCCATTCGGAGCCGGGGGTGTCTCTGTCCCAGCCCCACCAGTACCGCCCGCACCCGTCAGACCGAGCAGTTGCGCGATTTGCGCGCGGTCGACCTTGTAATTGCCGATGATGTCCGCGATCAGCTTTGGGGCAGTCTGCGGATTGGCGAGGCCGATCTCGACGTTGGACCACGCCTGGATCAATGAGGCCGGGGTAAAGCCCTTCCCACGGATCTGATCCTCATAGGGCTTCAGGATTTGCTGCACCGGCTCGTAGTCGCGCCGCAGCGAGGCGATTTCCTGCGTTTTGCGGGTGTAATCGGCCGTCATTTCCTGATCCCGGCGCAGCCATGCGGCTTGCGCCTTGGGAGTCAATTCCTTGAAGGCTTCCTGGTCCGGCGCGGACCAATGCTTGGGCGCCTCGGTGGTCTTCTCTGCTGGTTTTGCGTCTACCTCGGGCTTTTCGGCATCCGGGGCTGCTGGCGACTCAGGTGTCTCAGGTTCAGCGCCTTCCGACTTCGCAAATTTGCCATCCGCGCCCCGTTCCCTGGTCTTGCCCGATACCTCGGGCTTCTCAGGTGCCTCAGGAGTAGCCTCCTGTTCGTCAAAAGCGGCGTTCAGCAGGGACTTTAGATCGTCCTCTGCTTCCGGCGCGGCCTGCGATTGGTCATCAGGGGGCAAATGTCGCTCCTGCGTTCGGATTGCCTATAAAACGGGCAGGTTGGGTTGTCAAGGGTTGGTTATTGTGTTAGCGTTTGCGTCGCGGCAGCTCCGCCGCCCTGCAATCCGTTCTGCGGCGGACACCTTCACAGACGGCTTGTCGATACGATAATCAACGCGCCCATTCTATTATGTCGAATTTTCCTGTTGCGCTTGACGCATTGCTCGGAAAACCGCCACCACCACCTCATCCTTGCTCTGCCATCCCTCCGCCAGGTCCATAAGCGAAAATTCGCATAACGCGTTCACACCCTCCGCAATCATCGATGGAGTCTCAGCCTCGCACGCCGGCCTGTCACGCATTATGATTGTCCCCCCGTGTTACTCCCATAATCTCCCATTGCCCGCCGAATATCCTCGACCCGCTCAGACCGTGACATCTGCGGTCGCGGGCCGGACATCGGCGCCTCGTTGCCTACCTCAACGTAATTATTGTCCCGAAGGAACGCCCGCTGCCTCGCGCGGGAACCGATCACGGGTCGCTTGCCGTCACTGGCCACGTCTGATGCCGCAGTGCGGTATGGTTCGATGTCCCGGATAATCTGACCGCCCGATGGCGGGGCGTCTGGGTGGTTCGTGCCCGGGCCACGGATCATAATCATGGCATCGAGGTCCGGGTCGTAGACATAAGTGCGGCGCGTCATTCTGCTTCCATCGCCGGCGGATCGGGCATCAGCTCCTCAACCCCCTCTGGATCAATCGGCCGGCCACGTAGGAGATCACGGCGAAACTCGTTGAATGCCGCCAGTTGCGCCGCGAGGTCTGGTATTCGCTCATGCGACGTTTGCATCTGGCGCTCCCTGCATCGCATTCGTCAGAGTCGTGGCGAGATATAGGCGGCGTCTGGCTTTGTTCGTCGCGGCAGACGCGCCCGCGACAGAACCAAAGTCGGCGAATTCAGAGTCCGGAATGTGAACGGTCCACCGCTTACCGCCGCGCGCGATCGTATAGGAATGGACATGCGTCAGCCGATTGTAGGCCGTTTCGACCTCGGTTTCCAGGTTGATTGTCATGTCAGTCTCGCCGCTCCACGTGACGCGGCTTGCGCCTGCCGCGCCGACTGAACGCGCTCCGTTGAAGCTAACCGCTCATGCTCCAACGCCATCTGTTCGGCGGAATGCTGCTGTTCGGCCATCATTCGCTCCCGCTCCATCTGCATCTGATCGTTGGCCTGCTGCGTTTTCTGGGCCAGCGTGGCCTCGGCGATCGCGGCCTTCGTCTGTGTATCAGCCGCATCGGTTTTTGCCTTGGTCTGCGTGTCCTGAACATCAGCCTGGATCTTGGCTTGCTCAATCGCCGGGTTCTGCTGCGCTCCCGCGTGCCCCGCGCCCTTTGGCGGCGGCGGAGGCATCGTCCCGAGCACCTTGAAGGCCTTCTCGAATGCCTCCTCCAGCGTCCGCGCGACGCGGAACCCGCGCACGGCGAACATGGCAATCTCGGAAAGCAGCTCGGCCATTTCGGGGTTGCCCTGCGCGATCGGCGTCACTTGCTCCATGAAAGGGACAATCTGCTGCAGAAACTCGATCCGCGACTGCTTTTCGGCCTGTTCGTCGGGCGCGATCGTCGAGTCGGCCTCGATGTCCAACTTGAACCCGGTGATGCCATCGGTGCGAATTAACTGGCACGCGGCGTCGAATTGCGCCTGCTTCTGGGCATTTTGCGCGACAATAGTCTGTTGCGCCTGGTAGGCCTGCTGCCATTGGGCGAAGGCCGGATTGGGCATGGCGCCGGGAGGAACGGGAGATGGTCCACCGGGGCTTGGTGGGCCGTTTCCAGGCGCTCCGCTCGGCGGCACCGGCCCACCGGTGGCCATGCCTTGCGGTGGCATCGGCTGTCCAGCGGGCTGCATTGTCTGGCTCATGCCATCGCTCCCGGCCGCATTGGCATCACATTGGCTCCCATGGGTGGGCCAGCAATCTGTTGAGGCGCCGGCAGCCATTGCGGCGGAGGCGGTCCAACCTGCGGCACAGGCGCCAATTGCGGATAGCCGGTGATCATGGAAATTGTTTTCGGATCGAAATGCTCCGCGATGACCCCGGCAATCAGTCGGATCAGATCACGCGCGATACGGGCAACGGCTCGCTGCTGCGGCATGATGCGCCGCGTTGAAAAGTTCGCTTTGAGCTGCTGCGCGCCCATCGTCTCCGTGGGGTTTGTTTGGCCGCGCATGATATCACCAATGCCAGTGATCTCGTAAAGCAGGTCTTTTGCCTTGTCCCGCGCGGTGTAAAGCTGGATCAACGTCTCCGCGACTTCTTTGAGCGGCATCCATTGGATAAAGTTAGCGAGGCCGCCCTTGTCCATCCACGCCGCCCAATCCTCAACCGGGATCAGCTTGTTCTCGGTCCCCTCGTCAATCAATTGCTGTAGCACCTGCTTGTTGGCGCCTGGATACACCCCGGAAAGTTTCAGCGCCCGTGTGAGCGTATCGATCCGCGCCGTCAACGTGTCCAGTTCATTCGCCTGATCCTGATACTCCGCATAATCAGGCACAGGGATTCGCTTGTCGTTAGTCGTCGTCGCCATGAGCGGATCCGGGCTCGGGAAAAACCCCGGCAGGCGAAGTGGATCATCGACGCGATCAAGGATCAGATCGGGAGTGCCCGGCGCGAGCCATACCGCCTCGCCCTTCGTCTTGTCCCATATCTCGTGAATGCGGGCTTTCTTGAAGATGTCGGGGGGCTCGACGGCCTTGTCTGGATTCTGTTGGTCGCCGCCCTTCGGCGTGAAATCCAGGTTCACGCGCTTGCCCTTAGCGCCGAACCGATCGACCAGTTGGTCCCGCGTCATATAGGCGCGATATCGAACCCATGGCACCTCGCGCCATGTCCGCGCCGGCCCCTCGCGATAGTCTTCCCAGTAAATGTAGGTGGCCATGGCCTCCTCGAAGACCACTTCCCGATCCGGTTCGGCTTGCGCCTTTTTGTCCCCGGGGTTGTCCACATCCGCAGGAGCATCGTCAGCATCCTCGAATTCCTCAGCGACGGGAATCGGGTCGCCGTAGTGCGGGATATACATCACGCGAGAGACACCACGGCCAGGCAATAGCCGATCCTGAACGATCGCCTCCATGACCTGGTCAAACCCGGACTCGAGCGAATAGGTGACCGCACGTTCCAGGATCAGACTCGCGAGGCGGCCGGTATCGTCCTGGTCAAGCCAGCGGCGCTGGACATCGGGCTTGGGCGTGCGAGCATAAAGCGCGGGGATCAAGGTCTGTACGTTGGACCAGAGGATGTTGAACCGGTGGACGCTATTCGTGGTCTGCGGGCGCTCGTCGCGGTAGCGCTGGACGATCTTGCGCGCCCGCTTGTGCCACTTCTCTTCTTCTTTGCCGGCGATCCTGTCCTCGCCCATCCAGAAGTCATAGAGCGCGGCATCCCCGGTGCCGAGGTCCGCGCGGGTGCCGATCCGATCGGGGCCGATGGTGACGTCAGACATGGTTGCGTATCATAGCGCGGTCCATCCGGGATTATAGCCGATAGGGATATGATTCACACTCTCTTGGCGCCTGAGATGGCGCAGCAGAGCGTTGTTCCGTATCAGATCGGTCTCCAAGGGGGCATATCGGAACTGTGCCGCGCGGATAAAATCCGGCCATGACAACTCCTTCGGCGCGAATCGGCGCGGCGAAGATTTATGCGGCTTTGCCATCATATCCTCCTGTATGACCCGCCGCGCGTGGCGGGGTTGGCAAGGCGAAACGCCTCCGCGATCGTCATCTCATTGGCACCCCTGATTGGCATCCGCACCTCCGGCTTGCGTGTCCATGGCCGGCTCATGCAGGCGTAGCGTGTCTCATCGCCGGTGTGATCCTCACCATCGGTGTCGATGTCCTCGGCGTGCGCTGTGTCATGTTGCAGTGCGGGAACCGTGCGAATGAAGTCCGAACAATTGGAAAATACGAATAACATAGGATCATCATCCTGGCCGATCATGCGGTCGCGCATTTGCGTCCAGCCGGTCACCCTGGAGTTGTCCGCGCGTTTGAAAATGACTCCGTTCTGCAACATAGTCTCGGCATGCGACGGACCACCATCTGCTTTCCAGCACGCGGGATCAGCTACGCGATAATCGATCCGTTCACCGTCCTCGCGCTTTTTGATGCCGCGAGCCACATCCGCGACTGGCATCCCGAGGCCCTTGTTCGGCCCCGCCGCGCCATACCACTCGCGGTAGCGCACCATCGCGCCAGCCGGCAGCCAGCGGCCCTCGGGCGTGAAGTGCCCATCGCTGATGGCCCACCACCCGACCGAGAATGGCTTGGCTGAGCCCCAGTCAAACGACGCAAACCGCACCCAGTGCGAGGGAATTTCAAACGGCCGCAGGACATGCCGCGCCGTTGACCAGCAGTCAAAGAAGGCGCCGGTGACGACCGACCAATCGCCTTCGAGCCAAGCGCGGACCAGCACGGTGCTGCCCACGAGATACAGGCGATCAATGTAAGTCGGATCGTGGTCAAGCAAGATCCTGTTATCCTGCACTCGGCTCGGGATGTAGATGTAGCGATGCTCTGAGCCATTCGGCAACCTGCGAACCAGCGGGACGCGTCCCATAGGAGCCGGGTCAATATAACGGCGCCTGATCCACTGCTGCCCTGGGCCGCCCGGGTTGGCCGTTAGGATCAACTGGATTGGAACACCGCTTGTTGACCGTAACGCACCGTAGAGCATGTCGATCGGGGCGGAATCAGGGTAGTTGCCCGCCTCCTCTATCGCGGCATCACTGAGCGATTGCCCCTGATATTTTTGAGCATCAGCCACGTTTTCCAGGGGTCGAAAGCGGATTCGGCCCTCACCAGGCATCCGAAACTCGCGCGGTTGCTCGCGCCAAATACCACCCAACGGCTGATACAATTCCTTCGCACGCTCGATCAGGTCGTCGGCCTGCGGCATCTCTTTCCGGAAAAGGACTGCGTTGAATGCCGAGCCATAGCGCCAGGACTTGGCTGCCCATTTGCCAAGGATTCCGTCTGTTTTCCCGCCGCCTCTGGCCCCACCGAACAGGATCTCGGTGAACGGGCACTCTACCAGCGCGTGTTGCGGCCCCGGTTGCGGCGCCCAGACGATCCGGACATCTGCGGCGTCAAGTGGCATCGGACACCTCACTAACACTCATACAAACCTCAAATGTGTCCGTAAACGGTCGTTTGAATGAGTGGCCGAGTCCTTTATGTGCCATCGTCGCTCGGCACTTCGACGGGGAAGGCGCCACCCGCGTATTTGATCGTCCATTCCTCGGCGTCAATCGGCGTGTCCGACACCACCCGATGCACGTTGTCGGACTTGATCGTAGTGTCGGAGCTGGCGAGGCGCGGATGGATGTAAGGGGCGGCAATGGCGGCGGCGGCGAGTTGCGCGTCGGTCACCGGCTTACCGTTCAACATTTCGCCCCGCATGCGAGCGAGGATGACCTGAAGCGGGAGGATGCCGCCTTCGAGCGCATCTGCCTTGCCCTGCATGACGAGAGCGCGCTTTACAATGGTCGCTTTATTCGGGGCACCTTTCTGGCGCCCACTTGGTCGCGTGCCTGGTTTTGGTCCCGGTTTGGCCAAGTTATACCATCACTTGTTGTAGGTTGCCTAATAATGCGGCAGGTTATCGGCTTGGTCAAGCGCGGTTACGGCTTGGTTACCTCCGGCAGGGGTCGATTCCAGGTTTGGCGAAGCGCGTCAACAATCAATTGGGCCACGGACTTGCCGGTGCCGAGCGCACGAGCCTCGCCTTCTTCGTGCAGGTCGTTCGGCAGGCGCAGGGTGAATCGCGTTGAGCGTGTAGATGTTCCAGCCATTCGCCTTCATAGCATATTCCCACCGAGAGTGTCATGCACCAGCCGCATGAGTGTCATGCACCATTCTCAGTTCACAAGTGTCATGCACCATGTCATTCTCTCTCTCGAAGCCGGGATGGTCCGACTCAGGAGACAAACCAGATGACCAACGCAACCGCGATTTTCCAGGACACCTACTTCGGCGCAACCCCAATGATCCTGACCAGATTCAAGACCTCTAGCCATGGCTCCAAGGTCGTTCGGTTCCGTTGGGCTCCATCCCCTAACGCTGCCCCCGGCTGTATTACTACTGGAATCGTTGCCACCGGCTTTTCCACAGCAGCGCGGGCCATCGAAGTTGCCACTCGGCATCCTTTGTTTTCCAACGTCAACCCGACCGCGCCAGCAGTTGGCCGGCTCGTTGACTTTGCTCGCCACGCGACCTGAAGGAGGGCTGAGCCATGGTCAACCACCCTCGCCGCACCGCCGTTGCCGCTGCTCGCAAAGCCGCCCGGGACGCTGGCTACTACATCCGGGAAGGCAGCTACCGGGGCACGACTGACGATCGTTTGGGTCGCTGGTATATCGGTCACGAGAGCGACAATTTCTTCCGCCCATTTGGATCCGGTCACGCTACTCAGGGCGACGCATGGCTCGCGATAACCGACGATCTGGACCACGCTTGACCCCCTCCGCCCCAATGACCCGCCAGCCGCCGGCCTGCCATGGCCAGGGCGGCTGGCGGCGTTCCTGGTGGCAAATTCCCCGCCCGGCCGCGAATAGGCCGCCACACCCCGTCCAGGGCTGCCAGGGCGGTCATGACTTGAACGTCCTCGCGATATGCCGACTCAATGCCTCCGGTATCTTCGCGATCATGGCGGAGGCGGCTTTGCGGGCGCTCGTTCCGGAACCTGCGCGGCGTTGTGCGGAACAGTCAGAGGATTTGAACGCTCCATCGCGAAAGCTCGGATGCTGATACCCGGGCTTGCCGAAGTTGTGCCAATCCACCCCAGGCACCTTCGCGTCGCGTCCGAGCGTGATTGGCATCAACGCCGGCACATCGCCCCACAAGAAGAAGCTCCCGAAGTTCCAACGCGCTTTCCCGACCCACTTCTGGGCCCCTCGCACATTCTCGACGATCAGCGGAATATGACGACCGGCGGCCTCGCACGCCTCGCGCTGAATGCGAAAGCAGGCGTTGAACAGCGAGTTGTCCGGCGGTGGAAGTGCCTTGGCGCGGCTCCATGGCATCGCGCGGTAGCTGTAGCCCTGGCACGGCGGTGAGCAGACGATAAGCGCCGCGTCCCGGAATTGCGAGCCGTGGAGGGTCAGCACGTCCTGGATCACGAGTTGCGCGGGATAGGCGTGGGAGCCGTAGACGTGCCGCTCGA
>ODAK010005476.1_pt1 | contig 12898 bp, 9 predicted proteins | sample 1539591 | NCBI WGS metagenome assembly ODAK01 (sample SAMEA3539303, study PRJEB22396) | soil metagenome | biome: tundra; feature: field; material: soil | place: USA | collected 2010-05 | depth 0.15 m | reverse complement strand
TATTCTTGTTCCGGCCCTCTGTCGAGTGGGCTTGTTCTTAGTTTAATGTATAAGGAAGGGGATGGAATGAGAAAAAAACGTGATGAACAGGAGACACACACCGCTCGCTTTGCTACAGGCGCTTCTATCCAGGCGGAGCAGTTGGAGATTCTTTCGCGCTTGCCAGCTCATGAGCCGTGGCAAGAAGAGCAGCTCCTGCTTGTTCCGAATTATCAACCAGACCAGGCTATTCGCAAAGCTGTGCTCGCTAGAGAAGAGGAGTGGCAACAGATTGATGAAGCCCTCATCTACCCAGCCTCAAGCCAGCTCCTTGTCTACTTGGGAACCAAGCAGAAGCCGTTGCCTGTGGAAGAGGCGCTCAAAACGATTGGGCAGTTTAGTACATCCACGGTGCTTACGGCGCGGATTGTCCTGGCGCTTTGGCACCAGCGACGCTATGAACAGCGACTTTCCAAGAATGGCTCAGCAGCGATGCGCCTGGATGAAATTCTTGCAATGCGTGGGATGAAGAAGCGAACAATTCCAGCCTATGCTGAATCCAGCCCAGAGCTGACCTATACGATTGGCTATCGATCTGAGGAGAAACAGGCGATTCTCGCCGACCTGGCTATTCTGCAACAATGTATTGTACGAGGAGAATGCACGGTGACTCTTCAGGGGAAACGACAGAGTTTTTCCGTTGATGATGAGTATCTCCGCTTTTCCATCGTCTATCGCAACAGCAAACGGGGCAGAGAGATTGCTGGACTCTTCGTCTCCGCTGGTGATTGGATCAACCTGTATGAAGATCAAAGCTCTCTTTCCCTTGCTGCTGTTGAGCAAAAGATCTTTCAATTGGATCCCCATGACGAGCAACACGAGCTGCGACTGGCGCTCTATCTGACCGAACGTTGGCGAGAGCAGGCGCGATCACATCGCTACGAGGAGCCTCTCTCTATGCAGGAACTCCTGGAGGAGAGTATTATTCCCATCGACAAAAAACATGCCTATCGCTTTATTCCTCGTATTGAAGATGCGCTCAAGCAGCTCTTTCTCAAAGGGATTCTCGGAGAAGAGGCGTTGTGCTTGACTCCGGCAGATCGGAGCCGACCACGTTGGACGAAAGAGTGGCTCGCTTCTCAATGGGTCTTGCTTCCGCCGCAGAGTGTCAGCGATCAGTATCTGTTCCCCTCTAGCGCGCCAGTGTTGAGTCTTCCAGCAGCAGAGCAGCTCCCAGGCAGGCGAAAGAAAGGAGAATAGGGGGAAAATCTCTTGTTTATGGGAAGTGGTTCTGAGCTCATATCCCCCCTTCCTGCTCGCCCCTTTTTCCCCCTACGGTCGTAGTCGGGGGAAAAATCACCGACAAAAAAGGGAGATGAGACGAGGAGTCTTGCTTACTGTCCTGAAAAAAGTCTTTGAAACAAGAGAGAGAGAAGAGCGGTACCAGGCTCGTTTTGACGAAATGGATCGTTGAGAAGAGAGAAAGGCGAAAAGGGATGGATGAAATCATGAGACAGGTAGCAGGCGACATCTCGCGATTGACATTGCTGGTTTCGCGACCATCAAAAGCAGAAGAGCGATGTTTTTGCTTCCTTGTATACGCAAAGAGAGGTGAAAGTGTTCCCGATAGGACCTTTGGTGCAGACAGTACGGTCGTAGTCGGGGGAAAACACGGTCGTAGTCGGGGGAAAACACGGTCGTAGTCGGGGGAAATGTACGCTCAAAGTACGGAAAAACTCGCGCACTACCTTGCTAGATGGACTGGCGCAGGGCGGCATTGTGCAGTATTATAGCCGCACAGGAAAAGAGAGATAGGCCATCTCCAAATTCGTATAGTCAAAGTACTATACGGGAAAGCGAAGGAGAAAAAAGTGTGTCTATTGGTTACTCTGTGGAGGAGATCATGTTGATGAGCTAGCAAGACGCGCCACGCGCGAATCCCATCGCCAAAACGGAAAAAACCAGTGGTCTCAACCCCCACTGGTCGCTCCTGGAAAATATTCCCTTGTGTTGGTAGGCCCACTAGCCAAAGGCTACCGAACAGAATGATTTGTCTCTATCAATCATTCTGATGATAGCATATGCCTTCTGGAAAGTCCAGGGATTCTAGTACTTTTCCGTATTTTTTCACGGACGTTTCCGCGAAAAACTGCGGAGTACTACAAGATTCTCTCAAAACCGGTGCTTTTTGGTGCTTTTGCTGCTGGTCCTGCCATACGTAATCCAGGCTTTAATACTGATGAAAAAAAGAGAAAAGAAGGATTCGTATGAACATATTTTTTAGCTATACTTTCGTACTGGGGGGACATCATGAGTAGCGCCGCACGATCCAAGGAGAAGCAGCCTCCTTCGCTTGACCCATCGTTGCAGAACAAGTTGGTCGCTAAATTTGGCCCGAAATGCTTGCGAGACGAGATGGAGTTCCTTCTGGTTATTGAACCTCTCTATCGCCATGTTCCAGGAAATAGTATTGATGGCAAGGTGAGCACGATGAGTGCAACAGAACATCACATTATGCTCCACCTCTGGCCCGCCTGGTGGAGCAATGGTGCACAGCCCTGGCCGAGCATTGCAGAAATGGCAACCCGTTTACAGAAGTCAATGCGACAGATTCGACGCATCCTTACCAGTTTAGAGCAGAAAGGCTTTCTGGCACGTGAAGAATTGTATGGTCAAGATGGACGGCAACGCGCAAATCGTTGTGATATCACTCCCTTTCTCCAACGCATAGCAGATATGGGAGAAAACAAGACAGAGGTCGCCACGTCATCCAGTCAGAGTAAGGTAAGGGAGGTGGATCATGACTAATGCTCATATGACGCATTCTGGAGAGGGTCTTCAATCGCAAGAGGCCAAGTTACAGAATCCCTTCCCCAATAAATATCACTTCGATGAGTTCGCAGGTTTTGAAGGCGAGCGCAGGCTCAAATCGGTTTTGCGCAAGATCTTGCCAATCGCGTTGTATCGGACCTGGGAAATTTTTGATTTGGCTCAGGCTCCCGGCAATGATTGTTATCTTGGTCTGGTGAAAGCGTCCGAGGCAGCCGAGCGGGTGCAAAAAACGATTCGCCAGGATCTTCTGGAGTTTGAGGCTCGCACGTTGCTGGTGATACGTCCGCAGGAGAAATTGTTGCGACGACCAGATGGCACCTATCAGCGTCGGCGTGTCATCGTCAAAGACTTCAGCGGCCTCTATCGCCTAGCGCACGAATATTATTGTTGGACGCAGAGTGAGGACTACATCGAGCCAGATCGTGATTTTGTGGATCTCATTCGCCTGGATGAGTATTTGGTCAAAAAACTTCGTCGTTTTAACAATTACCGTCGCATCCTCCAGAACCAGATTCCAGGTCCGAAGGCACAGGAACGCGAAGAGCATCGCTGGTTTACCGAGTTTGAGGAAGATCAGAACCACTCGCAGCAGAATGTAGAAGATGCAAGAGACGACACGACGGACCCGATTCGTACAAAACAATTCCCAAAAGAACTTCCAGAACAATTCCCAAAACATTCCGTAAATCGAATAGAATCGAATGACCAAGTTGAACCCTCAAGTGGAGACTCGAATTCGAGCGGCTTCGCCGAAACTGCAAAAGGAACGGTTTTGCCCTTCCCTCCCCAGGCGTGTAGTCATGTAGCCCACGGTACTATAAGAAATGAGAACGAAACGGAAGACTCACTCCCCATCGAATCCCATCGAATATCGAATCGTGTCCCATCGTCTGAGGAAATGAGCGCGGGCGCGGAACAGGTAAAAGAGGTAAAAGATGATACAGTCGTGCAAAATACGGGAAAAGGAACGGAGAATGTGGCCCCGTCAGCTCCTCTTTCGCGCCCGATTGCCGACCTAGCCGAAGTGCGAACCTTGCCGGTTTACCTGGAAGGCAATTACCTCACTCCTCTCTCGATGGAATTCCGTGATAAAGCTCCTCGTTCCAGTGTAACGCGCCTGGCGAAGTCCTACTGGCGCATGAATGCCGCCTATGGTGTAGATGAATTTGCGTTTGTCCAACTCCTCACCCGACCAGTGGCGAAAACACGCAATAAGCTTCATTCTGGCCCTGTCCCCAACCCGATGGCGTTCTTCTTCACCGTGCTGGAGAATGATATCACGGCTCTGTGTAACGCCTGGGATGAGGAACTGCATCGAAAAGCGCTTGAGGAGGTGCAACAGAACACTCCTGCACCCCAACCGTCTTCACGTGAGCCAGAGACGTTTAATCCTCCAACTCCTGTGCAGGGTATGGTAAGCCAGGAAGAGGCTGAAGCCCTGCTAGAGCGCATCCAATGTGAAATCATTGCCATTCCCGACCTACGGCTGTGGGATGGCGCTGTGCGTGCCTACCAGAAGAGGTATGTGGTCGATCTGGATCTGGAGTATTCTCCGGAGCCTGATATTGTGCATCGCTGGGAAGAAACCTTTGCGACCGTTGCCGAATGGGCAGCGTATTATGCCGAACAGACACGCGGTCGTAGGCAATCGTGACACGAAAGCCGTCACGAATGGCGTGCATGGATGAGGAGGAGGCCATGAGGAACGTTTTGTCGTGCGGAAACTGGAAAAGCATCTCAGTAGAGCAAGAAAAGTGAACGAGCACAAGGAAAGGAAACTGCACCATGGATCAACTCAAACGGTTGCAGACCTTGATCGGTATTACCGATGCGGTTCTGGAACAGCAAGAGCAAGGGGGCAAGAACGTCGATGCAGCCGCACTCGTCGTTGCCATGCTCATTGATCGTGAGATTCGATCGGTCGAAGCGGGGATGGTACAACCACCACCTCGTGAGGGTATCAAGGATCTAGGGAAATGAGGTGAGCTGATGATGTGCAAATGTGGCTGCGGGCGCGACGTTCCGGCGCAGAAGACCGGACGCCCTGGGGAATACTATTCAGGCGCGTGTCGAACGCGTGCACACCGACAACAAAAAAGCAGTGTAACGAAAGTGGCGGAGCCTGTAACGGCCTATTAGGTCCGCCGGAGAAATTTACAACGTTAAGGCCATTTAGTTCTTCTCAGTGGCCTTCGGCGCATGCTATCTTTGAATGGTCTCTGATGAAGGGGAAGCTTCAGACGTTGGAGTTATCGCTTGCTGCGGCGAGGTGGGAGGCGTTGGATGGGTATCATAATAGAAAGGGCGGGCTAGCCGTGGTGTTTGAGTTGCCACTTCCCCCTCCCAGGGCGGTATATAGTTGTACATCACAGCATTCAATGTATCCCAGAGGAGCCGTTCCTCAACGAGATTGTCAGGCATGGGCACATGCATCTGCTTGAGGATGTCATGTCGGTAAAGATCATAAGCTACACGTATTAATTGCCCATAGTCCATTGCTTGATTTGTTGCAGCTAGGTAGCACGCTCTCGCCAGCACAAGCATACTGACGATGACGAGCCCCCCTAACCACCAGCGCTTGTCGGTGAGCAGTATAGTTGCTCCACTGCCTAGCGCCAGGATGGTAAAGACCATACTCAAATTGAGCAGAGCCACCAGTGGCGTGAGAGCAGTATCCAATTGTGAGCGGAACCCCTCAGGCAGCAGGGTTATTAAGCGAGGCCACCAGATGACAGCATCTAGTCGGTAGAGTTGATAGGGATACTCCTCAGCTGCCACCAGCACGTTCCCCAATCGTGTTGGTTTCAAGAGTGCTGAGCTGCGTGGAAAGCGAGAAAAGCTATGGGAATGAGCAGAACCAGTCAATTTCGCTTTTTGGGCTTTCTGCCGATTCGTGAGGAGGCGAGTAAACCACTTCCACGACCAATAGCCTTCATAGAAGCGGATTAGAGGAGCGGTGAAGGCATCTAGCATATAGGCAAGAAGCGTGATTGTGAGCAGGCTTCCTACACCCAGTACAACTTGACCCAGGACCGAGATACGCTAAAAATAGGACATAGGGGAAACGGGTAGAAACAGTAAAAGCGTCTTCCCTTTTCCCTCTCTCTCCGTGTTAGGCAGACATCTCCTCCGAATGCCCATTATTTTCCGAGAGTGTTTCAGGTGACACAGGCAATACTTTGAGCGTATAATCTCCGAAGCGTTGGAGATGCTCTGTCATGTAGGCAGAGAGGTGTGCAACATCTTCTGACTTGACAGGGTAGCCCCGTTGCTCCAACTTATCCAATGCTTCCGTTAAATCAGCGACATTTTGGAGCATGAGCGCGTTTGCTACAATGTCTGTATAACGAACCTGCTTTTGCATCTCTTCAGGATCATTTTCGCCCATGAGTCCAGCCGCTGCGAAACGAATCCATTGGCAAAACTGATTATAGCGTTCTGCGATATTCGTCGTTGCCGTGATTTGCTCACGCATGGGGATATCAGAGATATAGCGCAGCAAAAAGATGGTGCGAATCACGCGTCCTAATTCCCGAAACGCTTGATAGAGTCGATTTTTCCGACTCTCGTGACTGAGCTTCCGCAGTAATGTGGACGGTTGGAGCTTTCCAGCACGAACAGAGAGCGCCACCTGTATCAGATCCGTCCAGTGTTTTTCCAGCAGATCCCAATCGATCGTATCCTTGAAGAGAGAATCGATATGCTGATAGACCGTCTCTTTACTCGGACGGTAGAAGTTTAAGTCTTTCCAGTGGCGGATGCGAGGCATCAGCTCGATCCCAAGCAAATAGGAAAGCGCAAAAATATTAGTCGATTGCCCCTGAGTGTCTGAATGGATGATCTTCGGGTGGATCGTCGACATATTGCTCATCAAGGCATCGATCAAAAAGTTTCCCTCCCACATCGAGCAGCTTAAAAAGTGGCTGTATAAAGCGATGTAGAGGGATGATACTACATGATAGGCAATACCCCCATACGATCCATAGCGAATATGATAGGAAGACAGCAGATTGTTCTCATACAAGTCCAATTTGGTCCCATCAGCAGCGGCAATGTTTTCATCTCCCCATTTTTTGGGCAGATCATACTGATGATAGCGATTAATCAGGTCGTCTTTGGCTGCATCTAGTTTCTCAAGAGTGGCGTGACGACGATTCGTAAAGGTAATTTCATGTGCCGTGATCACTCCACGCATATGCTTGGCCAGTTGGGCCGCTCCCATGTTGGTGGCATAGGCAAAAGACATCGTCACATAGCGTTCCTCTGGGTTGGCTATTTTCGGATCAGAACCCGAGATGGGTCCAAAACGCCGTGTCCAGTGAACCTTCTGGTCCGTATCCCAGAGGACGGAAAGGACTGAGCGGTCTGGCATCAGTTGACGTAACGCCTCTTGTAGAGCAATTCGACTGGCAGGAATAGCCTGTGCCTTGATACGTTTGAGTACTGGCTCTCCTTTGTCAGTAATCTCAACCGACTTATTGCCTGGAAAGGCCGCATCCACCTGTTCTGCTACCGATTTCAACTTCTCTCGCAGGCGTGCGACAAAGGCAGGAGCATCCGATGGGACGCCAACCTCCTGGCAATATTCAGCAATCATCGGTTGACAGGCGTCCCAGGGCAAGAGTTGGGCGCGATAATCGGCGAAGCGTTCTGACCCATCGACATAGAGATCGCCCGCTTTGAGTTCGGCAGCGACGGCTGAAAATACACAGACTTCCAGATGGCGACGAGCAAGTTGGGTTCTTTTTTCGCCCTTGATGATCACGAGACGTTGCCATGCCTCAGAGGCAAAAGAGAGATCCAAGGTATCAGAAAGAGTCAGGCTTCGACGATTCTCCTGAGTCAGCACATACCCAAGCGCGTCCATCAAGGATTGATCCTGCGTCGCAGGATGGATGGGAAGGGAGCGCACCAGCTGAAAGAGCGCTTTGCGATGGCTCGTGTAGAACTGCCACATGAAGGGTTGATACTGGTCTCCGAGAGATGCGGTAACAGTCTGACACTTCTGCAACAGCTCCGCATGTCCTCCCTGTTTTACCAGAACTTCGCGCAGATGTTTGCCTGCGGTGGCATCGTCTTGATCACAGTCCTCCATCGCTGTTTCCACCAGGTCAGTGAGTACCGTGAGTAACTGCTCGGTGGTTTTTTGCTGTTCCTCCCGCACGCGTTGTAAGGCTTCTTTCGCTTTCACGTGGACGCTTGATATCCGTTTGAGGAGCATCTCAATGAGATCGTCACGTGTGCCCATCTGCGTTTCTTTGATCAGACAAGCTAGCAATGTCCAACGCTTCGCAGGTGTGTAGTCGTTCAGTTCGCTTGCGTCTAAGGCACGAGCTTCAGCCGCAAAATGTCTGATGAGAGCAGGAGGGATATCTTGCACGAGCAATTCCATTGAACCCAATTGCAGGAGCCAGGCCAGGCGATCTTGCCAGGCTTTGAGATGCGAGAGTGTTGGACTTTGCGGAGTCAACTTGAGCAGGGAGAAATATGAACGATGCAATGGCGTTTGTGCGTCCAGTAATGTTTCAAAGATCTGTTGGGCTTCTGGAGATATTCTTGTGGTGACCATGCGGAAGATCCGTCCATAGACCAATGCACGAATACGTCCCACCAGATATTCCAAGGTGCTAAATGCTGGCATTTCATAGCGTTGCTTGACCAGTTCATCAATGGCCGCATTGATGAGATCTGCGGGGTTCTCCATGGTACGGACGGCTCGCAAGATGGTACGTATGGCAGCCCGGCGAGCGTCTTTCCCATAGGGAAGGATCTGATAGTACTCTCGTACCACCTGATGATGGCGGTAGAGCGTACGTGGGTGGTCATAGGCAGGAACCAGCTCTTCTGGAAGAGAGAGCGCTTTGCGAACATGGGTCACGATGGCGGAGGGAATTTCATCCACACCAGGAAAATAACCCAAACACGGAAAGAGTTTGATCCAAAGCATGAGATTGAGTTGCTGTTGTTGAGAACGAGTCATGGTCTCGACAAAGTGGCGTTCTTCTTCTGTCGGGGTATAGGCTTCGATCAGTTCTTTGGTGGTATAGCTGCGCTTGACATGACGGTAAACGGTTCGATCCATAGAGGTCATAGCAGTCTCCTCTTTTCTTTTAAATTTGTTGTATGTATGTCTCGATCTATGCTATACTGCCGATAACGTACCTTAGCAGCAGTAAACAGGGCAAGAAACCGGGACTTTCATCTGCTAAGGTCGTCAACAACTATCGTTTCTTTCGTCTGCTAAGGTATTTATGTATGAAGACCATCGCGAAACGAGCGAAACAACCTCCTCTTTCCGAGGATGGAGAACACAGCCTTGCGCAATATGAGCGACGACTTCGTGTGGAAGAAGATGTCAGCAGTACGACCATTCGCAACTATCTGAGCGATCTGCGCCAATTTATGGCATGGTGTGAGTCTCTTTGGCAACAAGGTCGTGAGGACACACAATCATTCGTGCCTGAAGCCGTCACCACACCAACACTGACCCATTACCGAACCTCTCTCCAGGCATTACAACTCAAACCGAACTCTATTAACCGTTCCCTGATTAGCCTCAAGCGCTACTTTGCCTGGCTCATGATAACGGGGCAACTTACCTACGATCCAGCGAAGGTGGTGAAACTTGTCGGTGAGGAAATCACCTCACCTCGCCATCTTGACGATCAGGAAGAACAAGCACTGGTTGCCGCAGTGAAGAAGAAAGGCACGGTACGGGACCAGGCCATCATTGTACTCATGTTACATACTGGGCTACGTGCGCGAGAAGTCTGTACGCTCACGCGTGCCCTGGTTCACTTGGGAAAGAGGAGTGGGAGCATTCTCGTGCATGGGAAGCGAAACAAGTACCGTGACGTTCCCCTCAATGCAACGGCACGTGCTGCCCTTGAAGCGTATGACCCTTCCCTCACGGCGTCTCATGCTCAGGATGTGACTCCATTGTTTCGTTCAGAGAAACGGCAGACACAGCTCACCGAGCGCGGTCTAGGGTACCTTGTCAAAAAATATGCCGAGCAAGCGAAACTCTGTGATGTGAGTCCACACGATCTCCGACATCGCTTTGGCTACCGCATGGCAGGAACGGTGCCGTTACACCGACTTGCCCAAATCATGGGCCATGACTCACTGGATACGGCCATGTTGTATGTACAAGGAACGAAAAACGATTTGCAACAGGCGGTTGAAACGATTGCTTGGGTCTAGGAGCAGACGTATTTCTTGATGAAGGGGGAAAGATGACTCAACGTGGCAACGGAGAGTTTGCCTCTCGCAAAAAACTGCTGGCCAAAACGATCTTGATTGTCGAGGATGATAATGCCATGGCACAACTGCTCAGAGAGGTCTTATTACGTCTAGAAAAGTGAAGATTGTCGTAGCTTATCCATGGAGAGATTTATGAAGCGCTTATTCACCCTTCTCCTCTGTCTTGGTGGCACACTGTTTCTCCTTTTTTACATTGGTGCCGACCTTATTGATCAATTAACCTTTGTGCAATGCGCTCCAACCACTATCGTCAAAGGAGTCATTACCGAAGTAACGAGTACTCCATCAAGTCTTGGTGAGGTTACATGCCATGCCATCATCAAATTTTTTATCAACCAGAATCGCAGCGGAGAAATTTCCGATGTCCAAAGCTCTACAAATTGTAGTGGCAACGTTGGTGATGTGGTGGATGTTGCCTATCATCTTGCAGACCCAAGCGATGCGCGCATTATTCCTCCTGGTGGTTTTCTCCTCGGAAACTGGATAATGTTCTTAAGTATCATTCTCGTCTTGTATATTGGCGGAACTATTACTTTCTATAGTTGGAATAGCACACCATGAGTGTGTTGGCCTCTGGCGCACCTGCACGACCAATTCATTGTAGGTGAACAGGCATCAATCCGTCGATGAAGCAAAGGGCCAAGAGTGGTACCTTAACGGAAGAGGGATGACTCAGAACCTTTTTACCGTTTTTACCTGTTTCCCATCTGGTCGGGTAAGGAGACTCCATTACTGGAATCCCCTCCCCTCAGAATGAAGTAGGGTACCGACGAGGTACCATATGAAGTTCTCATGGCCCTTTTTCGTTACCCCCTTCCCAAATGAAGTAGGGCACCGGCGAGGTACTTTGCAGCTCTTCTCCGTTGCCCCCTTCCCAAACTGTACAGGCCCGTTTCCGAGCATACTGCGACACACGGCATAGTTTGGCGTCCGGCGACAGACTTTGCTGTTTTTGGAAATGCGGTCCATTAATTCTTGATGCCCTGTTCTCCGCTCCCTGACGAAATTGTCATCTGCCCCTGCTCTCTCGCGGAGCACTGTATACCATGCTTTACCCACATGAGGAGCACAGAGGAAAGCTCACTTCACTTGAACTTTCGGACAATCTATGCTTTTGAGCGCACTTTCCGACAGACTTTGCCTTTTTTGGTGCCCCGCAATTGCCTGTAAATGACACTGAAATCATGTATTGCACGACAGACTTTGCTCTCTTCAACCGCCAAACTATGCTGTGGGTCGCACATACAGCTTTCCAGAGAACACCGATCATAGCGTTGGGAATAAGCAAGGACTTACGCATTGCACGGCCTTGCAACCCTGGCAGTTCTGACCTGTGTCCCCCTGTTGCCCTTTGCCCTGTAATCGGATCTCCCGATCTCCCTGGTGAGACGTGACTCTCACGACTCATATGGCAACTCTGTCACCATCTGCCTCGCGGCAGGAAGGTGATCCCGTGGTACGTCGTTGTGATACGTTCTAGCCACGCGTTAGGGCCTCCATTTATCCTTTGATGGACCTCGTTGGTCCTCGTTCACACTCAGAGAAGTCTGTCGGTCTCCGGTTCATACCAACAGAGAGTATGACATCGGTTTCAAGCGTTCTTCCGATGGGTGGTCCAATGCACCCCGTCAGGATTAGAGTTCGTGCAGTCTAGCTCTACCCATAGCGAGCGGGTCCTACGGATGTCCTCCTCTACAACGCCTTCGAGGATACACCGCTTTCCTGGCATGCTTGGTCACCTTCGGCTTTCGCCTCCAGCTATGCCAGTGACCCAGGAATTTCTTCTTTCATTCCTCCTGCCTCCGGCAGGGATATCACAACGCGCCTCACGGCGCACACCGGACTGGACCCTTTCGGTGTCATCCGGCTTTCCAGTTCCTGTTTCCGAAATGACGCAGTTGATGTTCCTGCATGAATCTTCTCATGACATTTTCGACACACAATGAGTGTTTTCCGTCGTCTTGTTGCCATTTGTTTGACCCAGACAGGTTTTTCTTTTCGTCCTGGCTTTTCCAAATCGGCGAGCTTACGGATATGATGAACCTCTACCTTCTCTTTCGAGCCGCAGAGTTCACATTTATCTGCCAGAACTCTTTGAAGGAGTTCGCTCCGATTGGTCATGACGAATTGGGGGAGACGATCAACAAGGATGGCATCTTGTTTCCGTTTGAGAGGGATACCCCCAAAACGAGCGACAAGTGGCTTCTTGTTTTCTCCTCGCTCAATAACCACTTGCAAGCATTTCTTTGGCCCATCCGCTGTTTCGACGGAGGCTTTATGCCTCTTTGCCATCTTCGTGACGGTAGACCGGTGTTTGCCTGCTAGTGTTTTGAGTAAGGATGTTTCTGCTACCCAGTGCAACTTGCTGAACCAGCCAACATTGTGAGCGAGGAGATAGTACTGGACAATCCCTCGATACTCCGCTTGATATTTGGCTCCGAATGCTGTAGTCACTCTCATGAATCAAGACGCCTCGTTGGGCCGGTTTTCCACGTCGCATATACATCGCACATTTTTGTTCAATGACTGCCTTTGGCACGCGTAAACCAATTGTTTCGTTGACTTGCCGTTGTCCTCGACGATCCAGTTTATCATCGACATGTTGGCTCACGATCTCATAGCCGAGGAATTTTGCGGCACCTGTTCGTAGGTGCGTGATCAGGGTCTTTTCTTCGGAAAGTTCTAGTTTGAGCGTTTCACGTAGGAAATCTCTGATGTCGCGTTTGATCTCCTCTGCTTCTGCTTTCGGGCCACTGAAACCAAGCGCCCAGTAGGATAGGCCGCAGGCGAGGTACTGTTGCCAGCCCTTTTCCCCCGACCCTCC
>ODAK010005475.1_pt1 | contig 12898 bp, 15 predicted proteins | sample 1539591 | NCBI WGS metagenome assembly ODAK01 (sample SAMEA3539303, study PRJEB22396) | soil metagenome | biome: tundra; feature: field; material: soil | place: USA | collected 2010-05 | depth 0.15 m | reverse complement strand
TGATGTTCTCCTCCAGCAGCGAGCCCTTCATGACCCGAAGCAGGGCCATGCCGATGACGGCAGCGGGATAGGTGGCGGCGATGGTCATGCCAGCACGCAGCCCGAGATACGCATTGGCGGCGCCCAAAACGACGGTCAGCACCAAGCCGATGAGCACGGCCCGAAGGGTAAACTCCGGCATGGTTGTGTTGTCTGGAACGTAAGAACGAAACTTCTTTTGCGGTGTGCTGATGGTGGTGCTCATGTATGAAGACCTCGCGCGGCGCAGCAAAAGGGGCGACGGCGCAAGTTAGCATGTCGGGGGCACTTGTTACAAGTGCAGGCGGGCGGTTGCGACAATTACGGCAAATGGCGATCGATGAAATCTTGGTGAAATCCCTTTGTGGAACCCTCTCCGGCATTGCGCGTTATGTATCGAAGCTCATATACTGTGGGGTCACGGTGCTTCGGGACCGGATCAGGGTCCCCGACGGGGTCTAGCTCGTTGGGGTGATCGGACGGGCGTCAACCATCGCTCCTCTGGCACCCGGAGGCACCGGCGACGGGACCCCGATGTGCGCCGGATTGGCGCGTGGTCGGATGGTTGGAGGGTCGTCTTCAGCAGTCGTGAGACGCTAGAGCGAGACCGGCGAAGTCAGCGCGCCCAGCAACGTGCGGTAGTTTTCGCGCCCTTGCAAGCCATTCTGCGCAACGTTTTTTCCGTCCTATTCCCTTCCGATTGCAGGCTGTGCGACACCCCACTCAATAACATTTCCCGGATTCCCGTCTGCTCGGAATGTCTTGCCGCCATCGCGCCGGTACGGGAGCCGCAATGCCTGGTTTGCGGCGACCGCCTGTTCAGCGCTCAGTTGCTGACGGGAGACGGCCGCTGCCAGAACTGCCGGGATTGTGAGCCGGAATTCGGGCGCGCCGTCTCATTCGGCGAATACGAAGGCGATCTTCGCAGCCTGGTGCATCTACTCAAATACGAGAGCGTCATTCCGGTCGCGCCGGTGCTGGGTCGAATGCTGGCTAGCGCCATCGCGGAACTCCTTTCCGGTTGCGGCGATACGCCTCCGCTGATCATCCCGGTTCCACTGCACAAGAGCAAGCGCAGTGAGCGTGGGTTCAACCAGGCCGAGCTGATCGCTCGTGCCGCGGTAAAGCGCTTACCGCAACCGATTGAGGTAGCGACGGGAGTGTTGGTTCGTCAGCGTGCGACCATTTCGCAAGTGGGGCTCAGCCGCGAGCAGCGTGTCGCCAACGTGAGCGATGCCTTTCGCGTCCGGGACCGGCGCCGCGTGCAAGGCAGATCCGTGATCGTAGTGGACGACGTCATGACCACTGGAACCACGCTTTCGGAGTGCGCCCGAGTGCTGAAGCAGGCTGGCGCAGAACGAGTTTGGGCGGCAACCGTGGCCCGCGCTTTTCAGGCTGCGGCTACACTGAAAGCTGTCAATCATGGGGATGAGGAGGAAATCGAAGCAGTGGCAGTCACGGCTTCGGTATAACCGGGTATGTCCATGTCGGCCCAGAGTGCAGCGTCGCGATACGGCAAGTCGCTTGCCGGATGTATGCAGCACGCCCGTGTCGCCGGTGATGAGCCGCCGCAGTGGACGGCGATGCACGCACCCGTGCTGGTGCTCAATGCGTCCTACGAGCCCATCAATGTCTGTGCTGCACGTCGCGCCGTCATTCTTGTGCTGAAGGGTGTGGCCATGATGGAAGAAGCCAACGGACACTATCTGCATGCGGCGCGTATCGCCATGCACGTGCCGTCCGTTATCCGTCTACTGGAATACCGGCGCATTCCACATCAGACCCGAGCGCTGTCGCGCAAGAACATTTTGCTGCGCGACCGCAACACCTGCCAATATTGCGGGAAGATACTGGCTGCCGGCGAGTTGACCCTGGACCACGTCATCCCGCGTTCGCGGGGTGGGGCTTCGACTTGGGAAAACCTCGTGGCTTGCTGCCACTCCTGTAATCGCCGGAAAGGCAATCTGCTGCCTCACGAAGCCAGTATGAAACTGATGCGCGAGCCGCGCGCTTTCAACCTGCATACCAGCCGCCACATCATGCGCATGATGGGCCGATCCGACTCCAAGTGGCGGAAGTACCTCTTCTACTGAACCCGCCGGTCAGATTCGCGGCGAGCCGCTGACGGCGAAGTGATATCCCCATATTTTTCCTGCTGCTCCCAGCGGCAGCGATGTCCGTGTATTTTCTCCTGTTTTCTGATGCTGCCACTCAGCTTTGAAGGCCGGACAACTGCGTTAGCTTTGGACACTGGCTGAAAAGACGTGCGGTGTCCATGCGGTTTGGCAAAAAGTGAAGAGCGACCAGCAAACAACCGCCCCTATTGCTTCGGAGGTGGCGGCGTCTTATTCGGTTGCTGGGTCCCCGACTGCGGCTGGTCCCTCGAGATTTCCTGGCCCTCGTAGATGATCTTCGACTTGGCCCCAAAACGCTTGTAGTTCGTATACTTCACCACTTGTTTCACGTGAACGTCACCGCTGGAAAAGTGAAGCTCGTCATCCACCTTGGTGTAAACCGGAAACCAGTATTGCCCGTCAATTTGCTGCCGCCAGGTAGTGAACTTGGGAAACAGGTTCTCGCCTTCCCCGTGATGCTTGCCAACGCCGATGTCGGGAACGTTCTTGCCGTAGGTCTTCACGATTTGGAAGTCGTGGTCATCGACCCAGATGCGGCCCTGAAAATAACGCTTGTTCTTATCGATTTGCTTGGGTGCAATATCAAAAACGTAGGTCCCGAGTTCGTCTTCCTTTTGCTTGCCGACATAAAGAATCGAGTACTCCGGAATTTCGTCGCTGGTCAGAACGAAAGGCAGGCGATGCTGAATGTCGTCGAAGTCCTCCCGGGTCATGGAAATTCGCTGCAAGCTTGACTGCGGCGCAAACACTACCTGCTCAATGCGGCGGCCCTGGTCGTCAAACAAAACGTCCACCACCTGGCGGTACTCGCCGTCCGCTGTATCGCCCTCGAGCGTTTCTACCATCACGTCCTGGCGATAAGTGTATTGCTCGCGCGCAATCTTGAACTGCTTTTCCTTGGCGGCAAACCGCTGGATAATCGCGTCCACCGTGATGCCTTGCGGCTGCGAAGGGTCGAGTTGGCCCTCGCCACGATCAGATGCCAACACCGGAAGCGTCAGGCACAACGCAAGCAGCAACAGCGAGAACGTCAGCAAACGCGAGGGAACTAGGTGGAACTTCATCAGGAATGGTCCTTTGCAACTATTGTATTCGATGCAGGGCATCGGGCGCTGAGCCGGCCTCGCTTGATAGAACCCTTAATCCCAGCGCTGGTTTCGTCTATTCGCCCCAGTGATTTAGACTAACCAGTTTTTAGCGCGTACTCCTAGTTTTAGCCTTTCGCCGAGCCCGCGTCCGGAGGCCTCATGCTGCGTCGTATCGCTGTGTTCCTATTGTGCTGTTCTTTGTGCGACTTTGCACAGAGCAAGCGCCCCCTCACCTTCGAAGACATGATGCAACTCAAGCGCATCGGCGAACCTATCGTCTCGCCGGACAGTAAGTGGGTGGCGTTCACCGCCGTGGACGTCAACCTCGACGAGAACAGCCGCAAGGCGCATCTGTGGATCGTTCCCGCAAGCGGTGGCGAGGCGCGCCGCCTAACGCCCGCCCCTGGCGCCGGAGAAGATCGCGTTCGCTTCTCGCCGGATGGCAAGCGCGTCTTGTTCGAGTCATCTCGCGATGGGGCCTCGCAGATCTGGGTGCAGGACTTCGACACTTCCGGCGGAACGCTTACTGGCGAACCGCGCAAGGTGACGAATATCTCGACCGAAGCTTCGGGCGCCCTGTGGTCACCGGACGGCAAAAGCATCCTGTTCGTCTCGGAGGTCTATCCCGATTGCAGGGACGATGCGTGTAATAAGCAGCGCGACGAAGAAAGAGCCAAGTCGCAGGTGAAGGCCAAGATCTTCACCCAACTGATGTTTCGCCAGTGGAACAGCTACTTTAACGGTAAGTACAGCCACCTGTTCCTGGTCTCGGCCGATGGCGGCGTGGCGCGCGACTTGACGCCTGGCGCTCACGAGGTGCCCCCCTTCAGCCTCGGCGGGCAGGACCAGTATTCCTTCTCGCCCGACGGAACGGAGGTCGCGTACACCAGCAATATAGACGAGGTGCAGGCGACCAGCACCAACAGCGACGTGTTCCTCGTGTCTACCGCGGGCGGAACGCCGAAGAAGATCACCAGCAATTCCGGAAGCGATGGCACACCAATGTATTCGCCGGATGGCAAGTACATCGCGTATCGCTCGCAGTTACGCGGCGGCTACGAAAGCGACCGCTTCCGCCTGATGTTGTACGACCGCGCTACCGGCAAGATCACCGACCTGACGCCGAACTTCGACCGCTGGGTCGATTCGATGGCATGGTCGCCGGACTCGAAGACAATTTATTTCACCGCCGAGAACGAGGGCGAAGCGCCGATCTATGTTGTCAACATAACGAAGGCTAACCCTTTGCCGCTGGAGGTGGTCGCTGGATTCAATGACAGTCCGACGCTGACGCCTGACGGCAAGATGCTGGTATTCGATCGCATGTCGGTGATGGCGCCAAATGAGATCTACACTGCGCCAACCGGACCGCGAGGTTGCAACAACGGGGAAACGGTGCACCTTAGGACTGTGTATAGCTTGCCTGACTGCCTGCTCGCCAAAGCGGAGGAACTAACGAAGCTGAACGCTCCCGTGCTCTCGCAAGTGGAGATGCAGCCGCTGGAGAATTTCTGGTTCACCGGCGCGGCGAAGGACAAAGTCCAGGGCTTCGTGGTGAAGCCGCCAAACTTCGACGCTAACAAGAAGTATCCGGTGAAGTTCCTTATTCACGGCGGCCCGCAGGGCGCTTGGGGCGACGACTGGTCTTATCGCTGGAATCCCGAACTGTTTGCCGCCAATGGATACGTGATCATCATGGTCAACTTCCACGGCTCAACTGGCTACGGGCAGAAGTTTATCGACGCCATCAATGGCGATTGGGGCGGCGCCCCCTTCCACGACCTGATGCTGGGCCTCGACTACGCAGAGAAGACCTACCCCTACGTTGACAAAGACCGCGAATGTGCGCTGGGTGCCAGCTACGGCGGATACGCCATCAACTGGATCGAGGGTCACACCGGCCGCTTCAAGTGCCTGGTGTCGCACGACGGCATGTTCAACGCCGAATCAGCCTACGGCACGACCGAAGAGCTGTGGTTCAACGAGTGGGAATTCAAAGGCACTCCGTGGGCGAATCGCGAGATTTATCGCAAGTGGTCGCCGCACTTGTCGGCAGCAAACTTCAAGACGCCCATCCTGGTGGTGCATGGCCAACTCGATTACCGGCTCGACGCCTCGGAAGGCTTCCAAATGTTCACCACCGTGCAGCGGCTGAAGATTCCGTCGAAGATGCTCTACTTTCCCGACGAAGGCCACTGGGTGCTGAAGCCGCAGAACAGCCGCCTGTGGTACCAGACGGTAAACGATTGGGTGGATGAGTGGACGAAGGTAAAATGAGTGTCGAGGAATGGCTCGATGAAGCTAACGGTCAACAGAATTAAGCACATCTTGACCGAGGACATTGACTCAGCCCAACGGTTTGATGTCGCAACGATAGATGGATTTGTCTCCTCGTGCACTTCCGCAGCCCAGAATACCATCGCTAATGCTGCACCTCCTGGCTTCACGGACTTCGAGCGGGACCAATTAAGGCATGTGATCCAGCCAAGGTCACAACTGCGTGGTCAGGGCTGATTAAATTTACTTTGCTTGCTCGGCCTATCTGGGAACGAAGAGCAATGAAGATACTGCCTCTAATTTGATTCTCTTTTTCGAGTCCCCTAGCCCAGCTCAGCGAAGATCACGGAGAGATCCACAGTGATCGGAGAATTTTCGACCGCCAGCGATGTGGTTTCGATCCAGCTTCCGGTGGAGCAATCGTACCCATGCCGGGTCTGCGGATCGACGACCCAGATATGGCGGATTCCCATCTGGCGATAGTCGCCGAAACGTTCCTGATAGCGCGAGATGCGGTCTTCCGGCGAGAGCACTTCGATGACGGCGATGGGAGGCCGTTGCAACACCTGATCAGCCGGTTCGCTGCGTGAAATCAAGCACACGTCCGCAATGCGAAAACGGGTCGGACCGATTCGCATCCGCAGTTCTGTCAAGGCCCTGATGTTCCATTCCTTGCCATGGTTGCGGAACCATTGCACCAGTGCACTCTGTACTTCGGCGTGATCGAGTTCGCCCACGTTTCTCTCCTGCAGCTCGCCGTCAACGTAGTCGCAATCCGGACTGTAGCTGCGGTGCAGATACTCGCTAGCCGGAACCGCTAATCGCGTTGTTGTTGCCATAACGTCCTCGCCGCTGACGAATATTGTAACGCTTGCGCCGTCCCAGCCGGAACTCGCTCCTCGCGAAGGAAGGCCTCGCCGCCGCCTAGAGCGTGGAAGGATTCCTTAAGTAAACCTCGCAACCTCTCGAAACGCTCGTGGGCTTCGGCTTTCTCGCGGCTTTTGAAAGTGCCGAGGTTTCGGCGCTTTCCTGTCTTGGGATCTTTCTTGCGTGAGTAGAGCCGGTATTCTCCGGATTTGAGTTTCCGAATCATCGTTGTCCATCTCCCTGTGAATGAATGGATGAACAATCCGCAGTGCTGGTGGCCAGAGCTCAGCGCTGCGCCTCCGCCGTCGCTCTCCGGGCCTCGACTCGGCTACTGTGTTCAGCCGCCGACAGATATGCGCCGCCCAGCAACAGCATCCCACTCCAGAACGACCAGAACATCAGGGTCACCGAAACCGCGAATGGACCATAAACTTCCTGAAAGTTCAGCCACGGCAGCAGCAGAATGTAGATGTACTTCGCCGCTTCCGACACCAAGCCGGTGATGATCGCCGCTGGCAGCACCGCGCGTGCTGGGACCTTGCCGTGCGGCAGCATCCAGTAGATCAGGAAGTAGATGCCAATCGTAGCCAGAATCGCCGAAGCCTTCATGACGATGAATCCCAGTCCTGCGAAGACGAAGTTCTGGCCGCCGATCACCAACCCCAGCATCTTCAGGTTCTGCGCAGTCAGGGCAATCGAGAGCATCGCCAGGCAGCCACACGCCAGGCCCAGCCCCAGCGAGACCACCAGGTTCATAAGGTACGACCGGTTCTTCTTGAAGCCCCAAATTTTATTGAGCGCGACTTCCAGCGGAAGAAAAATTCCGGTCGAGGTGATCAGTAGCACCACGAACGACAGCGCCTGGCCCCGTCCTCTCACGCTGGCCAGAAACTGCACGTTGCGGATAACGAAATCCTTATTGCTCGGCAGGTAGTCGCGCAACAGCTCCAGCACCACGTTGTACATGGCCTGGGAATGGATGACCCGGCGGATAAGGGTCAGCAGCAAGACGATGAACGGAAAGAACGAGAGGATCGCATTGGCCGCCACCGAGAAAGCGTACGTATGCACCTCGGTTTGCGTCAGGTAGCGGAGCGTGGACCAGCCATGGCGGCGCAAGCGATGCGACAGGCTGTATGTCTCGGGAAGGTAACGAAACAGATCTCGCCTATCGTCCTCCGCCTGGAGGCGCTTGGCGGCTGTTGCGGCAACCAGCGGCGAGTCTTGCAACTCCTTTATATCGCTATAAATAGGACCAATTGTTGTGTCTGTGGTTGAGGATGACAAGATTGTGGCCGTCGGGGGCCCTTTGACATCTTGGCCGGTTGCTTCAGAGTCGCTGCTCATCGAACCTTAATCCTAACAGAGGACGATCCTGGAGAACTCGCACACCGCAGATGATTCGGCGCCGACGACATTTTCCAAGCTCCGCAAGGCCTGCGCGGGTTCGCCCTCGGATCAGGTCGGCGAACGGCGGCATTGACGGCAGCTCGTTGAACTGTTGCTGAGACCAGATGGGATTTGTCGCGTGCTGCTCGAATTGAAAGACCGAGTGGCAAGGCTTTTCCGAGGCCCAGTTTATGAAAGCACGCAATCTCTGCCCGTGGGTGATGCGGAAATGCTTCTGCTGCTGAGGACTACCGCACCGGGGGTACTCGGCTTTGGCTTGCTTGTAGATCGGGATGCCGTGTCTGGTACCAACAGCCACCAGAACAGGCACTCACCCAAAACGCAAGGAAAAGCGCTGGAGCCTTTCACTCCAGCAAGGCAGCATATATTTGAATACAAACAAGCGGTTGGTGCCGGGAGGGGGACTCGAACCCCCACAACCCTTTCGGGTCTGCGGATTTTAAGTCCAACCCATTCGTTCTCCAAACACTGCAATTTCTTTACTTTACAAACACTTGCGGCTATGTCTGCGTGCTGACCTGTACGGTCCTGTTCGGTCATGTGAAGAGCCAATGGTCAGAGTTTGGGCAGAGAGGAATCGGAAGATTATTTGGGTTTGCCACGGCGACCAACACGCGGATTTTGGCGTTAGTCGGCGATCCCGAATTGCCTGCGTACGAGATATTGTTTTCCTTCGATTGTACGGAGAATCACGAGGAGTTTCTTCGCTTGGTAGAGGCGGATGGCTACGCCGATGCTTCTGAATTCACGGTTCCAGCGCGTGATGAAATAGCTGAGGCGCGACCGATCGGTCGGGTATTTCCTAACGAGCAAGCCGAACTAATCACCGGCGTTGGAGTGATTACGATGCAGGGTCTTGCAACCGATGCAAGTAATTCTGACGCCTAAGCAGCGGATGAAAGTTACGTTACCTTTTGACTTCCATCCCGGCGACCTGCCGGCGCCGGGGATGCGGAACGCATTGGCCCGCACGGACATCCGTAGCGTAACGTTCCGAGATGCCGAGGACCGGTGACTGGTAAAATTCCCGCCGGGCAAATTAAGGGAATCAGCGGGAGACAACATGAAGGAAACGCCGCAGGAATACATCAGGCGCATTACGAGCTACGTCGAAGGGGAGCAGCCCTTGAAAGTGCAGGCCGCCACGCCAAAGAAACTTGAGCGTTTGATCAAGGGAGTGTCTGTGTCCAAACTGCGCAAGCGTCCTGCTCCTGACAAATGGTCTGTCGTCGAAACGGTGGAGCACATCGTGCGGATGTTCGCCGGTCATGACCTCAATCACATTCGGCAAATAGAGCACATCCTCGCGCCGCAAGAATGACATCGGCGAGCTTCTGCGTTGAAATTGTAGGCTCAGGCCCGCCGGGCGAATACACAACGACGCCACGCGCTTGCCAAATCAGCTTGGCAACTCTCCAGCGTGGCGCGTGGACTTGCGCACCTGACCTGACCGATCTTTTGTACCAAGTAGATTGTTAGTGTAGCGCCTCGTTTGAAGTTTGTCCGTAGTCGTCGCCGAGGGTGTGGGGATGTGGGAAACGCGGAGCGTTTTCCACATCCCCATGGGTCATGCGCGCGGGAGGCGCGCAAAACAAGTAGCTGCTGGTCGCACCGGGCCTGGATACGGTCGATGCATCGGATGCTCAAACGGATTTTCTTGGGCACGCCTATTTCGACACCAGCGCGACGATCCTCACGGACATCCAGAAGATCTTCACGACAGAAGCGCCTCCCGAATTGCGCAATCTTCTACCGGCCAGCTTCCAAAATCTGAGGTATTGGATTCTTCCCGCTCCGAAGTCCCCTGGCCCGGAGGTGATTCATTGATGCGGTTTGCTCTGCCCGGCACTGATTGTCGTCTCAGCCATCACCATCGCGGCAGCCCAGTCAGACATCGCCGGTGCGGAACAGAAGTTAGTGGTGTTGGCATAGAATAGAAAGGTATGCCGCTTGAAATCCGCACCAGGCGCACATTTCCGCGCACCTGTCCGCCGACTGTCCGTCAATTGTCGGTCGCGCAATGATGTGGAGTAGTCCGCCGCGTTCGGATGGGCAGAGCAGCGGTTTGCTAAACCTTCCACGATCTTACCGCTTCAATCTTCCCAACAACTTACATATGGGAGCAAGTGCTCTCAAATGGGGTGACTCGACCTCATTCGGGTGCATTTGCTCCCCACTTTGCTCCCCAGACTTACCCGGTTATGTCAAGAGAAACGGACCCCACTTTTCGAACAGATGATCAGATTCGGAACTAGCCGCACCCACAAGCTGGGCGCCTGATCGCGGGAGCTTTGTGCGGTCGGCGGCGGCATTAGACTGCGATTCTACACGCTATCCGAGTGCTGGCCCGGTGCGAACCTGTGGAATTGTTGGAATTCACTTGCAGTAATGTTTGAATTGCGTTGCAGCGAGGTTGAATTATTTTGCAGTGAATCGGCAGGTAACGGCCGATCCAACCAGTCACAGACTCACGTTACGTGACTTAGCTCTGGAGCCAACGATACCTGATCCCGGAGTGTGATACGAAAGAGGATGGTCACGAAGTCTTGCGCGAGCTGTGCGAGGAGATTTTCGTTGCGCAATTGGCGGGTTGGTGCCGAGATGAAGAGACCTGGCCGCAAGACCTCGGGTTCGATGTTTTCTGCCGTTGGTTTGATTTCCAACACCATTCAATGCTGGTGGATCTATCCGATGAACTGTTGATCAACGAGTCTGACTGACATCGTCGCCGTCCGCAATTCCGGTCCCATAACGCCCCGATTTTATTTTGGCGAAGGACAGGGCGAAATTGACCACGTTTTTGGAACGGCCTTACGGCGACTCGGTAAACCAGTCTGGTACCCAAGAATAGGGTGTCATACCTCCTCTGTTTCAGCCCCCGGCAGGGACGCCCCCCGGCCATGTTACTGGACGGGCACTCTGGCCCAGTCTGTTCCGCAGTTGAAACGTTCTCGGAAACAGAACTACCGCTCCTTTATCCTCTTCCTTTATGATCTCCATCACACCCGCCTCGATATTGTTCTCAAACCTGTATCAGGTATGGAGCACTTGAACCACTGCGTTAACGGTTCCAGCTAATCCGCCAAGATTGACCACGACATTCCACCGCCCCGGTCCCGGAGGCCTTATAATCACTGGTGATCGAGTATAGTAACCGCCATAGTATGTATACTGCCGACCGGTCTTGAAGTTTCCGAAATTAATGTCATCCAAAACAAGGACGTTAGCAGCATTACCTGTTAGAGTCACTCGAATAGCGTCTCCAGGCTGCGTTACTACTTGATAGTGCAAAAAGTTCACGGTTGGGTTTGGTCCTCCACGGAAGGCCCCTCCATGACTTTCGCGCCGACTGACGGGATCCCCCGCAAACGAATCCGCCTTATAGCGTCTGACGCGTCCCTTCTGAATCGCCCCCAAAGCACAAGCAGAACGAAACCTCCTACGAGACATACGACAGTCAAGACTATGACGATGATGAACTTGTGAATCTCTTTCGGCGGCTCGCTGAGCAGTAAGGCAACCACTGAACCTGCTCCGACAGATAGAAGGGCAATAGCCAAATTCAAGAGCGTCTTTGCTGGTCCACCGCTCTCAATTAGGCTGAGTTCGTCTTCCGAAACGAGAAACAGGGTAAGCTGGCCGATGCCAACATACCGAATGTTGACAGCCGGGACCATCTCTTGGGGCTTCTGCTCATCCATCGCGACTCAGCCTAGCGCCATTGTACCGCGCCCGGCCCTCATTGAGCAGATCGAGGAATCGTGGCTTTGAAGCCTCAATCATTGCTGTTTTTCTGGCGGGTTCACTTCTTTGCCGGACTCTGGGTTGACGGTTGCAACCAGGTTCGCACGCTCTTTGACGATATATCCCGAATGCTTGGCGACTTCCTGGTCGAATACCTCGTCAAGACTATTGATCGAGCCGCCGATGACCGTCCGGGCGGACCAATCCGTTATGACTATACAAGGTGAGGGAGAACCGATGTGGTCGCTGTGAACCAGCAAGTCGATATCCTTCTCCCCGCTCTTCGTCAACCTAGCATGGATGCCAATGATGATCTTCCCCAAGGCTGGCAACTCCTCTTCGGAACGGTATCTGTTTCGTCCACATAGAATACCACTCGTCCACCAGAATGGACTTCCGATCAGGAAGCCGCAGCACTTGCAGGACTCGCACTCACGAAGTCGTTAAGTGTCATGGTTTTTGTGGCAAGGTCGAGGGAGCAGACCTGGTTTTCAAGTTTCATTTGATTTCAATGGATTTGATGATTTAGATTGACGCTCATGACAGATGCGCCCGAAGGTCCAGCAACAGTTCATGTCCATTTGCGTGGATTTACTGACGCTGAGGCGAAAGAGTTCCAAGCATACCTCCGTGAGCAGGAGGGAGTTGAGGACACCCACCGTCTCCTCGTCAAGTTTGCCTCCGTAGTCCATATTGTTCCAATCGCGGTTGTCGTTGCAAAGTACGTTGGCACAGCAGCATCTGGTTGGGTTGCCAAACTGGCACAAGATTGGATGACTACGAAGGTCAATGAAAAACGGCCTCCTCAGCAGAATCTGTGGGTTGATTCCGGTTCCGGAAGGCGTCCCAACGTGTGATAAAGGGCTATTTCCATAGCTTCGTAGGTGCGAAAGCCATAGGATCGTCTGGTCACCACTCGAATCTTGTTGTTGAGGCCTTCGACAGCACCAGCAGAAACCTCGCCTTTGGCGCGGAACCAGTTCAGCAAGAGTTCCTCGTGGGTGCGCAGCATGCGAGCGACTTTCTTCATCGGCTCCAAACGGCTACGCATGGCCCGATAGCACCAGTAGTCAAGAAAAGCTCCAGCCCAGATCACGGATTTGTAGCGCCAGAAGTGGGAGAAGGTTTCCTTCAACTCCCAGGCGCGAGCCGTGGCCAGTTTGCTGGCCAGTAGGGCGTCGAGCTTTTGTCGGGCCCGTCCACGGACCCGGCTGCCCCGGCGCAGCAGCGGCCAGCGCATGTGCTTCAGTCTCTGCGCCTGCTGCTGGCTCTGAGCCCGCAGGCGTGCGCTCTCGGCGCGGCGGACCTGATCCACCGCCTGGTTCAAATGCGTGGTGATATGGAAACGATCCAACACGT